>Ga0316192_10003201_pt1 | contig 11924 bp, 12 predicted proteins | sample MerIslwburrow_MG_FD_204931 | JGI IMG/M metagenome (GOLD analysis project Ga0316192, IMG submission 204931) | Coastal sediment microbial communities from Maine, United States - Merrow Island worm burrow | ecosystem: Environmental > Aquatic > Marine > Coastal > Sediment | place: USA: Maine...
AGGAGTATTGTGATCACGATGATCTGAACTTACAGCGCGTGAGGGAGATATGACATGGATGGATTAATACGCACAGGGATCAGTTTAATGTTGGTGGCACTTTTTTCTCTGCCACTCTCTGCTGAGGAGTTAACGCCTGATGCTTCCCGGGGTGCCAAAGTGTTTCAGACAATCTGTGCCCACTGCCACAATATTACCTATGATGACAGCCGGGTCGGAGCTCCTGGGCTGAAGGGTGTACTTGAACGCTATGATGCAAAGTGGCTTGATAAGTGGCTGAAATCACCGGAGGGCTTTGCCAAGACGGATGAGACAGCAGCAGACCTTCTGGTTTCCAATAAGTATGGCCTGAAGATGCCAACACTTCCCGAGATGCAGGATGCCAACCACCGTGCAGATATTATTGCCTATCTGAAAACATTGAAGGGCGATTGATTTTTAACTGAACCAACTAATTGAAAAAAGGCTACGCTGGGAATTCCAGCGTAGCCTTTTCTTTATCTGGCCCTCTATCTGAAAGAAAATCCTATCCTTTCAACAGCTCTTTCAGACGCTGGTTTACCATGCCTGGGTTGGCCTGACCTTTGGATGCCTTCATTACCTGACCGACAAAGAACCCCATCAGCTTATCCTTACCGCCACGGTAGCCCTCGACCTGCTCGGGATTGGCATCCATCACCTCTTTGATAATGGCATCAATAGCCCCCGTATCGGTGACCTGCTTTAGCCCCTTCTCTTCGATGATGGCATCGGCGTCTTTGCCGCTACTCATCATGAAATCGAGAACATCTTTGGCAATCTTGCCGGATATGGTGTTGTCCGCGATGCGGTCGAGAAGTCCAGCCAGAGCAACGGCTGAGACCGGAGAATCAGCTATATCCAGATTGGCCTCTTTCAAGCGGCCAAGCAGTTCGTTAGCCAGCCAGTTGGCACAACGCTTTGGATCAGCCGGGTGTGCAGCAACCAGAGACTCATACCATCCCGAAAGAAGGCGAGTCTGACTCAGTACATCCGCATCGTACGGAGAGAGGCCAAACTCAATTTCAAAACGTTTGCGCAGCTCACCGGGAAGTTCCGGCATGCCTGCTTTGATGGCATCCACTTCTTCCTGAGATACACGCAAAGGTGGAAGATCAGGTTCCGGGAAGTAGCGATAGTCGTGAGCCTCTTCCTTGCTGCGCATCGAGCGTGATTCGTTTTTGACCGAATCCCACAAGCGTGATTCCTGAACCACTTTACCGCCATCTTCAATCACTTCGATCTGACGAAGCACTTCATATTCGATGGCCTGCTTGATGAAGCGGAACGAGTTCATGTTTTTCAGTTCAGTACGTGTGCCGAATGGTTCGCCTGGGTGACGTACCGATACGTTGGCATCACAACGGAACTGCCCTTTCTCCATATCTGCATCGGAGACTTCAAGGAAACGAATCACCTGATGCAGCTGTTTCAGATAGGAAATCGCTTCATCAGCCGACCGCATGTCCGGTTCGGATACGATCTCCATCAGAGGAACACCTGAACGGTTCAGGTCGATATGGGAGACAGCATCCAGCCCCTCATGCATCGATTTTCCAGCATCCTCTTCCATGTGGATTCGGGTAACACCGAGGCGCTTTTCACCATCCTTGGTTGGGATGTCGATATAGCCGCCTTCGACGATTGGAACGGCAAACTGTGAAATCTGGTAGCCCTTGGGAAGATCGGGATAGAAGTAGTTTTTACGGTCAAACTTCGATTCCAGATTAATCTTTGCACCAATGGCGAGTCCGGTAAGAATTGATTTATCCACCGCGACCATATTCAACACAGGCAGTTGACCGGGCATACCGAGGCATACCGGGCACGTCTGTGTGTTTGGCTCTGCACCAAACGCTGTCGAGCAGCCACAAAATGCCTTGGTTTTGGTGTTGATCTGGCAGTGAACTTCGAGTCCGATGACAACTTCCCAACTCATGATTCACCTCCAAATCCGGCAGGCACTCTGGTGGCCCACTCCGTAGCACTCTCATAGGCAGAGGCAGCGCTGAGGATGGTGTCTTCACGCCATGCTGGTGCAATCCACTGCAGGCCAACTGGCATATCGTTTGCAAACCCACACGGCTGAGAGAGGCCAGGAAGGCCGGCCAGATTAACAGCGATGGTGTAGATGTCAGACAGGTACATGGTCAACGGATCATCGGTCTTCTCACCTAGTTTAAACGCTGTAACCGGGCTGGTTGGCGTGGCGATAATATCCACCTTTTCAAATGCCTTGATGAAATCCTGCTGAATCAGTGTGCGAACCTGCTGAGCTTTCAGATAGTAGGCATCGTAATAGCCGGATGAGAGCGCAAATGCACCGGTAAGAATGCGGCGTTTTACTTCAGTGCCAAAGCCTTCATCACGACTGCGTGTATACATGTCCAGCAGATCCTTCGGGTCTTCACAGCGATGACCGTAACGGACGCTGTCGTAACGGGAGAGGTTGGCTGAGGCCTCCGATGGCGCAATCACATAGTAGGCTGCAACGGCGTACTCGGTATGGGGCAGGGAGATATCGATAATCTCAGCGCCCAGTTCTTTGCACTTCTCAAGAGCTGCTTCAACCGAGGCGCGAACCTCAGAATCCATGCCTTCAACAAAGTACTCTTTTGGACGTCCGATCTTCAGACCCTTCATGTCAGTCGCATCACATGCGCCAAGCCAGTCGACGGCCGACGCATTGTCTACCGACGTTGCATCACCACTGTCATGTCCGGAGATGGCTGCAGTGATCATGGCCGTGTCTTTAACTGTGCGGGTCATCGGACCTGCCTGATCAAGCGAAGAGGCAAATGCAATAATACCACGGCGGGAAACACGTCCGTAGGTTGGTTTAAGGCCGGTAATGCCGGTCAATGAAGCAGGCTGACGAATTGAGCCCCCGGTATCAGTTCCCAGAGCTGCCGGGGTGAGAGCAGCCGCAACCGCGGCAGCAGAACCGCCGGATGATCCACCCGGAATAGCATCGGTATTCCACGGGTTCCGGCACGGGCCGAAGGCGGATGTCTCGTTGGATGAGCCCATAGCGAACTCATCCATATTGGTTTTGCCAACAAGCACGGCACCAGCCTCTTTCAGGCGGGTAATGACCTGCGCATCATAAGGTGCGTGGAAATCTGTCAGGATTTTGGAGCAGCAGCGGGTAGGACCGTCCTGCGTGCAGAAAATATCCTTTACGGCGATCGGAAGCCCTTCAAGCGGGCGAGCATCATGCTCTGAACGATACTTGTCCGATGCTTCGGCCTGAGCCAGCACATGAGCAGGATCTATGTGTACAAAGGCATTCAGTGATTCGTTATGCGCTGCAATGCGGTCGAGATAGAGCTTGGCCACTTCAACGGCAGTGGTCTCGCCTGCATCGAGGCGGGCTTTGATTTCGGATAGGGAACTAAAAGGCATTATTCGATCACCTTCGGCACAACGTAAAGGCCTGATTCGGTTTTAGGTGCGGATGCCTGAAGCTCATCCCGGCGATTGCCGTTGGTTACCACATTGGCACGTAGTGGCATTGCTGCATCGTGTGGATGTGCTGTTGCTGCAACACCCTCGGTATTCACTTCAGAGAGCTTTTCAATATAACCGAGAATGCCGGAGAGCTGTGGCCCGAGTTCTGCGGCTTCATCATCCGTCAGCCGGATACGAGCCAGCATCGCTACTTTGTTTACATCAATATCCATCGGCATGACCTCTGTTTGAATTGGCGCGAAGCTTAGCCCGATTCATCTGTGAATTGAACCATGAAGGGTTTGTTACAGGGTGCATTCACGCTCTTTTTGTGCCATATACCTTGTATGATGAAGAGAAGTTTTGGATATCTGTCGGTTATTCTGATTGCCGGCCTGCTTCTGGCGGCATGTTCGTCACAGCCACAGCTTCCGAAATTGGCGCCGGATGCCACCATTTTTGCCTTTGGAGATAGCCTCACATACGGCAGTGGAGCGGGCCGGGATGAGAGTTATCCTGCGGTGCTTTCACGCCTCTCTGGATTTGAGGTGATCAACGCAGGCGTGCCCGGAGAGGTGAGTAGCCAGGGCGTGAAACGGCTTCCTGAGGCACTGGATGAGCATTTTCCGCAACTGCTGATTCTCTGCCATGGCGGTAATGATATGTTGCGAAAACAGGATCTGAACCGTACGGCGGAGAATCTTCGCAGCATGATTCGAATGGCACGTGAGCGGGGCGTTTCGATATTGATGCTGGCTGTGCCGAGTCCGGGCGTGTTTATGAGTCCTGCTTCGTTTTATCAGGAGGTTGCACGAGAGATGAATGTGCCGATAGCTCTGGATACAGTGGCTGATATTCTTTCGGAACGCTCTTTGAAGTCAGATACGATCCATCCCAACAGGGATGGTTACCAGATCATGGCTGAGCAGATACTCCAGCTCATGAAAGACAGAGGGGCGCTCTGACAGAGATTGATGGTTCAGCCCTCTAAAGGGATCGCTTCTGGCTAGGAATGTTGTGTTATCCAGTCAGCTATTTCACGGTAGAGATCAAAGTGATCGAATTTCCTGCGCTGTTTGAACGGATTCAGCCAGAAGTTTTGGCCGATCACTTCAAAATGGTCGGCGTAGAGCGTTCTGGCATGTTCACCCCAAATGGCCGAGGCCACTGATACCTGAGCATCATTGGCACCTCCCGCTTTCTGAATGACACGCCCCAGATCTCTTACGCTCCAGGGCAGCTCATCTACAGGCCGACTGGCTGAATAGCTGCGATAGCTAACTCCGGGTGCATCAGGCGTATGTCCGTTAAACTGTTTCATGCTGGCTGTCGTCAACGCATGCACACCATTAAACAGGCGGAAAAAAGAGATTGAGTTGCAGATATAATCGGCAGCCGGAGAACCCCGGTGAGGTGTTACGAGTGTGGTCAGGCTTTTTACTTTTTTATCGCCGCCACAGTTCGAAATGTACTGCCGTGCGTAAAGACCACCCATGGAGTGAGCGATAAGGTGCAGGGGTCCGGATTCGTTTTCCAGCTGCTTTGCCAATGAGTTGGCCTGAACGTCGATGCTTGATGCTCCGGGAACCCTGGGAGCCAGAACCCGAAATCCCTGACGCTCATAAAAATCCCGAACGCCATTAAAATAGTCCCAGTAGATGATTCGGCTGAAGCCAAAAAGCCCGTGAAGAAGTACGATCTTGGGCCTGTTCACTCTTTTCGGCTAAAAAACCGCAGTAGGGAGAGTTGAGGTGAACGGGGGCCATCAATGGCTACCGGGTAGTCACCGGAGAAGCAGGCATCACAGTGGACATCACGAGGTTTTCCCACAGCTCGGTACATTCCATCGAATGTGACAAAGGCAAGAGAGTCGGCGTTGATCGCCTTGCACATCTCTTCCAGATCCATCTTGTTGGCCAGCAACTCATCTTCATTAGGCGTGTCGATACCGTAGAAACAGGAGTGTTTGGTTGGTGGGCTGGAGATGCGCATGTGCACTTCAGCAGCACCGGCTGCACGAACCATTTCAACGATTTTGCGGCTGGTAGTTCCGCGAACAATGGAGTCGTCCACCAGTACCACCCGCTTGCCTTCAATAAGTCTGCGGTTTGGGTTCAGCTTCAGTTTTACGCCAAAGTTTCGGATTGACTGCTGTGGCTCAATGAATGTGCGTCCGACATAGTGGTTTCGAATCAGGCCCATCTGGAATGGAATGCCTGATGCTTCTGCATAACCCATAGCTGGTGGTACGCCGGAGTCGGGAACCGGAATAACAATATCAGCCTCGGCAGGAGACTCTTTGGCCAACTCAACACCGATCTGGTAGCGCGCCTGATATACGTTGATACCCTCCAGGTTGGAGTCAGGGCGTGCGAAGTACACATATTCAAAGACGCAGAACTTCGATGTGGCATTGTCAAATGGATGCATGCTCTGGATGCCGTGTTTATCAATAAGCACCATCTCACCCGGCTCAATATCCCGTACATAGGTTGCACCGACCAGATCAAATGCGCAGGTCTCGGATGCCAGAACATATGAGCCATCCAGCTTGCCGAGCACCAATGGGCGAATGCCGTTTTTGTCACGCACACCAAACAGGCTCGATTCAGTCAGAACAAGCAGGGAGAAGCCACCCTGCAGCTGGTTAATCGCTTCTGCCAGCCGTTCACGTGTGATCGCAGCTTTGCTCCTGGCAACCAGATGGATCAGCACCTCTGTATCGGATGTTGACTGAAAAATGGAGCCCTCTTTCTCAAGCTCTTTTCGCAGTTGTGGCGCGTTTACAATGTTGCCGTTGTGGCACATGGCAATACCGCCATGGGCATACTCGAAAGAGAATGGCTGGCAGTTTCTCAGACCCGACTCTCCGGAAGTGGAATAGCGGACATGACCAATACTGCTTCTGCCGGCTAACTGAGCAATTTCTGATTTCTTGAAAATATCAGCCACCAGACCCATGCCGCGATGGCTGTTGAATGTATGCCCATCGGTACAGACGATACCTGCAGACTCTTGGCCACGGTGCTGTTGGGCGTAGAGCCCGAGGTAGGTAAGGTTGGCTGCTTCCGGGTTTTCACAAACACCGAAGACTCCACACTCATCATGGAAGTGATCATCAGATTCATCAAATAGGGAGTGGTCCTGGTTCATTATGCTCACTTCATACTATCCTGAATAATAGATTGTAGCTTCTTTTTATCCGCAACGGGAATTCTGTCTGCCACCTTCTCAAGTGCCTTCTTTTCCTGTGGAGCAGCTGTGATAGCTGCTCCACCTTGCCGGGAGAACGGATAGCCTGCTGGAATCACTTCACCGATCTTGTCTCCCGCTTCAATGGCATAAGGGGTCAACATGCTCTCTTTCATCCATTTGTGGTCGGGCTTGGCATAGGAGGTGTAGATCAGAAAGGCTAGCGAGATAAGTAGCAGGCCTCGGGCGGCACCAAAGAAGATGCCGAGTGTGCGGTCAGTTGTTGTCAGGTCCGCCATATCGACAAGCTTCCGGATAATGGCGCCGATAATGCCGACAATGAGCATGATAAGCACAAATACGAGGATGAATCCGGCAATGTCGGCAACAGTACCATTGCTGATCCATTGGCCGAGAAAATCGCCCGCTTGGCCGGAAACACGGCTGGCAGCAAAGAATGCGGCAACAAGTCCGATCAGAGATATGATCTCCCTGACAAAGCCGCGCCATAGTGAAAGTACGACAGAGAGCCCGACAATACCGATCAGGATATAATCAAAGAAGTTCAATGGTTACTCGATCTAAGTTTTATCAACTTAAGGCCACCTGTACCGCCTCAGATAGATGTTTTGCCGGCAGGCATGTAAGCCCCACAGCAGATTCGCGAAGCGTAGCAGCAAGATTGCTCTCCTGCACTCTTGTTTCGTTTTCGCGTGGCAGAAGCAGTTGCGAGAAGCCGAGATTGGCCGCCTCTCTGGCCCTGGCTTCAGGGTTGCCAACCGGCCTAATCTCACCGGTCAGACCGACCTCGCCAAAGAGTGCCAGCTCGGAAGGAAGGGGTTTCTCCCGGTAGGCAGAAATAATCGCCAGCAGCACGGCCAGATCGGCAGCTGGTTCATTGATCTTTGCACCACCGGCCACATTTACGTAAATATCAAATTGGCCGAGCGGGATACCAATACGCCGTTCAAGAACAGCAGCCATCATGCCTATTCGATTAATGTCTATCCCGACAGAGGAGCGTTTTGGGGTGGCATACACTGTTGGAGCCACAAGTGCCTGCACCTCAACCAGTAGTGGACGCGTACCCTCCATGCAGGCCAGTACTGCGGAGCCGGGAACGCCGTGAGCGCGTTCGGCAAGAAAGAGTCTTGATGCATCACGGATGCCGATCAGGCCACGATCACTCATCTCGAAGACACCGATCTCTCCGGCAGGACCAAAACGGTTTTTCACAGCACGGAGGATGCGATGGGTATGCCCCTTATCGCCCTCAAAATAGAGTACGGCATCCACCATATGCTCCAGCACGCGAGGGCCCGCGATACTTCCATCTTTGGTAACATGGCCGACCAGAATCAGGGCATGACCTAGCTGTTTGGCCTGCTGAATCAGGGCTGCGGCACAGTCGCGTACCTGTGAAACGGTTCCCGGAGCAGATGTCAGGCGATTGCTTACCATCGTCTGGATCGAATCAATCACCACGGCAGCAGGCCGTTGTTTGGATATGGTTGCCATGATCGATTCAAGTTCCGATGCAGAGATCAGCATCAGATCTTTGTGCAGTGAATCAATGCGCTCGCCACGCATCTTCACCTGCGATGTCGACTCCTCACCGGTGATATAGAGCATGCCACCAAGGGCAGCCAGATGGCTGGAGGCTTGTAGAAGAAGGGTTGATTTACCAATGCCGGGATCGCCACCGATCAGAACGGCAGAGCCGGGAACCAGTCCGCCCCCCAGTACCCGATCCAGCTCTTCAACACCGGCACTGCGGCGCGGATTGTCTTCACTGGAGATATCGGTGATGGATGTTGCGTTAAGCACTTTGCCTTTCGTGCCCACCCTTGCCGTGATCGGCGAATCATTCTGTTCGGTGATGCAGTTCCAATCGTTACAGTCCGGGCACTGCCCCGCCCATTTGCGGTGTTCGGAACCGCAGTTCTGGCAGACAAAGATCGATTTCGACATGGCAATGAACTGTACACATGAAATGGTCCTTTTGTAATGGGGTATGCAGATGGGATTGTTATGCGGATCGAGTATCGGCTGAAGCAGATTGTGATTGAAGGCGCAGCCGATGACTTATGCTATAATAATGGCGTAGTTGAGAGTGGTATTGATCTGTTTGTTGTTATTGCTATTGTTCAGCTGGGGTGGATGTGGCCGTATTCAAATCATTCTGTGTATTCTTTCTGCCAGCAGCACTGGTTGTTGTGCTTGTTGCAGGGGCAATCTACTACACCAATACTCAAGCTGAGTTACAGCTTTTGAAGAGTCATGAAGTCGACATGGTAGCCCTGCAGAAAGAGGCTATCGCTGACGACTTTCAGCTTGTGATTTCCGACCTGCTGTTTCTGTCACAACAAATGGAGTTGAGTGAAGCCCTGGAAGGTGATGATCCAGGTGATTGGATGCACCTTGCCATGGACTACCTTGTAATTTCTTCGACGAAAAAGGTCTACGATCAGATTCGTTTTATTGATGCAGACGGCATGGAGAAAACACGGGTCAATTATAATGGCGGCAAACCTGACCTTGTGGCCGAAGGCGAATTGCAAAATAAGAGCCATCGTTACTATTTTCAGGATACATTCAAACTCCCTCGCAATGAGATTTACGTATCACCTTTCGATTTAAACATTGAACATGGAAAGATCGAGCAACCTTTTAAGCCAATGATTCGTTTTGGTGCACCTGTATTTGATTTCGCTGGCAACAAGCGTGGCATCGTTGTGCTCAATTATCTCGGGAGCAAGCTCATTGATCATTTCATTGGTACCCATATCGACCATCCAAATCGCAGCCATCTACTCAACAGGGATGGATACTGGTTACATGGCAAATCTGAATCGGAATGGTCTTTCATGTTTCCTGAGAGAGAGCAGGAGAGCTTCTCCCGTAACTTTCCACAGGCGTGGCAGCAGATTAGTGCAGCTGATTCAGGGCAATTTCAAACCGGCAAGGGCCTGTTCACGTTCGCCGCAGTATGTCCATTGCCGGAACTCAATGCTTATTCCCCCTCATATCACTGGAAGATAGTTTCCTACGTGCCCACGAACGAGATGGTGGCGGATGATGGGAACTTTGCAGCAAACACACTGCAGCTGGCCATTCTGATGATTTTTCTTCTGGCTGCGGCTTCGTGGCTGTTAGCAAAGGCGAGGGCTCAACATCTACTGGATGAAAGGAGAATGCGAAGAAGTGAAATCAGCCTGAGTGAAGCTCAGAGGGTCTCCCGAGTCGGAAGCTGGGAGCTTGACCTGGTCAAAGACAAGTTGCTGTGGAGCGATGAGATCTATCGCATGTTCGAAATCAATCCGAAGGAGTTTGGCGCATCATATGAGGCATTCCTCGCTGTCATTCATCCGGATGACCGTGAAAAGGTCAACAAGGCCTACCTGAATTCATTGGAAGATAAATTGCCATATGATATCGAGCATCGTCTACTGATGAAGGACGGCAGGGTAAAATGGGTGAATGAACATTCCAGAACGTTTTACAACGATGAGGGGGAGCCAATTCGCTCGATTGGGACGGTTCAGGATATCACCAAAAGCATTCAGGCTAAAAACGCCATGCTGGAAATGAATAAAAAGCTTGAGAAACAGGCCTCAACGGACCCTTTGACAAAAGTGTTTAACCGGCGTTTTTTCATGCAACACGCCTCACGGGAATTTGCAAGATTCAAGCGCTATGGAGGAAAGATCGCCATTCTCTTTATTGATGCCGACAACTTCAAAGAGATTAACGATAAGCATGGACATGCAGGTGGCGATAAGGCGCTGATCTCTTTTGTGGAAACACTCAAAGCCGAATTGCGCAATGTGGATGTGATCGGTCGAACCGGAGGGGATGAGTTTGCTGTGCTTCTCCCTGAAACAGGCGAGCATCATGCTATGGAGGTTGCTGCTCGAATATGCTCACGGGCAAGCTCATCACTTGCATTCACAGTAAGCATAGGCGTTTCAACACCGTCAAATGAAACCGATTCCATAGAAACAGTGATAAACAATGCTGATAAAGCCATGTATATGGCCAAAGATAGGGGTCGGAATCAGGTTGTTAATTTAGGCGATCCCTCCTGATTAAAACACCTGCTTCTTCATGATCTGTTAAGTTCGTTTGATTTCTAACGCCAGACACCATCGGGCGAATCGAAGCTGCTCAGCACCTTGATATAGTTGGAGCGCTCAAAGGCGGAGGGTTCGGTTGCCTTGGCGTGGCTCACACTTCCCTTTAGCTGCGTCACCGAGCTGTACTCCTTCTCCTCCATCCACTGCTCGATGCCTTTCAGAACTTCACCAAGGTGTGCAGGGCCATGATGTAACAGGGCTGCACACATATGGGTTACATCAGCTCCGGCCAGTAGCAGTTTGATCGCATCATCGGCGGTGTGGATGCCGCTGGTGGCTGCAAGAGTTAGATTTACCCGGCCATAGAGCATGGCGATCCAGCGCATGGAGAGACGGGACTCAACTGATGTTGAGAGCTTGAGGCTCGGAACCACATCCAGTGTCTCCAGATCAATGTCGGGAAGGTAGTAACGGTTAAACAGCGAGACGCCATCCGCACCGGCTTTCTCAAGCTTCTGCACAAAATTGCCGACTGAACTGAACTGGGAGGAGAGCTTCATGATAATAGGAATCTCAACCTGCTGTTTCAGCCCGGTCAAAATCTCCAGATAACGGTTCTCCACGATTTCAGCCGACTGCGCCAGGTCGGTGGGGAGGTAGTATACATTAAGTTCCAGCGCATCAGCACCGGACTCCTGCAACAGTTTGGCATGCCGGATCCAGCCGCTTGAGGTGGTGCCGTTGAGGCTGGCAATTACCGGGATTTCGAGTGAATTTTTTAATCCCTCCAGCTGTTCGAGATAGCTCTCCAGATGTGTCTTGTAACTATCCTCGGCAGGCAGGTAACTGGCCGCTTCACCGTGGCCGATGTCCTGATGATGCATCAGAATATCTAGCTGCTCTTCATCCGCATTGACCTCCTCCTCAAATAGCGAGTTCATGACAATGGCGGCCGCGCCGGCATCCTCGAGTTTTTTCGCAGCATCGGGGTCTTTTGCAAATGGTGATGCCGAGGGCACCAGCGGGTTTTTCAGGGCCATGCCGAGGTAGTTGGTGGTGAGGTCAATCATGACGTTTCTCCTTCATCTGCTTTCTCATAGGAGAGTGATGCCAGCTGCTCATAGTGGTGGAATCGCTCGTTCACCCCCTGCTGGGCTCGCCGCATAAGCTTCTCAGCCGTTTCAGGAT
>Ga0316192_10003202_pt1 | contig 11922 bp, 14 predicted proteins | sample MerIslwburrow_MG_FD_204931 | JGI IMG/M metagenome (GOLD analysis project Ga0316192, IMG submission 204931) | Coastal sediment microbial communities from Maine, United States - Merrow Island worm burrow | ecosystem: Environmental > Aquatic > Marine > Coastal > Sediment | place: USA: Maine...
AGACTGCCAGCTTGCGCAGGCTTGAACTTCAGGGCATCGATTCTCACCAGGCAAATGATCTATGGAAAACATTCACTGCAGAATATTTCCAGGGTCACCCTTATGGCCTGATCACGTGGCACACGACATTGATCCTCGATGCGATTCAGAAAGGGTCGCTCGATACCCCTCTGATAAAAGCCAGGGTACATGAATCCAGCAATAGCATTCAACTTCTGATCTATATGAAAGACCGTGACGGTATCTTCTATGATGTGGCGACGGCCCTGACGATGAGCGAAGTTGACATCGTCAACGCACAGGTCAACAACGCCAAAAATGGTTTCGCACTGCAATCATACCGCCTGGCGCCGGTCAACACGAACAATATCGAACTGTCATTAGTGGCCGAGCAGATCACACGATTACTGCAGGAAAGATTGAGCAGCGAAGCTGACACGACGAAGGCTGCGTTAAGCAGCAGCAGGAAGCACAAGTACTTCCCATCGCCTACTGTCATACGTTTTAAGAACGTCAACGATGACAATGCAACCCGGATGAAGATAGAAACGCTAGACCGCACCGGGGTACTTGCCAGCATCGCAAAGGGAATCATCGACTGTGATATCAGGCTGCTCAATGCAAGGATCGCGACAGCGGGAGAACTCGCCATCGATTATTTTGTGATCAGCACAAAACAGGATCATGCGCTCAGTAAAGAACAACAAAAAAATCTGAAACAACACCTGAAAGAAATATTGTAAAAATGACTGCGACTTTAGACCTGGCCAAACAACTTATCAGTATCCCATCGGTAACACCAGATGATATGGGGTGCCAGAAGATCATCGGCGAGCGCTTATCAAGCATTGGCTTTGAAATCGAAAACCTGCGTTTCGGCGCAGTCGATAACCTGTGGGCGAGATACGGAACACGGGGACCTTTATTCGTTTTTGCCGGCCATACGGATGTCGTGCCGACCGGCCCCGTGGAGCAATGGAGCAGCGATCCGTTCACGCCGACCATCAGCGGTGACGTGATGACAGCTCGCGGCACCGCTGACATGAAGAGCAGTATCGCCGCCATGGTGTGCGCCTGCGAACAACTGCTGGCAGACAAAAAGGCTCTCAATGGCTCTATCGCGTTTCTTATCACCAGTGACGAAGAAGGCCCCGCGACAGACGGTACGATAAAAGTTATCGAACATCTCGAGCGTAAAAATGAAAACATTGACTGGTGCCTGGTCGGTGAACCTTCCAGCACAGAGACGGTAGGTGATGTCATAAAAAATGGCCGGCGCGGATCGATATCCGGTGACCTGACCATCCACGGCATCCAGGGACATATCGCCTACCCGCAGCTCGCAAAAAACCCGATCCACCTGTTCGCTGGCGCACTTCATGACCTGTGTGATGAAAAATGGGACAACGGAAACGAGCATTTCCCGCCAACCAGTTTTCAGATCTCAAACATCAATGGCGGCACCGGTGCCACCAATGTTATACCGGGCGAGCTTAAGGTACAGTTCAACCTGCGTTTCTCGACCGAGATTACCGAACAGCAGATAAAACAGCGAATAGAAACCATACTGAACAGTCATCAGCTCGATTACACGCTGGACTGGTCACTGTCAGGCCTTCCCTTTCTGACAGCTGACGGCAGGCTGGTGGATGCTGCGAGACAGGCCATCAAATCCGTTTGCGGTATCGATAGCGAGTTATCGACGGCTGGCGGCACATCTGATGGCAGGTTCATCGCACCGACGGGCGCCCAGGTGGTGGAACTTGGCCCGGTCAATGAGAGCATCCATAAGATCGATGAAAACATCAACATTAACGAGCTGGATCGACTCACGGAAATTTATCTCGACATACTAAAAAGGTTAATGATTTAGGACTATTATCACCGCAGGATACATTTTTGTTTTTAACGGGGATGTGAGATGAGTGATTTATACAAACGAATTTCAGACGCTCTCGACAATGATGCCGAGTACCTCGTGATGGGCGAAATTGCTGCTCACACCGGCCTGCTGGTCAGCCAGGCACCCAGGAACAATCAAGACTACGACATCATCGTGAATAATACCGATATGTCCAAAAGCTGCATGGTCGAAGTCATTCACAGCCGCGACCAGTTCAGTGGCATCATCAAAAGCACTGACTATGACTTCCTGATTTTCGTCTATGCGCCTAGCCAGATCGTCGATGGTGTCGTCAAACCGAGCACGGGAAAAGAAGCTGAAGAAACAAAGGGTATCTACGTTTTCCCCCGCTCGGTGGTACGAACCGCCATTGATGAGGCGACGGGTACAGACTTTGATCCCAGGAAGATCGTGGTCGATGGCACAGCTGATAAAAACAGATACAGAGAATATCGCAGTGCTTTTCAGCTGATCTCAGAGCTGGTACCTGACAGCCCACCCGGCTTTATATAGACATCGTTATATCCTCTGCCACTTTACTAACATGGCCCGATTGAACTACACTCAGATGTATAACAAAAACAATATATAAAAGAGAAAACTCATGAACTCAGAAAAAGTCTTATTCAGCTTTTTCATGATCCTCGCGCTGACCCTAAACTTCGGTTTTTTCATCGGCGAGATGGATAACCCGCAACACCATAATGTCTATGAACTGTTCGCAGTCATTATCGTCAACCTCATCGCTACCGTACTTAAATTTGGCGACCGCTCCAGACTCGGGCCGATGTTACTGGCCACCAGCCTGGTAGCACTCGTACAGCTGATCTCTGCTGCCCTGGTGTGGACTTTCGCGGAACATGTACAGGGCACAGGTCTGACCCCCGATACCATGGTGCTGATCGTATCGCTCAGCGGCGGTGCCGTACTTGCCAACATTATTTCTGTCATCCTGCTGATGATCGAAACCACCATGTTGCGTCGTTAAACCCCTGCAGAAATCCAGATCATGAAGAACGAGGAGCCCGAAAAAAAGGAGAACTCCGAGGAAGCCATCAACCCGGTGATATCGATGATCATGTCGCGCATGCGCATGCCGTTGATCATCCTCATCGTGATCTATGCTATCTCGATGACCGGAATGATAGCGATACCCGGACACGATGACCATGGTAATCCATGGCATATGAGCATCTTTCACGCCTTCTACTACGTCAGTTTTACCGCCACCACCATCGGTTTCGGTGAAATACCTTATGCATTGAATGACGCGCAGCGACTGTGGGTCATCTGCACCATCTACATGACCGTAATCGCCTGGCTGTATGCTATCGGTAACATCCTTGGCCTGGTACAGGATCCGGTTTTCAAGAAAGCACGTAATGAAAACAGGTTCAGACACCAGGTCAACAAGATACATGAACGCTTTTACCTCGTCTGTGGACTGGGTGAAACCGGCTATGAAGTCATCAAGGCGCTGACCAACGAGCATTACCGTGTCGTCGTCATCGAGCAAGAGCAGGACAGCCTGCTGGAAAACAATATCTACGACCTGCAGGAGTTTGTACCCTGCCTGATAGCCGATGCTTCAGTCCCCAGGAACCTCGAGCTCGCCGGCATCAGCAAGAAGAACTGTAATGGCGTGATCGCTGCGACCGCCTCCGATGAGACCAACCTCAAGATAGCTATCAGCAGCAAACTGCTCCATCCCGAGGGCAAGGTTGTCTGCCGCTCGGACCTGCTGGCATATGAATTAAATATGCGCTCCTTCAACACCGATTACGTGGTGAACCCGTACAATACTTTCGCTGATATCTTTTCGATGCTGCTGCACAGTTCATCGTTACATATGATCTTCGACTGGTTGACCGGGGCGCCCGGCTCACAGGTTACCGATGAACCGCTAAAATTTAATTTTGGTCGCTGGATACTCTGCAGCTATGGCCGTTTCGGTAAAGCCTTATATCAAAAGTTTCTCGAACATGATGTAGAAGTGACCATCCTCGATTCCAACGAAGAAGCCATAAGCCACTTCACGGAAAATAATATCGACCAGGTGGAGGATATTATTTCTGCAACCGGTATCGATGAGAAATCACTGAATAAAGCCGGCATAGATACAGCCGTAGGCCTCATCGCCGGCGGTGATGACGATTCCAACAACCTGTCCACCATCATGACAGCACGCCAGATGAACCCAGATATATTTGTGGTGGCGCGACAGAACCTGCGGGACAACTCTGAACTGTTCAAAAAAGTAAAGGCCGACGTGGTCATGCAGCCTCGAGAGATTACGGCACGCATGATCCGTATCCTGTTCCTGAATCCGATGTTATGCGATTTCCTGAAGCTCGCTAATAAACAGGATGAAGAGTGGAGCAACGTCGTCATCAGCCGGCTAAGTGCTGTCATCGGCGAATCCAAACCGCATATCTGGACCGTCGAGATAAACCCTAAGAAGACACCGGCCGTCTTCAAAGCGATAGCTTTCGGCCGGAAAGTCACACTCGACACCATCACGCTGGATTCGCTATCGAGAACCCATAGGTTAAAGTGCGTACCCTTGCTGCTATTGCGCAGTGGCGAATTCCAGATAATGCCGGAAGACGAGACCGTGCTCAAAGATGGCGACTGCGTGCTGTTTTGCGGTATGCGCAAAGCTAAGAACAGCATGCAATGGACCCTCAAAGTCATGTCCAGCCTGAACTACGTGTTGAGATATGAAAGTGAGCCAGAGTCATACCTGTTCAAGCAAATGTCACGATTATTCAAAGGCCGGGAAAACAGAGATACCCCTCGTTAATCATATCTCAGCTCTGCACGACAATCGTCGTATCCGCTGTTATAATCTCCCGCGAAATAAAACCAGCTCAATGTCTCGATAGCTCAGCTGGATAGAGCGGCCCCCTCCTAAGGGGCAGGTCGGGGGTTCGATTCCCTCTCGGGACACCAATTAAAAAAACAGGTACCGCTATGTCTACAGTTACACTCGAAACCACTCTCGGCAATATCGTCATTGAACTCAACGAAGAAAAAGCACCAGAAACGGTCAAAAACTTCCTGAGTTATGTCAACGACGGTTTTTTTGACGGCACGATATTCCACCGCGTTATCCCTAACTTCATGATCCAGGGCGGCGGCTTTATGCCCGGCATGGTTCAGAAGCGAACTGAAGACCCGATAAAAAATGAAGCTGACAACGGCCTGCCAAATGACCGCGGCACGATCGCCATGGCGAGAACGAATGACCCGCATTCAGCGACCGCTCAGTTTTTCATCAATCACAATGACAATGCATTCCTGAATCACACCGCACCTACGGGCCCGGGCTGGGGTTACTGTGTTTTCGGCAAGGTAACAGATGGCATGGACACCGTTGACGCCATAGCTGCCGTCAGCACAGGTAATGACACCGGTCATGCTGATGTACCCATCGAGACCATCACTATTAACAAAGCATCTGTAATGTAACTACACAAACATAATCACCTATAGCAACAAGCCTAATATCGTATGAAAGATATAGTTTGTATTTCAGACCTCCATCTAATGCCTGAGAGACCGCAGACGATGGAGCTGTTTATACGTTTCGTTGATGATATAGCATCTAAAGCGGATACTTTATACATCCTTGGGGATTTTCTCGAGGTCTGGTGGGGTGATGATGACCCAGCAACTGGTTATGCGGATGTATTTAATAGCCTGACCGAATTAACAAGTAAGCATAAGACCAAAGTTTATTTAATGCATGGTAATCGTGATTTTATGATCGGCCAGTCACTAGCTGATCGCTGTCATTTTGAAATCATCCAGGACCCTCATAAGATAATAATAAATGGCAAAGACGCCTTATTGATGCATGGCGACACTTTATGCACCGATGATGTCGAATATCAAAAATTCCGTCAAATGGTTAGAAACCCACTTTGGCAACAACAGGCATTGAGCAAGACACTAGAGGAGCGATTCCAGCTAGCCAAGAGCATAAGAGAGAGCAGCAAACAATCAACAACGGAAAAGGATGAATACATCATGGATGTCAATCAGCAAGAAACCGACAAAGCATTCATAGATAACCATGTCGACCTGATCATCCACGGCCATACACACCGCCCTGCCATACATCATAAAAAAGTTAATGGCCGTAATACCACCCGTGTCGTATTAGGCGACTGGTTCGAAAAAGGCAGTTACCTGAGGGTCAATGATTCTTCCGAACTCAAACTGCAGTCTTTCAAATAAAGGTTTAATTAAACCGTCTATCACGGAATAAATTATTCGGTATATCCAAATGCTTCACCCTTGCAGGGCTTACGTGAAAAACCATTCCAGACAGTTTTTTCTGCTCCTACATTTTGTATCAAACTGTAGGAGCGCTTTGCATAGCGCGATCTCGTGCAAACATTTAGCGTATCAATTTTCTCGGATATCTAAGGCATAGAAAACTTCGAATCCCGGTCTACCGAAAACTGGCGATAACTTTCAGGATACTTGAACTTGGCCGGGTCGATAGAAATCTTATCGTAGGTGGTCAAAATCCTGGATCGATCATTACTGTGCCATTCCTGTATCGGCAGGCCTTTCTCGTAATATGTACCTGTGTTGTACACCTGGTCAGCATAAAAGCAGGCGCCCTGGAACTCACTTATCTTGTTATCCACCATGTTGACCTGTTGACCGGAAACCACCTTCTGGTAGTTCTGCAAGATACCACGAACCTCAGGCAGCAGGCCTTCGACCAGCTGTATCTCGGTACAGGTTTCTTCTTCAGCTTCTTTTCCAGTACCAGTGTTTATGTATACACGGTAGTTATAGATACTCTTACCTGACACGCTGGGCGCATCGGCCAGCTCTAGATATTCAACAATCGGCTTAACCGGCGAATCATCCACTGAGAACGCCTTTTCCTTGATGACCAGGATTGACTTATCATGATGAGCAATGCTGTATATCACCTTATCTTTATCGTCATAGATAATATAACCGCTCTCCTCACCAGCCTCATCGATGCGTATATAACGGTCTGACACCAGCATGGTCACTTCATATTCATCCGTACCCGGCTCACGTTCGATATACGAAAGCTGGTAGACCTCCTCTGTCTTCTTGCTGTTCTCTGTATTCGATTTCGCTGACAGCTCAGAAGAAATAGCCACTGCAACTACCATGACAGGAAGAAATTTAATTATTTTACTCATAGTATTGGATGCTCATTGTAGATAAAAGAAAGGGACAGATCTTTTTAGCCTCATAAAAATAGATCTATCCTGTATTACTAAAAGTGCTCCAGCAGACGCTCCATCTCCTCGCGGCTAAATCCAGCCTCGATGCGGGCCTCTGTCTCGAAAGGGCCAAATTTAGCACCCTGCATATATTTTTCAATCAATTCCAGGAAAGTCTGTTCCGGCTCCAGGCCTCGCTGGTCGCATAACGTCCTGTACCAGTGCGTACCAATTTTGACATGACCGATCTCTTCATCAAAGATAATTTGCAGGATTTGTATCAACCGCATATCACCTGTCGATTGCAGCTTCTTTATCATACCCGGTGTCACATCAAGCCCCCTGGCCTCTAGCACACGGGGCACCAGCGCCATCCTGACCAGTACATCGAAGTCGGTCTTCACTGCCATCTCCCATAGCCCATTATGCGCTGGCAAGTCACCGTACGACATACCGTGAGACTCAAGATAGTCCGATAGCATCGTAAAATGTTTAGCCTCTTCGGCAGCCACCCTTATCCAGTCAGTGTAATACTGCTCGGGCATATCCTGAAACCGGTACACGGCATCCAGTGCCAGGTTGATCGCATTAAACTCGATATGCGCGATAGCATGCACAAGTGTTAAGCGGCCCTTCAAACTGGCAAAGTTACGTCGTGGGACATCCCTGGCGTCGACAAGTTCGGGCTTCTCTGGACGACCGGGAACAGGTAACGGGACCACTTTAGCGAGTGGCTCTATCGTTATCTTCTCTGCCAGCCAGTCTCCTCGCAGTGCCAGTGCTGCCTCGACTTTTTTCTCGGGATTTTTAAGCAGTAAACAATCAAGCGACTGCTTAAACAGATTGATCGTTTTATTGTTCATCGTCGCGCAGTTTAACAATAAAAAAGGCCTGACAATCAGGCCTTTTTATAAAAATCTACATGTAGTCGGTTCTAACTTAGACTAATCATTACATGGAAAAATGAAGATTTAATAGGGTAAATCAACTTAGTCTGCCCTCAAATATTAGCAAAAATCAATCGACGGTTGACTCGTAGCCAATAACGGACGGTCAATAACCTAACTCACCAACAGTAATGTAATGCAGGGAAAACACTACAAGAAAAGAATCAGTCCTTTTCTCTTCGGTCTTTTAGATTCAGCCTTCTATCGATGGTATTTCTGCGAGCTGGACCACTGTAATTAGGGTCGTCAGCAACACGGCGATCACTATTTTCAGACCTTCGATCCAGATTCAATTTTCGTTTTGGATGCTCCTTCGAAAGGGTATCCTGTAGCCTTCTACCAGTAACTTTCTTTTCACTATCTTCCACGTTGACATCATCAGCTGATACTGATTTTTTTGCGGATTTCTTCGGCTCTATTTTAGGTGTTGTCATTCGTGCACTCCGTTCTCCAATTACCCTCAGCTTCAGCTTTTATGTACTTATTATTTACCTCGGGATACAGGCGATTATAGTCCGTAGTGTGATACACGCTAGTATTTAAACGTATTTAGAATCGCCAAATGATCACATCATCAGCGGCCGTTTTGTGTCGGCAAGATGCACTCAGACAATCATGACAGGCTAAATCATTCGATTGACCGCATCCTATAGCGAACTGTCAGCACAAACAAAAACGGCTCCTGAAGGAGCCGCTGTGGTGTTTACTATTTTATTTTAATTAAATGCTGTACCGGGTTTTACACCTAATTTTTTAAAGATTATGGCCGCTGGACAAAAACCAGTAAATGATGATTGAAGAAGATTGGCTCCAACAAACGCAGTAAACCACAGCCAGTACACACTATGGAATATTGGGCTAGCTTCAACCCCTAAACCAAGGGAAAGTAAAATAAATAAACCTGCCATTGCATTGATCATTCGATCTAAACTCATTAATTAATCCTCTATGTTATGTATTAAATATATTATCGGTAAATGCTCTACTCAATACTATACCAAGCATCTAGTTTTTTCATTCCAGATAGCTACGATAAGTTAAAGCAAGGTTCCTTTGATTGCTCCATATTACGCTACCATCTACCCCTGTTACTATGATCATAGAGTATTTATTTGATACCTTGAAAGCATGGAAGCAGTCTGCAGCAGACGCAGTTGGCAGCCAGTTAGCACTTCTTGAAGAACTGCTTACGTACGCTAAAGCCATAAAGCTTAACTCATTAAAAAAATAATATCTATTAAATTCAGTTAGTTAAAATATTTTCCTTGATAAATATCAATTAGATGTTGCTTATATTAGTAATAGATAATATAGTTGCCCCGCTAGTCGAACACAACCACAAGCGCATGAGCTTAATTTTAATATCACTGTTAAAGAAACTTTGAGAGTTTATAAATGAAAACATTACAAACTATTGCTGCTGTAACTATCTTAGCAACATCTACTGCTGTTTCTGCTGACTGGGATATGCCTTTCTTCGGTGATAACAACAACGGTTACAACTCAAATAACTCTAACTGGAACAACAACAGTAGCGTTAGCAGCTCTCGCGAGGGCGAATTCGATAGCTCTTTCTCTTTCGGAATGAAAGCTAGAGGTAAAGGTCGTGGACAAGGTCGTGGTAACGGTAACTACGATGGTTACTACAACGGTCAGAATGCTTATAACGGTTACAACGGTTATAACAACGCTCCTTATGGTTATGCGCCAGCCCAGGCTCCACAAGAAAAATAGGGGTCAGAGAGCAATTGTTTCTAATATACTAAACCAGAAAAAAGTACTCAGCGCCCTCCTCTTTAACGCGTGGCCGCCCTGATTTACCAGGACGGGGTTTTCTATTGGTCATTACTTCAACATTATCTTTAAAGTGTGATCGTCCAAGTACCATTTCATGATTTAGAGCATCGCGAATCTGATGTATGATGTCATTATCCATATATCTTTCGAACAAACTCCGATAAACATATTTTCGCTCCTCTTTTGTATCACCTAACATTGTAAATACAGGATGATTATCGACAATTACCTTATCAGTAATTTGCGCATTTTGATTATAGCTAGACCATTTATATTCAGAAGGATGATTCACCATGCCCGCTCTTACCGGATTTAGCTCGATGTAACACATGCAAGTTAAGAGATACATATCAGAGTCTATTAAACTTGCTTTATATCGTCCTTCCCATAGCGTGCCAGTTCGTTGATATGCGGCATTCACATAGGCCACATACCGTCTACCTACCGACTGCATCATCATTGAGAGACCGTTTTCTATCATTGGCGTCACCAATAGATGCACATGATTTTTCATCAACACATAAGCATGTATACGACATTCGTACTTTTTAGCAGCAAATCTAATATCATCAAGATAATGCAAGTAATCTTGTTGAGAATAAAAACAGGGTTCACGATTATTACCACGCTGTATAACATGTTGTGGAACACCGGGTAAATTGAAACGTGGTTTTCTTGGCATACATACCTCCTTGTATGTAAATATTTAGACACTGAATAGAATTTTTAAATAGCTATATTAGAAACAATTGCTCTCTCACCCCTATTATTTTTAAATAGCTATATTAGAAGCAATTGCTCTCTGACCCCTATTATTTTTTTATTTGTCACCGACTCCATTAATTCCTAGTAGCTCTTCCCAAACCGCCGGAGAGTCAACCATATGAAAAATATTGTTCCTATCTCGATGCTCAATAATATCTGTTATTTCGTTTCCAGTTATTATTTCGTAACTAGGATAACGATTACTCGATGAATCATTAAGTGTTATAGGCTCAAGACCTCTCATCTTAACTACAATTTTCTTCGTCGCTAACCAAGCACCTTTTTCTTTAAACTTCAAAGTGGCTTCTCTCCCACTAGTATAAATATAGTAAGAAAGCTTCACTGTATAATTTTCACGTTTTTTTCCTTCAGGGACATCAAACCACTTAGGAAGTCTTGAATCTGGAGATAAATAAAAATCTGCCTCACTGCAGCCAACAATGAGAATAACTAAACTGAGCGAGATAATTCTGAATACAACTTTTTTCATGCAATATTATCCTTGGAAGCTCTAAAAGTTACTATTACATTCGTTACATGATTTTGTGCCACCCAATGCATTTGATATCCACGAAGAAGAATTACATTTATTATTCTCATAACATTTATCGTGTGCAATACATCTTTTCACCATTGACGGAAATGGATTCAGTACACAAGCTACAGAACTACATACATAATCTTGTTGAGTAAATCCAGGAGACACATTTCCATTTGGACCACTAAAATAATCACCAAGAGATCCTGCCCCACCTCCATAATACCATAAGCCATAAAAATCAATATTTTTAAGTGGGTTGTTTCCCGCATAACCATACAAATGATTTAATTGTGATGAATAAATTGAAGAACCGTCGTAATATCTTTCCCCACTAAACTCAAACCAACCGTCATCACCAAAACCCTGCATTTGTAATAATGGATCATTTGTTCTACCCATAACGTCTAGTTTATCTGATTGTATATACCTACCTATACTGGAGTCATAGTCACGAAAGTAATTATAATGCAGCCCACTCTCAACATCATAATACTGCCCAGGAAACCGCATATTCATCTCAACGGCCTTACCATCGCCATCAACGTCCTCATTCACCGAAGCTTTACCAAACGGATCATACATCGCCTGCCACACGACCAGGCCCATCGCATTGGTCATTTTCATCGGTGTACCAAGGTGATCGTTATGCACATAATAGATCTGACCATCACCAACGGCGGCATACGCCGGTGGAATGATGCCCTGGTAAAGCTCAGCAAATATACGTTCAATATTGTCAGCAGAAAA
>Ga0316192_10003205_pt1 | contig 11920 bp, 9 predicted proteins | sample MerIslwburrow_MG_FD_204931 | JGI IMG/M metagenome (GOLD analysis project Ga0316192, IMG submission 204931) | Coastal sediment microbial communities from Maine, United States - Merrow Island worm burrow | ecosystem: Environmental > Aquatic > Marine > Coastal > Sediment | place: USA: Maine...
GAATTTCAATCTGATAACTGCATAATAGACAGCCTGAATGATGTAATGCGCGAAAGTGGCGGAATTGGTAGACGCGCTGGCTTTAGGTGCCAGTGGGGTAACCCGTGAGAGTTCGAGTCTCTCCTTTCGCACCAACTGACGCGGAATTTACACAATTTCTGATATAAAAACCTGTGGCACTGGCACGATGACTGTGACCAGGAAGTACATAAACTACAAAGTAATGAGGTGAAGGGATGGAAGTATCCATAGAAAATACCGGTGGGCTTTCACGGCGTATGACCGTTCAGGTGCCTGCTGAGCGCGTCGATCAGGAAGTTGAGTCACGCTTAAAGTCAATGAGCCAGACGGTGCGTCTTGATGGCTTTCGTCCCGGTAAGATACCGATAAAGGTGATCGATCAAAAATATGGACAGCAGGTACGGCTTGAGGTGATTGACCAGGTTGTAAATGCAACGTTGCAGGATGCCTTTAGTCAGGAAAACCTGCGGCCGGCTGGTACTCCGGATGTCGAACCCAGAGATTCTTCTGCCGGTCAACCGCTGGAGTATGTTGCTACATTTGAAATCTTCCCTGAGTTAACAGGTAGCGTTAACTACGGGTTCTCGGTAGTAAAACCGATAATCGAAATCAATGATACTGATGTGCATGAAATGCTCGAGAATTTACGCAAGCAGCGTGCTACATGGAACGAGGTCAAGCGTCCTGCGTCAATGGGTGACCAGGTCACAATTGACTATGAAGGCACGGTAGACGGAAATGCCTTTGCCGGTAACAAGGCTGAAAAAATGCCGGTCATACTTGGCTCAAATAGCATGATACCCGGCTTTGAAGAGCAGTTGATCGATGTTTCAGCCGGTGAAGAGAGAACTCTCGACATCAGGTTCCCGGAAGACTACCCCTCGACTGAAGTTGCCGGCAAGGCTGCAAAGTTTGACGTCAAGGTCCATTCAACTTCTGAAATGGTTTTACCGGAAATGGACGATGAATTTGCCAGGGCCTTTGGTGTATCCGAGGGTGGTATGCAAGCGCTTACGGATGAAATAAAAAATAATATGGAGCGTGAACTGAAGGGATTAATAAGATCGAAAATGAAGAGTCAGGTTTTCGATGGATTACTGACAAACAACCCGGTTGAAGTTCCAGCGAGCCTTATTGAATCAGAGATCAGGGAGCTGCAGCAACAGGAGGGAAACCAGGGACTGGACGCATCTGCGCTTAAGGAAAGTGCCGAAAAACGGGTCAAGCTTGGCGTCGTCGTATCTGAAATCGCCAGGCAGAATCAGATACAACTGGATCCCGACCGTGTCCGGGAGCTGATTGATTCCATTGCTTCTTCCTATGAGAAACCTGAAGAAGTCGTTCAGTGGTATTATGGCAACCAGGAAATGCTTTCCGGCGCCCAGTCAGCGGTCATTGAAGAACAGGTGGTGGAGTGGGTAGTTGACCACAGTGGTATTGCTGTAACTGATGAAAAAACCACGTTTTTAGCACTCGTTGAAGAAGCCAAGCAATCTCAAGGATAACCGTGAATGAACGATAACAACCCCATGAATGGCGCACAGAATACACAGGCATTAAACCTGGTCCCCATCGTTATTGAGCAAACCTCTCGGGGTGAACGTTCCTATGATATTTACTCGCGCCTGCTCAAGGAGCGTGTGGTATTTATGGTGGGGCCAGTAGAAGACTATATGGCCAATGTCATCGTGGCACAATTACTGTTCCTCGAATCGGAAAACCCGGACAAGGACATTCACCTGTACATCAATTCGCCCGGCGGCTCCGTGACTGCCGGCCTCGCTATCTACGACACCATGCAGTTTATCAAGGCCGATGTCAGCACCATGTGTATCGGTCAGGCCGCCAGCATGGGTGCACTGTTACTGGCCGGGGGTGCCAAGGGTAAACGTATCTGCCTGCCTCATTCACGCATCATGATTCATCAACCGCTGGGTGGTTTTCAGGGTCAGGCATCGGATATTGATATTCATGCGAAGGAAATCCTGCTGATCAGGGAAAAACTCAATCTGATCCTGTCAAGCCACACAGGCCAGCCGCTGGAAAAGATCAGGCACGACACCGATCGCGATAATTTTCTGGGTGCTGAAGATGCCAGGGAATACGGGCTGATTGATGAAATCATTGATCAACGCAATGAGGCCACCAGCCCGGATATTAGCTGAACGCAGACGGGTATTCGGGTGTCAAAAATCTGTATTACGTAGTAAGCTTCAGGGGAATTCCTTGTTCTCGCTGAGAATTATTTGGCGGAACAGGTTTCGAAGGAGTTGATTTATAATAACAATTAGTGATAAATATGTACTCTGGATGGATACAGCTTGAGAAACACGAGGGTTTAGTATGAGCAACGAACGAAACGGCAAGGGCGAAGACGGTAAATTGCTCTACTGTTCCTTCTGCGGCAAAAGCCAGCACGAGGTAAGGAAACTGATCGCCGGCCCCTCAGTGTTCGTTTGCGATGAGTGTGTCGAACTTTGCAACGACATCATCCGCGAAGAGATGCAGGATAAAACCACCACAGGTGGTGATAAACTGCCAAAACCCCAGGAAATCAACGAAGTACTCAACGAATACGTTATCGGACAGAATCGTGCAAAACGCGTTTTGTCTGTCGCCGTGTACAACCACTACAAGCGTCTTGAAGTACAGGATAAAAAAGACGACGTAGAACTGTCAAAGAGCAACATACTACTCATCGGTCCGACCGGATCAGGCAAGACACTGCTCGCGGAAACGCTTGCTCGCTTGCTCGATGTGCCTTTTACGATTGCAGATGCAACCACTCTCACGGAAGCGGGTTATGTGGGTGAAGATGTCGAGAACATCATACAAAAGCTGCTGCAAAAGTGTGATTACGATGTCGACAAAGCGCAGACGGGTATTGTCTATATTGATGAAATAGACAAGATTTCCAGAAAATCCGATAACCCGTCTATTACCCGCGACGTGTCCGGTGAAGGTGTACAACAGGCACTGCTCAAACTGATTGAGGGGACCGTTGCATCCGTGCCGCCACAAGGTGGGCGCAAACATCCTCAGCAGGAATTTCTCCAGGTCGATACCTCAAACATCCTGTTTATCGTGGGTGGTGCTTTTGCCGGCCTGGACAAGATCATTCTCAGCCGTTCTGAAAAAGGCGGTATCGGTTTTTCTGCCGAGATCAAGAGCAAGGATGAAGAACGTAATATCGGCGAAGTCCTCTTTGATGTTGAGCCTCAGGACCTCATTAAGTACGGGTTAATTCCCGAGTTCGTCGGACGTCTCCCGGTAGTGGCAACCCTCGAAGAACTCGATGAAATCGCGCTGGTGAAAATCCTGACCGAACCAAAGAATGCACTTACCAAGCAATATGAAAAACTGTTTGACATGGAAGGCAGTGAAATAGAATTCAGGGAAGATGCCTTGCGTGCCGTCGCAGGCAAAGCGATGGCGAGGAAGACCGGTGCTCGTGGGCTACGCACCATCCTGGAGCAGGTATTGCTTGATACCATGTATGACCTGCCATCGCTGGAAAACGTCAGAAAAGTGGTCATCGACGAGAATGTCATTATCGGTGGGGCTCAGCCCTACCTGATTTTTGACGCACCGGATGCTATCGCAGCATCCGAGTGACGTAGATTACTTCAGAATAATTAACAAGTTAGTCCGTTTTTTCACTTCTTTCCTTTCTGGCATGCTCCTTGCTGTATAGTTTATACCTGTCAATAAATGGTTGAAGTACAGCAACTGGCCCCCATATTTAGTACTCATGGTTGCGGTTTCCTAATCAATCATTCAAATAGACGGGCAAGGCCCCGGGCAGACGGCTGCCATGACAGGATTCTGGCAGATATTGCTGACAACCCCGGACACTATTGACTTAATCAGGAATGGATGGGCACTGATATGACAGATCAAGCCACAAATGCATTACCGGTCTTGCCACTGCGGGACGTTGTTGTTTACCCCCACATGGTGATCCCGCTTTTCGTTGGGCGGGAGAAATCGATTAATGCTTTGGATACAGCCATGCAGGAAGACAAGAAAATCCTGCTGGTCGCACAGAAAAATGCAGAAATAGACGATCCTTCCGTGGACGATATCCACGAAATCGGAACACTTTCCACAATCCTCCAGTTGTTAAAGCTTCCTGACGGAACCGTAAAGGTCCTGGTTGAAGGCGCCGAGCGTGTTCGTGTAACCGGATATGAGAATACCGATGCCTTCTTTACTGCCTACGTTGAAGTGCTGTCACCGGAGCAGGACGAAGATGACAAAGAGCTGGATGTTCTGACACGCTCATTGCTTGCGATCTTTGACCAGTATGTCAAGTTGAACAAGAAAGTCCCGCCTGAAATCCTGACCTCATTGTCCGGAATAGAGGAACCGGGTCGACTGGCAGACACCATCGCTGCACACATGTCGCTGAAGCTGGAAGAAAAGCAGAAGATCCTCGAGATCGTGAGTAGTCATGCACGCCTGGAACGTCTGATGGTGCTTATCGAGGGCGAGATCGATATCATGCAGATCGAAAAGCGCATTCGTGGCCGCGTTAAGCAGCAGATGGAGAAGAGCCAGCGTGAGTACTATCTGAATGAGCAGATGAAGGCTATTCAGAAAGAACTCGGTGATATGGACGATGTTCCCAGCGAGCTGGAAGAACTGGAACAGAAGATTGAAAAGGCGGGCATGAGCAAGGAGGCCAGGGAAAAGGCCAATTCGGAGATGAATAAGCTCAAAATGATGTCGCCGATGTCCGCGGAAGCGACTGTCGTCAGAAACTACATTGACTGGCTGGTCAGCGTGCCCTGGAAGAAACACACCAAAATCCGCCATGATCTGGCCGCTGCGGAAGGGGTTCTCGAGGAAGACCACTATGGACTGGAAAAGGTCAAGGAACGCATCCTTGAGTACCTGGCAGTCCAGAAGCGAGTTAAAAAGCTGAAAGGGCCGATCCTGTGCCTGGTAGGACCTCCGGGTGTCGGCAAGACCTCTCTGGGGCGCTCGATCGCCCGCGCAACGGGTCGCAAGTTTACCCGTATGTCACTGGGTGGTATGCGCGACGAGGCCGAGATTCGCGGTCATCGCCGGACCTACATCGGTTCATTGCCAGGGAAAATCGTGCAGAACCTGGCAAAACTGTCGGTAAGGAATCCCCTGTTCCTGCTTGATGAACTGGACAAGATGTCCATGGATTTCCGTGGTGATCCCTCATCGGCGTTATTGGAAGTGCTGGATCCGGAGCAGAACAATTCTTTTAATGACCATTATCTGGAAGTTGATTTTGACTTGTCGGATGTCATGTTTGTCGCCACGGCGAATACCATGAACATTCCGGCACCGTTGCTGGATCGCATGGAGGTCATTCATATTCCCGGTTATACAGAAGACGAGAAAATCAATATTGCGATGCGCTACCTGTTGCCAAAACAGATTGAAAGCAATGGCCTCAAAGAGGGTGAGATTTCTGTCAGCCAGAATAGTATCCGCGATATTGTGCGTTACTACACGCGCGAATCCGGCGTGCGCAACCTGGAACGCGAGATTTCCAAAATCTGCCGCAAGGTCGTCAAGGAACTGGTATTGCATGAGAAGGGCAAGAAGATATCGATCACGCCACGGAATATCGAAAAATACCTGGGCGTGAAGCGTTTCCGTTACGGGCGTGCCGAGGAATACGATCAAGTGGGGCAGGTCACCGGACTTGCATGGACCGAAGTGGGTGGTGAGCTATTGACCATCGAATCGGCCATCGTACCTGGCAAGGGTAAGATGATTCACACCGGTCAACTGGGCGATGTGATGCAGGAATCAATTCACGCTGCCGCCACCGTCGTCCGCAGCCGCTCGACTGCACTGGGTATCGATCCGGATTTTTACCAAAAATACGATATCCATATCCATGTACCGGAAGGTGCCACACCGAAGGATGGTCCCAGTGCCGGCGTCGGCATGTGTACGGCGCTGGTTTCCGCGCTAACCAATATTCCGGTCCGCTCGGATGTAGCCATGACGGGTGAGATCACCTTGCGAGGTGAAGTGTTGCCGATTGGCGGATTGAAGGAGAAGCTGCTTGCCGCACATCGAGGGGGTATATCTATCGTACTGATTCCTGAGGAAAATCGTAAGGATCTCGCGGAAATTCCAAAGAACGTCAAGGACAAGCTGGATATCCGTCCGGTGCGCTGGATTGATGAGGTACTGCAGATGGCGCTGGTGCATCAAGCGACGCCACTGGCCGAGACGGACACCAAGGAACCCGCAGAAAAACAAGTCAAGAGCAAAAGCAAGGCCAAGGTTAAACCTTTGAGAGCCCACTAGTACTCCTTCAAGGTGATATTTACGGGTTCAGAGTCACCGAGCCACTATAGAACCCGCCGTCAGTTCGATGCAATGATCGGCTGTCTGCGGGTTTTTTGCCGGGAATAACTGTGTTTTAATACCTCCTGCTTGAAAACGGGGGATGCCCGGATAGCTGTTCAGGGTGAAGCTACCTACAAGGTACCGGTTTTTTCTCAACGACAAATAATCGAGGATGTTAAATATATGAACAAATCTGAACTGATTGACGCAGTAGCCAGTGCGGCAGACCTTTCCAAGGCAGATGCAACACGTGCAACCGATGCCGTACTTGACAGCATCATTGCAACCCTCGGCGAGGGTGATCAGGTAAACCTGATAGGGTTTGGTACTTTTTCTGTTCGAGAACGTGCCGCCAGAGCCGGTCGCAATCCGCAAACGGGCGAAACAATTCAGATAAGCGCATCCAAATCTCCCGGATTCAAGGCTGGCAAAGCATTCAAGGATGCCGTAAACTAGCGCGCCTTCGGGTGCTTAGCTCAGCTGGGAGAGCGTCGCCCTTACAAGGCGAATGTCGGGGGTTCGATCCCCTCAGCACCCACCAAGGACCAGGAGTGGTAGTTCAGCTGGTTAGAATACCGGCCTGTCACGCCGGGGGTCGCGGGTTCGAGTCCCGTCCACTCCGCCATGTTGGATAGCAAAGGGCACCTTAACGGGTGCCCTTTCTTTTTTAACCGTGCACTGATATACATTTACAGCCATTTCCCGAGAGACTGACCATGTTACTGGCAATACGAGAACGCATTATGGGGGTTGTGGGATGGATCATCCTCGGCATCCTGTTCGTTGCATTTGCATTCTTTGGGCTCAATTCCTATCTACAAAGCAATGCGGTTAACTATGCGGCTGCCGTCAATGACCAGGAAATTTCACTGGACCGTCACCAGCGAGCCTATCAGCAGCTCAGGACACGTATGACCGAGATGATGGGGGAAAATTATAATCCTGCGCTATTGAATGAAGACATGCTGAAAGCGAATGCCCTGCAACAACTGATTAACGAGGAACTGCTGTTGCAGGCCGCCGACGCGGAAGGCTTCGCAGCCAGTAATCAACTGGTTGCCGCACAAATCAATGCAATCGATGCCTTCAAGGAAGACGGGGTTTTTTCCAAAACACTCTATGAGCGCATACTGGGTTACCAGGGAATACGTCCCCAGAATTTTGAACACAGCCTGAAGCAGGAAATTATTGCCAACCAGTACCGGGATGGCATCAGGCGTACTGCTGCCGCAACAGCAGCCGGATTGAGCCAGGCCTTTGTACTGGAGGGCCAACAGCGGCGGTTCAGTTACATTGTTCTGCCACTGCAATCATTCGGTGACCAGCTGGAAATCACGGATCAGGACATTGAAGACTACTATGCCTCTCACAGTGATGCGTTCATGACAGCGGAGCGTGTCAAGGTCCAGTACCTTGAACTCGATGTGTCGACCCTGGATCCAGGCATTGACGTTGATGAGCAGACTGTTCAGGAACTCTATAAGGAACAAGCAGCGAAGTATGTAACACCGGAGGAACGGCACGCGCGGCACATTCTGGTTCGCTTGTTGCCAGATGCCGATGAGGACGCAACGGCTGCAGCACTGGAAAAGGCCCAGGCCATTGTGGCACGACTGGATGCCGGAGAATCATTCGAGGACCTGGCAAAGGAACTGTCAGACGACCCCGGTTCTGCGGCCAATGGCGGGGACCTGGGATTTTTCACACGGACCGAAAATGCCGCTGTGATAGCCCCCGAATTTGAAACCGCTGTTTTTGAATTGCAGCCAGGTGGGCGCAGCCAGGCGGTGAAATCACAGTTCGGCTTCCACATCATTGAGCTGGTTGAGATCAAGCCGGAAGTTGCTACCCCGCTGGCAGATGTACGCGATCAGCTGGTCGATCAGCTACTTGCCGAAGCGCGCGCCGATATATTTTATGAACGCTCTGAAACCCTCTCCAGCCTCGCATTTGAACAGCCTGATTCCCTCCAGGGAGCAGCTGCTGCCCTGGAAATGGATATCAGGGAGTCTGACTGGATTAGCCGCAAGGGTGGTACTGGAATTGCGTCAAACAGTGCCATTGTCGAAACCGCCTTTAGTGAGGATGTGTTGCTCAATGGTAACAACAGTGCCACCGTAGAAATCGGTACGGACCACGTCATCGTCATGCGGATACTGGAGCACCAGGAGGCCGCACAGCAACCCCTTGAAGAGGTCAGGGCTGCTGTTGAGCAATTGGCCAGGGACGAGCAAGCACGGGCGCTGGCAGAAGCAAGAGGCAAGGAACTACTGGCCAGTCTGACCGCAGGCGAGACCACCCTGGATGCTATCGCAAAAGCCGATGAGATAACGCTTGACAGCACAGAGCTGATCCAACGAAATGCCAGTGAACCGGCACGGGAAATAGTCAATGAGGCCTTCTCACTGCAAACACCGGATGAGGGTGAGACCGTCTATGATGGCCATGCAACACGCAGTGGTGATTATGTGATCATCGCTCTGCAGCAGGTCAAGGATGGCAATTTCATGGACCTTCCCGAAACTGCTCGCAAGCAGGCCTGGCGCGCCTTGAGTCAGGTGCAGGGCGAAGCTGAAATGGCAGTGGTGATGACGACCCTCAAGGACCAGGCTGAGATTCAAATACCCGATCAATCTGACCAGTAGTACTAGCTGAGCGTGTTTATTGTCAGGCAACTGCTTGTCCTGAAGCTTCACTGGCAAATTCTAATTGCACTGGTACTGGCAGTCATTGCCGGCCAGTTAACGGGTGTCGATGCCTCGGTGTTTGGCATTCGTTACTACTCGATCTTTGACTTCCTGGGCACGATCTTCATGAATGCCCTGAAGATGCTGATTGTCCCGCTGATACTCTCTTCCATTATTTCCGGTGTTGCAGGTATCGGTGACAGCGGTGCGATGGGCCGCCTGGGCGGCAAGACCCTGATGTACTACGCAACAACCAGCCTGCTTGCCATCCTCGTCGGGCTGCTCATGGTCAACTTTGTCAATCCGGGCATTGTCAACGGTAGTCCGGCCAGCGAAGTGGTCGCCATGTCCGAAGAAAGTACGGCAGAGATTGCTGCCAAGGTCCAGGGGCACGGTGCAGGGGACATCGTCGATATCTTTATTCGCATGGTGCCCACAAACGTCATCGCAGCGGCCGCTGAAGGCAGAATGCTGGGGCTGATATTTTTTGCCCTGCTGTTTGGCTACTTCATGACACGTGTTTCCGGCTCCCCGGGGCAGATACTGAAAGACTTCTGGCAGGGGTTATTTGAGGTCATGATGAAAATCACTGACTGGGTGATGAAATTTGCACCCATCGGTGTATTTGCCCTGGTCGCCAAGGTGGTCGCCTCAACCGGCTTTGCAGCCTTCCAGCCATTGATTGCATTTTTCTTTACCGTGCTGGGCGCACTGGCAATCCACTTGCTGATCGTACTGCCCCTGATGTTGCGGTTTATCGGTGGCGTGAATCCCCGGTACCACTTTCAGGCCATGTCACCGGCCCTGTTGATGGCGTTTTCAACAGCCTCTTCGTCCGCGACACTGCCTGTTTCCATGGAATGCGTGGAAAAACGCGCAGGCGTTTCGAATCGAACGACCAGCTTTGTGCTGCCACTGGGTGCGACGGTCAACATGGACGGCACGGCACTGTATGAATGTGTTGCGGCCCTGTTTATTGCCCAGGCCTATGGTCTGGATCTGGATTTCACAACACAATTTACAGTGGTACTGGTGGCACTGCTGACCTCTATCGGCGTCGCCGGGATCCCGGCTGCCAGCCTGGTTGCCATCACCATCATCCTGACAGCCATTGGCTTGCCGATTGAGGCGGTTGGTTTGATACTGGCCGTAGATCGTGTACTCGATATGTGCCGTACCAGCGTCAATGTCTTCAGCGATTCCTGCGGGGCCGTGCTAATTGGTCGACTGGAGGGAGAAACAGATATCCTGACCAAAGAACCGAATTAGCCCCTATACAAGCGGCGCCATGCCCACCGTGCTATATCCACCGTCAACATAGGTAATTTCGCCGGTGATGCCCGCGGCAAGATCGGAACAAAGGAATGCCGCGGTATTACCCACATCTTCAATCGTGACATTACGTTTTAATGGTGCAGTGGTCGCAAAGACATCCAGCATTTTGCGGAAATTGCCGATACCGGCCGCTGCCAGTGTTCTGATCGGGCCAGCCGAAATAGCATTTACCCGGATTCCTTCAGCACCAAGACTCTGCGCAAGGTAGCGAACATTGGCCTCCAGACTGGCCTTGGCTATACCCATCACATTATAGTTGGGTATGGTCTGTACCGCACCAAGGTAACTCATGGTTAACAGGGCACCGTTGCGTCCCTTCATCAGGGGATGACCGGCCTTGGCAAGTGCGGCAAAACTGTAGGAACTGATGTCGTGTGCAACCCTGAATCCCTCACGGGTAACGCAATCGAGATAATCACCTGCCAGCTGATCGGCCGGCGCAAAGGCAACGGAATGCACGAGGATATCCAGTCCGTCCCAGTGCTTGCCCAGCTCCGTGAACAGATTCTCTATTTGTTCATCACTGCTGACATCGCAGGGGAGTACGATGTCAGAGCCGCATTCACTGGCCAGCTTCGACACGCGTTCACCCAGTTTCTCATTTGGATAGCTGAAGGCGAGCTCTGCGCCTTCACGCAGCATCGCCTGTGCAACACCCCAGGCAATCGATCGGTGACTGGCAAGCCCGACAATAAGGGCACGTTTTCCGTTCAAGAATCCCATAGAAATACCTTGGTTCTGGTGTAAGGAGAATTTCAGGGTTTCCAAACTCACCGTCTGCCGGAAACCGTGCTGCTACGGTACCGGAAAATGCCGACAACGTGAAGGGGGCAAAAGCTATGAATCCCGGCACAACGATCATTATAATGCCCGGTCATGCTAATTCGTCATGCCCAGCACATTGCCGCCAGACCGATCTCTTCCCTATGGAAAACGGGGTTGTTTGTCGTCCTGGTGAGCACATGGCTGCTTGCCTGTGACGGCCAGCCATGGAACCGTCCGTACCCTGCCGCCAGTGCACAAGACAATGTTTTCTACTCCCTGTTCCAGGAACGGCCCAATCACCTTGATCCGGCTCAATCGTACAGTTCCAATGAAGTCACCTTCACCGGACAGATTTATGAGCCACCACTGCAGTACCATTATCTGCAGCGCCCCTATGAACTGATCCCGTTGACTGCAACCGCGGTGCCGGTCGCCAGCTATCTCGATGCCGGGGGCAAGGTTCTGCCGGATAATGCCAACGTCGATGACATCGCCTACAGTGTCTACGACATTCGCATAAAACCCGGCATTATGTACCAGCCACACCCGGCCTTCGCCAGGGATCAACAGGGTGGATTGCGCTACCATGATCTTACTGCCGACGACTTGTCAGCGATTCATGTACTGGGCGATTTCAAACATACCGGTACACGTGAGCTCACGGCTGCTGATTACATTTACCAGATCAAGCGTCTCGCGCATCCGCAACTGCATTCCCCTATATTTGGCTTGATGAGTGAGTATATCGTCGGACTGGAGGAGTATGC
>Ga0316192_10003206_pt1 | contig 11920 bp, 9 predicted proteins | sample MerIslwburrow_MG_FD_204931 | JGI IMG/M metagenome (GOLD analysis project Ga0316192, IMG submission 204931) | Coastal sediment microbial communities from Maine, United States - Merrow Island worm burrow | ecosystem: Environmental > Aquatic > Marine > Coastal > Sediment | place: USA: Maine...
CTATAAAAAGCGACATAAGATTTATAACCCATAGCAATTATTGATAAAATGGTGAACTGTACCGCTTTTATCGGCAAGTGAGAATGGATAGGAAATGGGAAATCTCGGGGAAAGGGCGCAACTCGGCTAAATACGGGTATTATATGCTCCTTATAATAGCCGCAGCCCGACGTACGCGATCATCTCAGTGATCGTGAAGTTTCAACTGTCCTCTTCCTTCCAGCCAGCATTGGGAGCATGGTTGGCGAACTTCCCCGGGCTCTCGATATCTCAGAACAGTGGATACCCATTATGCTGCAAGCCAGCCAAACACCAACGCAGCTTTTGTCTTTACTGATCTTGGCATTTGTCCTTAGCCGAAATAAAAAAATTATGACGAGAGATAGACATATTGCGGAAACAATTGAATAAAAGCGATGCGAAATTAATTATAGATAAGCGCATTGTAAAACTTAAACAGCGCCAAGGGGATGTTGCGATTTTGCCTTCGTTTTACAACTTAAACCCATCTGAAATCGAAGCTCTAAAAAATGTTATTTCAAACTTATTTTTCGCAGAACAAGGATGGACAACGGAAGAGAATGGGAGGGTTTTAAATGCCAAAGGAAGATTCGTATACAGAGCTGGATATGTAACTGCTATTAAGAAAATTCTTGAAAGCGTAAACAGTAGTAATTCGGAAGAGTCTGCATCTTATCGAGCCGACAATATATTGTGAAAGTAGATTGTTAAAATTTGTTTCTTTGCAAGCTAAATCTATTATTAATAATCTCAGACTTCTTATTTATGCCCCATTTTAAGATTTCTTAGTATTTTTTTTCAGAGATCTCCATTTATCTAACCATCTTTTTACAGTTTTTTCATATCCTCTTTCAGTGGGATTATAAAAAATTTTATTTTGTAGCTTATCGGGCAAATACTCCTGTGGAACGAATGCATCTTTGTAATCGTGTGCATATTTGTAGTTTTTCCCGTAGCCTATGCTTTTCATCAGTTTCGTAGGAGCATTTCTTATGTGATAAGGAACAGGCAAAGATCCAGATTCTTTTATTACTTTTTTCACATTGGTTAAAGTCTGATAGAGACTGTTACTTTTAGGAGCTGTTGCCAAATAAACCGCTGCCTGCAATAGAGCAAGCTCTCCTTCAGGGTGCCCAAGAAACCTGAATGCTTCTATAGCATTAAGTGAAATATTCAAAGCGTTTGGATCAGCATTTCCAATATCCTCTGATGCAAATCGAACCATGCGACGGCCAATATATATAGGGTCTTCTCCAGATTCAAGCATACGCATCAGCCAATAAGCCGCAGCGTCAGGATCACTCCCCCTAAGGCTTTTATGTAAAGCCGAAATAAGATTATAATGTTCTTCTCCAGATTTATCGTATATTAAAGCTTTCCTTTGCAGCGCATTTTCAATTTTCTTCAAAGTTATCTGATAAGGTTTTTTTTTGTCAATCCTATCTTTTGGCGAGACCATAACAGACTCAACAATTTCCAAAACATTCAAAGCTGCACGAACATCGCCATCGGAAATTTTCACAATGTGAAGCAAGGCATCCTCTGTCAACTCGAAATTGCTATTTCCTAATCCCCTCTCTTTATCCTTCAATGCGCTTTTAATTACTGAAATGATGTTATTTTCATCAAGAGGTTTTAATGTTATTACCCTGCACCTGGATAAGAGTGCAGGTATGAGCTCAAATGATGGATTTTCCGTCGAAGCACCGATCAATGTTAGTAGTCCATTTTCCACATGCTTAAGGAAGGAATCTTGTTGTGATTTTGAAAATCTATGAACTTCATCCACAAAAAGAATTGTTTTTCTTCTATGCCTTTGTAGCTGTTTTTTTGCATCATCAATTGCAGATCTGATATCTTTAACACCAGACAATACAGCAGATATTTGAATAAAATTGGATTTAGTCGCACTTGCAATGATATTTGCCAAACTTGTTTTTCCACAACCAGGAGGGCCCCATAAAATCATTGAAAAAAGGTTATCATCTTCAATAGCCCTTTTTATCAGAGAACCAGGGCCAACGGCATGCAGCTGACCAACAAACTCATCTAAATTTCTAGGGCGCATACGTTCGGCAAGCGGTTTTGAAATAAAGCTATCACCCTCAATTTTGCTTTCAAAAATGTCCAATTGCTTATCGTAGGTCATTTATATTGTATTTTTTCCTTTTGATTCAAACCATGCAAGAATAGTAATAATTCTACTGAATTCCAAGTTCCAAACTACAAATAAATCTCAAATTTAAATGTCCGTCCACCAAAACCAAGGCTTTGCACTCCTAATATTTAGAAGCCTTCCGTTTTATCTTCCGCCCTTCCCGCTGCCTGAAAATAATCCTGATCGGCGTTTTGTCCAGACCGGTTTCTTGCCGCAATTGGTTGGTCAGGTATCTTTTGTAAGAAAAATGAACCGCCTGGGGGTAATTCACAAAGCAAACGATCGTGGGTGGTTTGGTGGATATCTGGGCGGCATAGTAAAATTTGATACGTTTGCCGCGGTGAAGTGACGGTTCATTTTTTTCAATCGCCCGCTCCAGGAATTTGTTTAACTGGCCGGTGGTGATTCGGCGCGCATACTGATCATAGACCTCGTCCACCTGTTTGAATATTTTCCGAACCCGCAGGCCGGTCAACGCCGAAACGGTCATAGCTGGAGCAAAATTGAGAAACTTGGCCTGGTATCTTAGGCGCTCATAATATTCTTTAACGGTTTTACTGTCTTTTTCCACCAGATCCCATTTGTTCAACAGCAATATGCAGCCGCACCCCCGTTCCAAAGCATAGCCGGCAACGCTGACATCCTGATCGGTGACGCCCTCGGCCGCATCCATCACAATCAGCGCCACATCACAACGGTCCAGACTTCTTAACGCCTTGATGATGGAAAACTTTTCAAGTTTGCGGTACACTTTTCCCTTACGCCGGATCCCGGCGGTGTCGACAAGCAGGTAGGATTTTCCATCCATTTCCCAGAGGGAATCGATGGCATCCCGGGTGGTTCCGGGGATATCGCTGACCAGCAGGCGTTTTTCACCCAGTATGCGGTTAATCAACGACGATTTGCCCACATTGGGCCGACCCACCACCGCCAGCCGGATGAGTTCAGGAGCATGGTCCGCGACTGGTTCGGCATTACGATCGGCCAGCGCAGCGACCACATCATCCAACAAATCGGTGACGCCGTATCGGTGCTCGGCGGATACCGGATAAAGCGTCTCCAGTCCCAGTTGATAAAAATCGGAGAGAAAGACTTCCTGCTCCGGACCGTCGATTTTGTTGACGGCGTAAAAAACCGGCTTGTCAACGCTGCGAAGGATGTCGACAATTTCCCGGTCAAAGGGTGAAATCCCTTCTTTCCCATCCAACAAAAAAATAATTGCATCCGCATCGGCAATGGCCTGGTGGACTTGGAAACGGATTTCATCTGCAAGATCATCTCCTTCGGTAAATCCACCGGTGTCCACCAGTGTAAATTCAACATCATTCCAGCGGGCATCCCCGAAATGACGGTCCCGGGTAACCCCCGGAAAATTATCCACCAAAGCATCTTTGGTGCGGGTGATACGATTAAACAGGGTCGATTTACCCACATTGGGGCGGCCGACAATGGCGACAATGGGTTTCATAAAATGAATACCTGAAAATGTAATTGCAAAATATTTCGACTGCCTGCGACGAACCCTGCGGTCGTGAGTTCAGGGTCTAATGACTCAGGGTCGAACGACTCAACCAAGTCGAATATCCCAGGGTGGTATCGCTCGCGCTACGCAGACGCATGGGCCGGGTGATGCTCCATCTATTAGATTAACCGGGACCTCTCAACTCTCTTATGAAACTACGCCAAAATGGCACAGTTTCTTTTTTGATTTGACTGGACGCTCGCGGCCAGAGGCGTCGCTCGTGTGAAACTACACCAAGTTAAAAGCGAACCGTTGAACCGTTACCGCTTATTTATTCCAAATCCATATTAAATTGCAAGATATTCCTCAGCCTAGGCATTTTATCTTAATCGGTTAGGTTTACGATATTGAATAAATAAAGATGACGAACTAGGATGACTTACCAGCTGTTTTGGGACGATACAGCGCATCCACCAAATTGCGGATGTACTGCTCGTCCGATATACTTTCAGTGGCTTCCTGGGGAAAAGAAATGAAGGTTTTAAAATAGGTAACGATGCTCTGGAAAAGCTGAACCCGGGCCCGGGGTTCGAACTCATCTCGCCGCACCAGGGCCTGGAGTGCGACTTGGGCTTCGGCCGGGGAAACATGCTGGCGTATGCGTGCCTCCAGGTGCGGGTATTTGCGAAATGAATTGTATTTACCTTCAAGAAGTTGATCCAGATCGGGCTCCTCAACCCGGGGACTCCACACCACGATGGTGTTGGCGACAAAATCACCGAGTCTCTGGGCACGCCGGTTTATAAGGCACGCCAGACCGCCCACCATATAAAAAACCGGCAAACTGTCCACAAAACGCAACAGGTTTCGAATCACAATTTGACTGAATCGCAACTTCAGCCCGCACACGTCTGTAACTCTCAGCCGCAAAAGTCGTTTACCCAGGGTTTGCCCGTGCCAGTACCATTCCGTAACGATCCCATAACCGATGGAAACAATAAAATACATTAGAACACCCGCTGCCATGGCAAAATCCCGGCTGATGATTCCAAGAACGCCCAAAAGAACGTTCAGCAACTTGTTGGTTGTCAATATTACCAAAAGGTCCACCGACCAGGCCAGAAAACGTGTAACCGGACCGGCCAGCATGAGGGAAAATTCAATCCCCTCCGGAGTTCTTATGGTTAAAGAATTTATCTTATCAACCATCATGAGTTCTATTTAGCCAAATTATTTTATAAAAGAGATAGAGCGCAGCGTTTCTTTAATTTTTGCCATTAAACTTTGAGCCTTGAGCTTTCAGCCTTAAACTTCCTGCCTTCAGCTTTGAGCTTTCCAGCCTTGAGCCTTGAGCCTTGAGCCATCAACTTTCTGCTTTCAGCTCTCTCGCCTTTTCCCTTTCTCCCTGATCGGGTTAAAAACAATACCAGCAGGATCAACTCCAGGGCACCGAATCCGATCTTTGCTTCATACGGAATGACCGGCTCATGATACTGGGAAAAAAAAGCCTCGACAATACCGGCCCAGAATAACATCACGGCTACCCCCATAATGAGGGTCACCAGATCATCGCTTATTTTTCTTAATCTGGCCTTCAAGGAAATGGATTTCCCCCAGCCGATAAGGGCTCCGGCCAGCACCAAGCCGGATTGCCCTGCCAGGATAATAGCGGGGATTTCGATGGCCCCATGAGGCAGCAGCCAGCCCAGCAAAAACGGCGTCTCTCCAGCCAGCACATAATCCAGCACCACCGCCCCGAGTATGACCCCGTTGTAAAACAGCATGATCAGCGTGCCGACACCCCAGGTCATTCCCAAAGCAAGGGTAAAAATGGAGACTTTGGTATTGTGGGTCATCAAATAGGATGAAAAAGAAGTTTTGGCACCCGCAAGCCGATCATCGTCCGCAGCCTCTTCTTTCGCAACCCGTTCGGACGGATCGCCATGCAGATGGGAAAACGGCAGTAGAACCTCTTTGGCGGCCGGGTCGACCACGATCACAAATCCACCGAAGGCGCCGCCCACCAGCATGGCCGTCAGACAGATCCAGAAGGCTCGAACGTGTTTGCGAAAGGTCTGTGGGAAGGTTGAAAAAAACCAATGCATGGGCGCCAGTCGGTGGGGCTTTTCCGGACTTCCATGAATTTCTCCGAAAGCCCTTGCCACCAAGGCTTCAAGGTAAACACGGGTGTTCGGCTCGGCCGAGAAAGTTTTAATTCTTGCCAGGTCCCCCGAAGTTCGCTGATAAAGGTAGTGAAACCGCTCCAACCGGGACAGGCTCAGTCTGAGTTCCGGTCTTTTAGCAAGCTTGTCCAGCACGGCCTCAAGTTCACTCCAGTATGGTCTTTCAGCGCTGATGAATTTTTGTAGGTCGATGATCATAGCAGCTGCCGTCTTTTAACCGTCAAATACTGGGAAACTATATCCGTGCACAAGTTCTCATTTTCCAGCAGATAAAATCCGACCCCGTGACGCCGAAGATATTTTTCTGTTTCTCGCAGTTGTCGCCACAGGAGATGATTGCCTAATTTCCGATAAATATCATCAACATCATTGGCCAATCGGTCTGAAAAAAGCGGTTGGGCCCCGGCAGGCTTTAACATATTAACTAAAACCAGATGCCGTCGGCTGATCACATCGATGTTGGCAGTGAAGCTCTCCGCCAAAACCGGATCATCCAGATTGGTTAACATAACCAACAAAGCACGCCGCCTGATTTTGGTTGCGATAAAGGTGAAAAGTTCACCAAAGTCCGGCGTGACGCTTTTAGCCTGCAGGGTGTGAAGCGCATCACGGCAACCATCATAATGCGCTTTGCCGCTTTTGGCCCGCACAAATTTCCTCACACGGTCGTCAAATACCAACAGACCGAATTCGTCAGCCTGCCGGTCGGCTGCGAGTCCCATGACCAGTGCGGCGGCGGCGTAGCGTTCCAGGATCGAGGTACGGTCATCAACCTCCGGAGCCCCCAAGATTGCCGACCTGGCGCCATGGGGATCTGAGTTTCTGACACTCAACCGGGAACCGTCGATGATAACATAGATTTGCTGGGTCCGCTCGATTTGATAAACTTTCGTAATCGGCTGGCCGCGCCGGGCCGTGGCCTTCCAGTGAATATCTTCATAGCTGTCTCCGGGCAGATACTCTCTTAACTGCTCAACTTCTCTGCCCTTCCCCACCTGGCGCAGGGCGTGTATTCCGATGCCTCTGTTCAGAAACAGGCCGCTGAGTTTTTTTCGCTCTCGAAAAAGATCGGGATAGACCCGCACCTCCGCCCGTGCCGCCTGGGTCCGACGCAGAGACCAGAATCCCATGCTGGAGGTTGTTTCCAGGTAACAATTTTCAAGAAGATACAGCCCTTGTTTCAAGGCCCTAAACGGCCATGCAACCCGGCAATGCGGTGTTTCCGCCGGCAGTTTGGTGACAAGATCCTCATTTGGTGAATAAATTTCCCGGGGAAACGCCAAACCGAGCCTCAGCTGTTTGATCTTATCAGCATTACTTTCAATGGACAGGATCATCGCACTCTCGCGCCCCACCGAAAGTCGAACCACCGCCGGCAGAGTGACGTGAATTCCGGCCAGCAATTTTCTGGAACCGGCTGCGTCGACCATTACAATGGCCAGAAACCCGATGGTCAATCCAATCGCGGTTCCGGTGACTGCCGACATGACGGCCGCCAGCCCGAAGACGGGGATAAAAATAAATCCTACCCAGATTATAAGTTTTGTTGTCGGAACTAGTCTCATAGCGCTTTTCTTCTTACCCTTCGTTCCGCCTTCAGGCGTTTCATTCCATGTTCATCATTCTCTATTTATTACGTGCCTTATTTTTAGCCCTATGCACTTTGCTCTCTGCCCCATGCCTTCTCACCCTGACACCTGAAACCTGAAACCTTTCATTCCTTCGCCTTTTGTCACTCGTCCTTCGTCATTCCCTATCTCGGCACCGCAATCGCCTTCAAAATCTCCCCGACCACCTCCCCTACCGTCAACCCTTCGATCTCGTATTCCGGGCGTAAAATTAAGCGATGTTCCAGGACCGGCAGGGCCATGCTTTTTATATCATCCGGTGTTATGTAATCACGACCGTTTATGGCCGCATGGGTACGGCCGGCCAGAATCAATGCCTGGGTCGCCCGGGGTCCTGCCCCCACCAGGACACTGGGATGCCGGCGGGTCTGCCGCACGATATCGACGATATACCCGGACAGTTCTTCTTTCACCAGGATTTCTTCCAGCGACTCCCGTAGTTTGGCTAAAATTTCAGGCGTAATAATCTGTTTGACCCGACCGCCGACCAAAACCTTTTCCGGAGCCTCCTTGCCCAGCATACGCCGCGCCAGTGATAATTCTTCGTCCCGACCGGGATGTTCCATGGATATTTTAAGCATGAAGCGATCCTTTTGCGCTTCGGGCAGCGGATACGTTCCTTCGTATTCGATTGGATTCTGGGTGGCAAAAACGGTAAAATTCGGCGACAGCTGGTGGGTCTTGCGATCGATGGTCACGGTTCTTTCCTGCATCGCCTGCAGCAGCGCCGACTGGGTCTTAGCCGGTGCCCGGTTGATCTCATCGGCGAGCAGAAAAGTGGTAAATACCGGCCCTTTCACCAGGGAAAAAGAATCCTTTTGCAGGTTAAAAACATGGGTCCCCGTGATGTCGGTAGGCATCAGATCCGGCGTGAATTGAATTCGGGCGAAGTCACAGCGCATGACATGGGCCAGAGTCCTGACAAGCAGCGTTTTGGCCACACCGGGCACACCTTCGATTAAGGCGTGGTTTCCTGAAAAAATAGCAATCAAGGCTTTGTTTACAACAGGCTCCTGTCCAATGATAACCTTGGCAACTTCCTGCCTGGTTCGCAACAGTGCTTTTTTCAATAGTTCTGTTTTTTCACTCATGTCCTCTTGTCCTCTGAACTGTTCTACAGATTTTCCGATATCCATCCACAGCTTCCATTCTCTTCTTGGAAGAAAGTACTTGTGTTCGAAGTATTTCTTTGACACGTTCAAATGCTTCAGGTTCAATGCGCTTATCATTTTTAAACGTCTGTTCCCATTCCTGCCCGCAAACCTGCAGGATTTCACTGCCGGGAATATTGCGCCGCAGCATGGCGATAAGTCCTCGGGTATAATCTTTATCCGAAATCACATCAGCCCCGGCTGGGATGTCTTCTTTGCGGGGCGGCACAAAATAAACGGCATTTTTCCAGACAAACAATATGGCCATCACGGCCAGGACCCATATAATCCGGTCAAACCGGTAGTGTCTGAGCAGAGCGGCCACCGACGGCTGCTTATAAATTCCGAAGTGGGCTTCGTCGAATATTATTGTGGAGTTACGGCCCAGCAGCCAAACCAGCAATTGCGGGTGCCGCTCGGACCGCAGCGCTTCGTTACTGAGGAAAAACGAATCCGCGCACAGTACCAGGCTGCCCTTGCCAAACGGTCGTTCAATCATCACCGGGTGGCCTTCACTGGTATAAAGAACCTGCCAACTCTCATCAAGCAAATCGAAATACAGATTTGAATGCCACGATATAACCGGGGGTAGGTCCCGCCGGTTTGAAACCGCATCGAGGGCCAAATAGCTGCCATCTTTAACCGGCAGATTTTGGTTGAATTCAAATCCAATGCCCCAGTGTTTTTTAATGGAGACCGGGGAATTTTCCTTTGACTCATTTTGGGATGCGACATTCTCCGGTTTCGGGGACCCTGATTCTCTTTCCGATTCGGACTTTTCCCCTTTCTTCTTACTGACGGACAAAAAAGACAACACCAGTCTGCCACCCGATTTTACCAGGCGATCGGAGACCTCGACCAATTCCTCCGGCACCGGATCGTGATCAGCGGCCGATGTCCCCAGATAAAAAAAAGTGGTGCCGGGTTCCGGCTTCAAGGAACGCAGAAAGCGATGATTGCGCCCCAGGGTAATATCATCAAAATTTTCCAGACTCTCGTAAAGCACTCGAGTCCCCAGCGGGTCGCTGCGCAGAGATGAATAGGCCGGATAGACATCGCCGGTTTCAAAGCGCAGAACGAACAAATGACCAACGCCGGATAAAAAGGCGATCAGCAGTAACGCCAGCAGGACGGATCGGATGGTAGGATAATAGTTCACAGGAAATCGGTTTATTTTCATGTTTTTGCCCTTAATAGACATGAATCAATGGTTTAAGATCAGACGTAAACCCTGAACCTCTGAACCCATGAACGGTTGCGTCTTATGCAAATACCAAAATCCTTTTCAAATTCATAGAGAAGTCATCAAAGTCGGCAGGTGGGATGCGGTACATGCCGTACCAGACATGCTCAAACAGATTTAAACTCTTGGAAAAAAGGATTAGCATCTCTTCGCGATCATGGGCCCTTCGTTTTAACTCCTGTTCATATTCCCGGTTGGATTTATATACTTCAATGGTAATTAATTCCTGTTCGGCCAGATACGCCAGCGTTGCCAGATACAGTGCACGCATGGCCAGGCGCAACTCTCCTTTTGCGGCATACTCCTCTGTCAGCGCCAGCCAGCGATTGGTGGGAAGGTCATCGGCGCTGGTGCTTTCATCGTTCAGGTCAGGCAGGGGTGCGACGCCGACAACGGCCGCTTCGATCGCCCCAGTTCGGCGGCGCCGGATTCGAAAAAACACGAAGGTCAGGACGGCTGAAAATAGAATTGAAAGTAAAATTAATACAATTCGTACGGAAGTAATCCAGTTTTTATTTGATGACACCGATTTCTGATGCGGTTCCGACATCTGATTTTGCAGCCAATCGATTAATAGGGTGATTAATTTCTCGAGGGTCCGGGTGCCTTTGGCGAGCACATCCAGCAGCCATTTGATCGCCGCTGCAAGCGGGCCTTTTGGTTCCTGTTCTCCTTGCTGGACTGTTTCCCGGGGCATGCGCCAGGCAAACTCTCGTCGTTCCAAAGTTTCTTCAATGAAGCGGTCCATTTCCCCGGGGGCGATGACGGTTGACTGTCCCGCCAGGCAGGTAAAAGGAGTGGCGTACAGAACCATGATCGTCAGTCCCAGCGCCATTTTTTTCACGCCGGTCACTAGGCCGTGGAGTTCCTTTTTAAGATCTTCTCCCGATTTAAGGGCCGATCCATAAAAACACCTCAGCACATAGACCGTCTTGATAAATGGGTCTAGACACAAATAGGTTATTCCCAGCATGGCAATCCAAAACGTCGTATTGAGGATCATCCGCATGCCGCTCAAGGTAAATATGGATTCAATGCCGAACAGCGTTTTCACCATCTGAGGAATAATAAAGGCCGCAAATGAGATGTTGAGAAAAATCACAACCCCGAATATCCAGAATATCCCGATTAACAGGTGGTTCTGTCGGGGCCAGAGTCCGGACTGCCGCCAGGCCCATTTGCAGATGGACTTCACGGTCTGGTCGTCTTCTTGGGCATGCGCAGCGGCATTTTGATAAAACGCGTAGCAAAAGCCAAAGGGAATCAACACCACCCCGGCCACGGGTAACACGATGAATCGGGTGGATTGAATCAGGGATTGAGTCGCCGCAACTGATGCAATCCGGCGCAAAGTCCACTTGTACAGCGGTTGGCCGGTCATATAGTCTCTTAACTGATGGGTAAAGACAGTCTGCCAGAATTTCATCCAGATATACAAAACCGCAAGACTCAGCGCGGCCACGGTGCGGTAGTCGCCGGCGCTTGCGCTGCGACTCATATCTGCCCAGAAATACATCAACCCGAGAACAAAGGGAGCGCTGCCCAGGTAATAGCCGGCCAGCAGATTGCCTGGCGCGGATCGCAGTAAATGAACCGCCTCTTCGATGATGCGGATGGCACTCTGGTGATGCTTTTTGTGCGCCGGTTTCATGATCCCGGCCACCATCCGGACTGCCATAGTGTTCCTTCATGGAAAGATGAGGGGAATGCCAGAAGAGTTTGAGCGAGATAGTAAAAAAGGATGTATAAAATCATTAATCCGAGAAAAAAATGCCCCAGACGGAAAAACCATTGAAACCGGTTTAAGCTTGCCTTGTCCGCTCCGAGCTTCTTTTCAAGGCAAGTCGCGCAGAGGGCCTTATCCGCATGCTCCGTAATACACTCCCGACAGAAAAACCGGCCGCATTCAGGGCAACGGGCCACCGCTTCACGAGATTGATGGTTGTGACAACGCTGGTGTGTCAAGTCTTGCATAGGGCATTTAATTGTTGGTTTTGTGAATTAATAGCAGGCGTTCACAGGTTTTGTTTTAGCTCACTTTTTCCTCCACCCCGGACATGGACTTGCCGGAAAC
>Ga0316192_10003210_pt1 | contig 11910 bp, 6 predicted proteins | sample MerIslwburrow_MG_FD_204931 | JGI IMG/M metagenome (GOLD analysis project Ga0316192, IMG submission 204931) | Coastal sediment microbial communities from Maine, United States - Merrow Island worm burrow | ecosystem: Environmental > Aquatic > Marine > Coastal > Sediment | place: USA: Maine...
ATCACGATTGAAGTGGTACTGATGGCGTTGGGTCAGGCGTTCTTCTCGATCGCCGTCGGTGTTGGCATGTTGCTGACATACGGCGCCTATTTGCCGAAAGAAGTACCGCTGACCCGGGCTGCATTCTGGATAATATGCGCTGACACACTGGTCGCACTGCTCGCCGGCATCATTATTTTTCCGATTGTATTTTCGAACGGCCTTGACCCGGCCGTCGGTCCTCGTTTGATTTTCGTTACCTTACCTGTCGCGTTCGGCAATATGCCGGGTGGTTACCTGATCGGTTTGCTGTTTTTCGTGATGTTGTTTTTTGCCGCGTTTTCGACCGTTATTGCCATGCTTGAGCCTGCGGTATCCTGGCTGGAGGAGCACAAGGGTATGTCCCGGGTCAAGGTCACTTTTCTTGCGGGCGCATTCGGCTGGATGGTCGGTATCGCTGCGGCCTTGTCTTTCAACGTCCTGAGTGACGTGCGTTTATTTCCGGGGTTTGAACTGCTGGCCGACAAGAACATATTCGGTGTCGTTGATTTCTTCGTAGCAACGCTGGGTATTCCGTTCAATTCGGCTTTGTTGTCTCTGTTTGCTGGTTGGGTGATGTCTCGATCCGCACTAATGGATGAAATGCAGGTGACCAACCCGGTGATCATTGGCTATATGCGATTCACATTACGTTACATTGCGCCTGTCGTTATCAGCGTGATATTTGCCCAAAGCCTGTTCGGCTTCTAGAGTCGGGTGACCCGGCTGGCGGTGGTTTACCGGAGAGTTGCCGGCTGGTTACTGACTATCGCTTTATTGCCGATTCGCAGAATGACGTGGTAATCGCCATTGAACGTCTCAGCTTCAGTGCGGGCACGGCTGCGGATCAGGACATAGCGCCGCGTTGGAGTGTCCAGATACCGCTGCAAATTCTCTTTGCCATGAATCATCTCAGCGTCTCGTCGAGTGTAGAACAACGCTGAATCGAGCATTTGTCCATACATGGGAATTTTCTGATCGTCGGCCAGAATGTAATCGATTTGCATGCTGATTTCTTTGGCGCCCTTGTAGGCATTTACGCCTGGCACCATTACGAGCAGGATAAAGAACGCGAGAATCGGCCCGGTGGCGGCGAATGAGGCGATAGCCGCGATGTTTTTTCGGAGAAAAACGAGCACAAGCGTCGTGAGTAACAAGAAGCTGAAAATAGCGATGAAAACTTCGAAGTCTTGCCAGACGATACCGCTCTTGTGATGCCAGTAAGCCCAGGGATCGTTCGGGATCGCGTATGCGGCAACCAGTGCAATCGGTATCAGCCAGCATGCTATGCCAATAATCCAGCCACGCCGTGCAGTTTTCCTTGGGTCATCAAGAAATTCCGACAAATAACAAGCGATCAAAAGGGCACATGCTGGAAACACTGGCAGCAAATAGGTGCTTAATTTCGACGTCGCGGCCGAAAAGAAAACAAACACGGCCAATACCCAGATGACCATGAATAACGACATTCGGTTTGAATCGTCGTGACTGGATCGCCAGCCGCGAAGTATTGACTGAGGCAGCAACGCGCTCCACGGCAGGATCCCGGCTAGCAGAATTGGCAGGTAATAATAAAACGGCTCCGGATGTCGCGGCTTCAAAGCACCTTCGCCACCCAGAAAGTTTCCGAGGTGCTGCTTAAGGACAAAGTACTCAAGGTAACCGTTGTTCGCCTGCTCCATCATCAGGAACCAGGGCGTCACAATAGTCATGAAAATGACAATGCCGGGCAAAACCTGAAGCTCTTTCAAAAGGTGTACCCGCCGGGCCAGGACCAGGTAGATTACGACAGTCATTCCGGGAAGGATTATTCCGATAGGACCCTTGGTCAGTACGGCCAGCGCCGCTGCCGCATACATTCCCAAAAAATACAGCCTTCGCTTATTGGTATCGATAATGCCCATCACAAAACAGAACAAGGTGAGCGTGACAAAAAACGTAAACGGAATGTCGTACTGCACGACTCTGGACAGAATCATGAATTCGAGGGACGTGGCAAGAATCAGTCCTGCGAGAAAACCCGTTCTTTCGTCATACACGTGACGTCCCATTTGCCAGGTAAGAATAACGCAGCCGAGACCTGTGAGCGCGGCCGGAATGCGTGCGGCTACCTCGGTAAAACCGAGCAGGGCGAATGAAACGGCATTGAGCCAGTTAAACAGAGCAGGCTTGTCAAAAAACGGCTCGCCATTAAACACCGGCGTTACCCAGTCGCCGCTCAATAGCATGGTCTGTGCGATGGCGGCATGCATGCCTTCGTCAATATCCCAGATATCCCGAAGTCCAAGAAAAGAGAAAAACAGCGTTCCACATAGTGCTATCAGGGCGGAAAGTCGCAGAGACGGGGAACTGTCTGTGAACAACGGGGTCTCCAAGTGGGTGGGATCGAGGTGGGGTAGGCACCGATCGGCGCTAATCATACGGCAATCGAGCAATTGAGGTGACCCTAAACTCACGCTCTGACGGTAGGAATTTAAGGGTGACTATCAACATCGGTGAAGGTAGGATTGCGTTCCGGCCTTTGTCGGAACCGAATTTCAAAGGATAAACGAATGAAAAAAACACTACTAACAATCTTATTTCTAATAGCCCCGGCGATTTCCATGGCGCAGGGTTACGGCAGTGGCAGGGCACAGTCCTGGGAGTTTGCTATCGGCGGTATATACCAATACGGTGACGCGTCTGATGGCAACAACGGCTCGGCACTCGATGTGGACAGTGCATTTGGTCTGGGATTCAACGTCGGTTACAACTTCAATAACCGCTTTAATATCAGTGCAGATTTCGACTTTTTACGCCCGGACTACTCGGCAACCATCATTAGCGAACCGAACCCACCCGATGGCAGTCCGCCGGTGCAATCGGAAATCAATCATCGACTGTCACAGTTTAACGGGCGACTGAAAGGCACCTTCTATTTTACAGACGGACCGTTGGTGCCGTACGTTGAGGCAGGATTCGGCTGGACATACCTTGATTCGAATGTCGCGGATGGACCGCCGCAGGGATCTTGCTGGTGGCATCCCTGGTGGGGATACATTTGTAATTCCTTCTATAGCACCTTTTCATCGACAGAGACCACCTACGGCGGTGCGCTTGGATTGCGTTATGAGATTGCGGGCGGCACATATGTTAAAGCCAGCTACAATGTGTGGAAACTGGATACCAGCAGCGATCGCGCCGATCCCCAGCTTGAGTCGTTTCGCCTTGAATACGGCTGGCGCTTTTAGCCGGTACTGCTTCTGTATTCGAATGAAAGCCGCGCTGAGCAATCAGCGCGGCTTTTTTTATGGTCATCGTTGCGCCGGCAGATATGCTGCACTAGACTGAATCGCTAGAACCCTGATACGCACACAATAAGAGTGGGGTACACGCATGCGCTGGTTGCGCATTAGTCTATTTTCCCTTGCTGGCATCTTCGCGATTTTGCTCACGGCGATCGCCGTCCTGCTGACCGTCGATTTCGGTCGCTTCAAAGATCGCATCGAGATTGCCGCGACTGATTTCCTGGGTCGCGAATTGCGAATTGACGGAGCGTTACACGCAAACATTGGCGCGACTATCGATGTATATGCTGAGCAACTCTATCTGGCTAACCCGGAATGGGCAGAAGAAGATGCATTCGTCACGGCGGGAAAAGTCGACATATCTGTCGACCTGTGGTCGTTAATCAATGGCCCGATCGAATTCGAGCGCATCCAGGTAAATGGGGTCAGAGTTTATATTGAGAAGAATGACAGCGGTGACGCAAGCTGGACATTTGAAGCGCTGAAAAAGGCCGGGGAAGAGGTGCCGGTCGAAAAAGAACCTGACGGCAGTCTTCCGGTAATGCTCAATTATGTGTCGATAAATGACACGGAGGTTTCATTCAATTCGCCGGCAATGACGAAACCGCTACTGTTCATTACAGAGTCTCTCGTATCCAGCATCGACGGTGGTAACCTGACAGTGAATCTAACGGGCTCGCTCAATGGGACTCCGCTTCATTTCGAGAAAACCACCGGACCCATTGAAAACCTGTACGAGTACAAAGACGTTTCCGTTGCCCTCAAAGGCAATATTGGAGAGATCGAAATTCAGGGCTCATCCTGGGCAGATGACTTGTTCACACCGCGTCGTCCGACACTGCAGTTAGAGATCAATGGCCCAAACGCGCAGTACCTGACCGACCTGCTGTTGGTAAAGCCGATTTCAACAGGCCCCCTGAATCTGTCAATCTCGGTCCAGGAAAGTGGCGAACAGATGGTCGCGTCGCTCAATGGTGTCTTTGGAGAATTCGATTTTAGAGTAGACGGACGCTTCAAGGATTTTCAGACCTTGAATGATATGAATCTGGAGGTATCTGCGGAAGGACCGGATATTGGCAGCGTCATCCGGTTGATCGGGCGTGAGTACGACGACCTGGACCCGTTCGCAGTGAGAGGGAAAATCGTTCGCTCCGGCACAGAAATATCCATCGAAAACGTGCTGGTGTCCATCGGCGAAAGCCGCCTGACAGTCGACGGCTTTTTCGCCGATTTTCCAACGGCAAATGGAGCAAACGCGTCCCTGGTCGCCAGCGGTCCGGACTATGGACGATTTAACCGGCTGTTCGGCATGCCAGGACGTCTTAACGGCGCATTCGAAACTACCCTCAGTCTTTCGCCTCACGACGACGGACGTACGCTGGTCAATCTCGACGTCAAAGCGGAGCATGTCAATATTCAGCTACATAGCTTGCTGAGCTCCTCAGAAAAGTTTGCTGATTCGACGCTGCAACTGAATCTGTCCGGCGCAGATATCGGCGTCGTCGCGGCAGCGGCAGGATTTGAGGGTTTGCCAGCAGAGTCGTTCGAAATTGCCGGGTCTGTCGAGAAAGACAGCGAGGGCTTTCGTCTGCAAAACGTGCGGGCCCTGGTCGGCGACGAACTGCTGCAAGTAGATGGATACATCGGCGACAAACCGCTGGCGGGCGAAACCGATCTCAATGTCAGTTTGACCGGGTCGGACTTGGGCGCAAGCGTGATCGCATTCGGTGGGTCCGCAGAGAACCTTCCGAAAGGTGGCTATCACCTGACCGGTAGAATTCAGAAACAGGACGACAAGCTCTGGTTGCGTGACATTGAATCGGTCATAGGCGAACAAAACGAGTATGAACTTCAGCTTTCAGGATTCCTGACCGTGGGACAGGAACTCCGCGATAGCCAGGTCACGTTGCATGCGAGAGGCGCGAGCCTGTCAGCGTTGGCGGAACTGGCCAGGGTTGAGGGCGTGCCGGACTTCCCTTTTGAGATCAAAACTGATATCCGTCGAGGGTCATCGAACACGTATTTCGAGAACGGTTCATTTAGCTCGGGCATCGTTGAAGTGGGATTCGCTGGTCACATTGGCGACAAACCGCTGGAAGACGATCTTGAGTTCATCTTCGACGCGAATGTCCCGAGGATGAAAGAAGTCATCGCTGAATTCGGTGTGGCTGTAGATCAGATTCCTCCGGGAGACCTGGACGCGTCCGGAACCTTGCGCAGCAAAGCCGGCAGCATGTCCCTGGAGGGGTTCGCGGCAACCTTTGAAGGCGCAAAATTGAACGCCGATGGGCATATAGGACAACCACCAGCATTGGATGGCACGAACATCCGGTTTGCGCTAAGCGGCGATGACCTGTCCCGGCTGCTACCCCCCGGAATATCAGGCGACGCGCAGAATCATGACTTTGCGGCCGAAGGGCGAGTAAGGCTGAACGACACTCGTCTTGAGATAGATGGTATCGCCGCAAACATTGGCAATACTTCGTTCGGTGGCGACGTCGGACTTTCGCTTGATCCAATGTTCGGGAACGGCAGCTTTTTGTTGACCGCAGATTCGCCTGACATTTTTCAATTGCTGCCGAAGCTGGAAGAAATTTCAGTTCCCCAGGTTGCGAAAATGAAGTTTCGGGGTGGAGGGCACTGGTCTGCTAATTATTGGAACTTTGACGACGTGCGACTGGACCTGGGGGATGGTTTCGTCACTCTGAGTGGTGGTCTCGACGGGCCGCCGAGTTTTGACCGAACAGACCTGGATCTCGAGTGGTACTCATCAAGTGTACAAAAACTGAGTGTTCTTGCCGGTCGGGAGTTGCCGGATCAACCGCTACACCTGAAGGCGCGACTTGTCGGTACGAGCGACCAGATGACCATGGATCACTTCGCGCTTACATTCGGGGAAAGTGATCTTCAGGGCGATTTCACGATGCGTGCCGGCGACGTGCCGACTGTGAGTATAGACGTTAACTCCCGGCTATTCGATATTTCCGAATATTTCGCGGAACCGGAAGAAAAACCGGATCCTGCTCCGCAAGACAAGAACAAGAAGATAATTCCAGCCACGCCACTACCGCTGGAGTCGTTGCGAGCTTTCAACGCCGATGTTGCGATCGACATAAATGAATTACGAACTCGAGCGATGATCCAAAAAGGCGTTAAGTTTCAAGCAGTGCTTTCGGATGGAACATTGAACGTCGAGAATATCTCCCTGACCAGTCAGCGAGGTGGCCACCTTAGAGCGTCCGCTGACATCGTGCCAGATAATTCCGGAGGTGCCGATATTACATTTGTTGCTGATGGCAAAGATATGATCATGGGCTTTGCGGCAGATACCGAGGAAGACTTACAGCAACTGCCATTGTTTGAGCTACAGACTGAACTGACGGCAAATGGTGCGACTGTCAGGGATCTTGCGGGCTCGCTGGACGGGCATATTCGATTGACCGGCGGCGCCGGACGGCTCCGGTCCGGTTCCTTTACAATGATCACGCAGGACTTTATGACCGAAGTTATCAATGCCGTTAATCCGTTTGCAAAACAGGATCCGTATACCGACGTGGTCTGTGCGGCAGTACTTTTGCGAATGAAAAATGGCGTTGTCAGCGGCAAACCGGCGCTTGTTCAACAAACGGAAAAGCTGCGGATATTTGCAAACACGATTATCGACCTGAAAACTGAAAAAATTGCCGCGGATTTCAAGATGATCCCACAAAAAGGATTGGGCCTGAGCGTTTCCAATCTCGTAAATCCGTACATCAACGTTACCGGCACACTGGCGAAGCCTACGTTGATCCTTGACCCTGAAAGCATCCTGATCGAAGGCGGCGTAGCGGTGGCAACCGCAGGACTTTCGCTTCTGGCGAAAGGTCTCAAGGATAGGTACCTTTCGGAAAAAGATCCGTGCGGAAAAGCCGTTGAAGAGTTCGACGCTGCCCTAGCGGCGCCACCGAAAGGCAACTAATTTATCGGTGTATTTCGTAAAACCAGGTAATGCGTTTTGCCAACCCAGAGCTCACGTTGCACGCGGTCACGCCAGCCGGATTCGTTGCCAGCGAATATCATATCCACTGATTTTTCCTGCACCAATACAAGGGAATCCGGGTAGCGATTGAAGAACGCTTCAACCTGCTCCGGCGCTTCGAGAAGATCAACCATCGCTCCGCCGGTTTCATAGCCGAAGGCGCCACGTTTGCGGATTCCGGCGCCGCCCGGATATACCATTCCGATGTGTGTTTGATCGGGCCCGATTTCACTTCGAATCCATTGGCCTTGTGGCGCGTACGTTTTGGTAGGCCCGAACTGTGGCATTACTATGGCCAGTATGACGACGTACAAAGCGACGTAGCTCACTCCGATTCGGCGTAGTTCGTCGCGCGTATCCCGTACGCGCCAGGCGAGTCCGATCCAGACACTCGCTGCAATGATGGCGACCGCCAGCATCAATAACGGGAGTCGCAATGCCCTGGCGACCTCAAGTTCGAGGTGCAGCATATCGTCCTTAACAATGAGGACATCGAACAATGCGAATGCGGAAAACAGGAGTAGTCCAATACAGAAAAACGCACCGGCGAGAATAACGGAGTAGGTATGAACGGCTTTGTCATTTGGAAGACCCCGCAACAGCTGTGTACGGGTTGGGTCAACTCTGCCAATGGTTGCCAGCCATGGAGCAAGCAACAGTGCGACTGCAGGGAATGCGGGAAGCATGTACAACTGGCGTTTTGTCTCGGCGAGCGACAGAAAAACAAAAAATGTGCCAAACCACCAGCATAGCAATTGCACCCGCTCGTTCTTCAACAGCCCGGACTTCACCGTCCAGACAAGCGCGACCGGAACCAGCCAGGACCAGGGCATAAAGTCGATCCAGAAGTTCTTAAGGTAATACCAGATTGGTTGCGAGTGTCCGCGGAACCCACTTTCAAAGCGGGCGAAATTCTGCTGGTAAAATTCAGTCAGGATGTTTTCCCATCCCATCGCTTGCGCCGTGCCAGCGACCCATGGAAAAAATACAAGCATGGATACCAATGACAGAGGGGCTAGTTGAATAACTCGCAGCCATTCTCGCCTGGACAAATGCCAAAGTACGAGTATCAAACCTGGCAGTAAAAGTCCGAGGATGCCTTTCGACAACATGGCGAAGCCAAGGCACACAAATGCCGCGATTCGTAGCCACAACCTTGGATTGTCGAGTGACCCGTCAGCGTAAAGAATGAATGCACTGGTTATGAAAATAGTAAACGTTACGTCCGGCCTGTAGCTGTTAGCCTCATAGACGAACAACATGCAGGTCATCAGCGCGAAGGCCGCCCAGAAACCTGTTCGGGCGTCGAACCAGCGTGCCGCCGTTGCGCCAGTGATCAACACGATGGCAATCGCCACGAGACCATTTGGCAGCCGCAGCGTAAACGCGTTCATTGAGTCGAACAGGTGCGCGGATATATTACCGATCCAGTAGATCATCGGCGGGTAGTCGACCCAAACAACACCCATCCGCCGGGGCGAGATCCAATCGCCGCTCAGAAACATGGCTAAGGCAACTTCAGCAATGTCCGGTTCGTCCGGGTACCAGACATCTCTCAAGCCGGCAAAAGCCACGAAAAGTAGCAGCCCGAGCAAAACGACAAATAGGTTTCGATGCCGGGTGGCGAGATCAAAAAGCTTTTCTAAATTCATTCGTTACAAAGCGCCCTGGATCTTCCCGGCCAGTACGTCAATATCATCAAGCGAAAGATGCGGATGCGCAGGAATGTGCAGCACTTCCTTCTCAGCCGCCAGCGCATGCGGAAAATCCCCGGCGCCTTCGAACATGCCGGAGCAATCGCGCATGTACAGGTGTTTGGTGTCAACGCCCGCTCGCAAGAGTCTTGCGGCCAGCGCGTGCAGTTCTTCGGTCATTGCAGTGACGAGCATGTAATTGGAATCGACATGGGATCCGGCCGGCTTCTGAAAACGAAGCTTTTCATCCAGCTGGTCTATGAGGCGCTCCGCATTCGCCCTGCGATTGGCAACGACATCACCAACCGTCTTCATGCCGCGCAAACCAAGTCGCGCCTGGTAATTGGTGTAACGCCCCATTTTTCCGGACATCGACACCTCGTCGCCGTGATAACCCGAGGCAAATCGGTCTTCTTCACCCCGCGGAATCAATCGCAATGCCTGGTATACGCCGAGGTTAAACAGCACCGGGTTCGTAACCAACGATTCGAACGTTGTTTTTGACAGTCGCTTGAACAACCATTTCATTCCGTTCGGCGTCCCTTGTCTGGCAGTCTCGCGAATCCGTTCGCCCATGGCCTCGCTACTTACCGTGACCATGCCGCCACCCATAGTATTGATTACTTTCGAAGTCTCGAAACTGAAGCAGCCGGCGTCGCCGAATGTGCCTACTTTTTGTCCGTTGACTGCGGCACCGTAACAATGTGCACAGTCTTCTATTAGCGCGCTGCCATGCGCCTTTGTAATTTTCGCAATTTCGTCGATCTGGCACGGTACGCCATATAAATGCGTGGCGATGACAGCGGCGGTGTTGTCCGAAATTGCCGCTTCGAGTTTCTCGGGGTCCATGCCAAGCGTCGTGGTTTCACAATCGACGAACTTCAGGTTATAGCCCAGCGACTTTACAAGGAAAGGCACGATCGGGTAGCCGAATGCGGAGCATATTATTTCCGCCCCGGGCTTCAGACCAAAACCATCAAAAAGCAACTTGAAACCGCCACGTCCCGACGGGACAGTCACGGCATCGGCCGAGCCGATGAATTCCGCAAACGCAGCTTCGAACTCGGCAATCTGCGGCCCATCCCAGAGATCACCTCGAACCAGGCTCGCGGCGGCGCTGCGCCAGGCCCCTTGAGGTAATTGGATTCGTTGTCGTGCTATGGCCAAGATACTTCTCACAGATTGATTTAATCTGGCGCAATGTATGTAATTGCCGCTGGCGTTGCAACAGCAGCGATTCAGCCGTCAGGACGCACAGATGTCGACCCGGAAAATAATGGACTACGCACGACCTGCCGCGCTGGTCATTCTGCTGCTCGTAACGGCCTTGGGTATCTATAAGTTCGCTACCGGTGACTGGACAGACGTCATTCAGTACTGGCGCGAGCATGTTGCGATTATTCCATTGCTGGTCGCATTTTCGATTCTGGATGTCATTCTCGAGTCAATGGCATGGGCGTGGTCTTATGCGCGCCTGAAAATACACGCCTTCGACCGTCCGGCGCTCACGATCTACCTGGCAGGGCGCGCCGGCCTGTTAATGCCTGCCCAGCTTGGTCGCCTGATTCGTCCAGACGCGATGGTGCGGCTTGGTCGTGCGTCAATGACCGATTGCCTCAAGGCCGAAGCGGTCATGTTCGTTCTTGATGGCGTTTCGGTCCTGGCATTGCTGGCGGGTCTGCTGGTGTTCAAGGTGAATCCATGGCTGGCCGCACCGGTGACCTTGATCGTCGCAATAGTCATGGTCTACCCGGGTGATAAGCTGGCCGAGCTGCTGGCGCATACGCGTCTCCATTTTCCTGCGAGGTTCTGGTGGAGCTGGCCGAGCATGGGAATCGTCGCGGTGCAGATGGCAGGGTGGGTGGCGCATGGCTTCGCATTATTCGTGGTTGTTGCCGGACTGCCCGGTGCAATGACGCTGTGGGACTCACTGTTTTTTGCGCCCGGCGCGGCCGTGCTTGGAACCGGAACCGGGTTGCCCGGTGGCATTGGTGCCACCGAAGGCATTCTCGGCGCGTCACTCAGATTTCGCCAGGTTCCAGTTGAGCATCTGGCTGTCGCAGTTGCAGCGTTTCGCCTGATTACATTCTGGGTATGGATACCGATCGGTTGGCTGGCGCTTCTCGCGGTCAAACGAAGCCAGGTTGATCCGAGAGTGGCGATAAACTCGGGTGGATTGGGTGGCGAGGACGGGTCAGAATAGCTGACTCAAATCTGCGCAAAGCAGCAACAGCCAGGGAGACAGCATTTGTCGTCGCGATACCCGTTTGCGGTCATCAAAGAAAAGTTGCACGCGCGTCGCGATGCAGTGACGGATTTTGCGATGGGGGCGAGACGCCTTCAATTACCGCAAGAGCTAACGGAGTGGCTTGGTGGTCACCCGGATCTGGCGTTCAAGGCGGCCAGCCCGGATGCGGTCGATAAATTCAAGGATGCTGCCGGCCAGCTTCTGAGACAGGAGTACGGCATAACCGCCGACCACGGGCAGATTGTCCCGATACCGGGAGGTCGGGTGGCCATGACGGCAGTTGCCGCCTGCGTATTGCAGCCTGATGATGCCGTTCTGGTGACAGAGCCTGGCTATCCCGCATTCTCCAGACTGGTATCGCATTGGCACGCAGAAGTCTGCCCGGTGCCGCTGAATCCGGCTGCCGGTTTTGCGCCGGATTTTTCAAAGCTCACGAATGACCAACTCAGCAAGATACGCCTACTGTCGCTGAACTACCCGAACAACCCAAGCGGCGGTGTTCTGTCTGCAGACGCACGCAAGAAGATCCTGGCGATAGCCACCGATGCGAAGGCTTTGGTATTCAACGACAATGTTTACGGACCACTCACGTATGACAGCCAGCCGTCGTCGCTGTTGACGGAGCAAACGGATGCAGAAGTTATC
>Ga0316192_10003212_pt1 | contig 11908 bp, 8 predicted proteins | sample MerIslwburrow_MG_FD_204931 | JGI IMG/M metagenome (GOLD analysis project Ga0316192, IMG submission 204931) | Coastal sediment microbial communities from Maine, United States - Merrow Island worm burrow | ecosystem: Environmental > Aquatic > Marine > Coastal > Sediment | place: USA: Maine...
TCCCACAGGATCACATCAGCTTCCTTTTCGGCCTCGCGGACGATCATCTCGTAGTCGACCCCGGCATAAACCACAATACCGTTGTCGATGTGGGGCTCGTACTCCTCGCGCTCCTCGATCGTGCAGCGGTGGCGATCGAGGTCCTCGTAAGTCTCGAAACGTTGGCATGCCTGCTTGGCGAGATCACCATAGGGCATGGGGTGGCGAATTGCCACCACACGCTTGCCCATCTCCTTGAGGAGGCGCGAAACATAGCGGGTGGTCTGCGATTTGCCGACACCGGTGCGGACCGCGGTGATGGCGATGACCGGTTTGGTCGATTCGATCATTGTCTTGGTGGCGGAGCAGATGCCGAAATGCGGGCCCCAGCCGATGACCTCGGAACCCTTGTTCATGACGTAGGTGTGGGGAACGTCTGAGTAGCTAAACCACACCTCATCAATATCGTTTTCGGTAATCAGCTTCCGAAGATCATCTTCAGGGAGAATCGGAATGCCGTCCGGGTAAAGCGACCCGGCGAGCTCGGGCGGGTATGTCCGGTCATCAATATCGGGGATCTGGGTGGCGGTGAAGGCCACCACATTGTAGTCCTCGTTGTCGCGAAACAGACAGTTGAAATTGTGGAAATCGCGGCCAGCCGCACCCATGATGACGACCTTGGTCCGTGCCATGAGTTGCCTCCTCGGGGGAACCGTCGTGCCCGACGGTCACGCCGCCGGGTAAAGCTGAACCGGCGACGGCGGGTATGATACCACCCGCCCACCCAGTAATCAGTTATCAGTCATCAGTTATCAGTTGGTGAGTCCGCGGGGCTGGGCGGGAGGTACTGATTACTGATCACTGGCTACTGATTACTTGCGCTTACTCCCACTCAATCGTACCGGGAGGTTTGGACGTCACGTCATACACAACGCGATTTATCCCGGCGACTTCATTGACCACGCGGCGCGCGATACGGTCGAGCACATCCGGTGGGAACCGATACCAGTCGGCGGTCATGAAGTCCGTGGTGGTGACCGCGCGCAAGGCGAGTACGTTTTCGTAGGTCCGTGAGTCGCCCATAACGCCAACGCTCTTGACCGGCAAGAGAACGCACAGCGCCTGTGAGATTTCATCGTAGAGCCCCGCCGCACGGATCTCTTCAATCACGATGGCATCGGCCTCCTGCAGGGTCCGGACACGGCCGGGTTCGATTGCGCCGAGAATCCTCACCGCCAGCCCCGGCCCTGGGAAGGGGTGGCGCCAAACGAAATCGTGTGGAAGGCCGAGCTCCTCCCCTACCCTGCGAACTTCATCCTTGAAGAGATCACGCAACGGTTCCACCAGATCGAGGCCGAGGCGATCGGGCAGGCCACCGACATTATGGTGGGTCTTGATCACCGCCGCGGTGCCGCGGACACCCGACGACTCGATCACGTCCGGGTACAGAGTTCCCTGGGCGAGATAACGTGCGTCTGAGAATCGCGCGGCCTCGGCCTCAAACACCTCTACGAATTCGCGGCCGATGATCTTGCGCTTTTCCTCGGGGTCTTCGATGCCGGCCAGGGCGTTGAAGAATCGCTCGGAAGCGTCCACCCGATCGAGATCAAAACCGAACTCAGCGAAGCTCCGCTCCACCGCATCGCCCTCGTCCTTCCGCAGCAGCCCCGTATCGACAAAGATCGGCACGACCCGATCGCCGATGGCCTCACGCAACAGGACCGCGGTCACCGAGGAGTCGACGCCACCCGAAACCCCGCAAATCACCTTGCCGTCAGCAATATTCGTTTCAAGATCCGCCACCAGCTCATGCCGGATAGCAGCCGGGTTCCAGTCACGCTTTGCCCGGGCTAGGGCGATGAAATGTTCCAACATGGTCGTACCGTGCGGGGTATGCCGAACCTCCGGGTGGAATTGGAGACCGACGAACCGTCGCGAAGGGTCGTACATGGCCGCCACCTCGGTGGTAGACGTTGTGGCCAGGACCTCGAAACCGTCCGGCATTCTCTCGACAAGGTCACCGTGACTCATCCAGACCGGCTGTTGGTACGGCGTACCCGCGAACACCGATCCCTCCTGAACCACCTCGAGTTCCGCCAGCCCGTACTCACGTTGGGATGAGGACCGCACTTGGCCACCCAGGTCGCGAGCCATGAGGTGAAGGCCGTAGCAGATACCGAGCACCGGCACACCGAGATCGAAAACGACAGGATCCGCCTGAAGCGCGCCATCCTCGAAGACGCTCGCCGGCCCGCCAGAAAGCACAATTGCGATCGGCGCCGCATCTCGGATCTCTTCGCCGCCGAGATCTCCCCGTTCGACCACTGTCTTCACCCCGAGTTCGCGCAGTCGTCGGGCGATGAGTTGGGTGTATTGCGATCCATAATCGAGGATGAGGATGATTTCGTGCTGCATCTGCTCTCCGTCAGGGCTGGAGAATAGCAGAGGCGCTTCTTACGATCCCGTTCCCGAACCCGATCCCGATCCCGATTTCTTTCACCAAGCCGTTCGGGCGGTCAATCGACAACAAAACCAAGGAAAACGGGATGAGGCAGTACGACAGGTCGTCGGGAACGGGTTCGGGATCGGGATCGGGATCGGATGGAGGCTAGTGATCCACATACCCTCGCGGCGCCCGAACCTCGACATCTTTTCCTTCCACTCCTACCCTGACCTTGTGCCATCGTCCGTCGTTCTGCCGGTTGTTCGGGTAATACCCGAGCACGTACTGCTCGCGCAGCTCCCTCAGGATGCTGATGAAGACGGGAGAGATCTCGTCCGGTGCACCTACCTCGAGTATCCGTCCGCCACTCTCATCCACGATCTGGGTCAACAGACCGAACTGCTCATGGTATTGGACCGAGTCCCTCCATGCGGAGGTCATGTTGACTCCGCCGTCGGGTCCCTGGCCATTGCCGCCGTCCGAAATGCGGATCCAATAGATCAACGCATTGCTCTTACGGGCAACGTCAAAGACGTGAGGCATCCCCACGACGCTGTGGGTATCGACTCCGTCCGAGAGCAATATCATCACCCGCCTTCCCTGCCTTTGGGCGATCAGCTCCAGGGCCACGAAGAGGTGGTCCTGCATAGCGGTACCACCGCGCGCCTCGGTGCTGCTGAGACCCGCCGTCAAGACCTCCTTGGCATCGGTGATCGCGGTGATGCTGAGGAGCTGGTCTGAAAAGACCATCACCTGGGCCTGATCGAGCGCCTTCATACCGTGAACAAAGGACGAGGCACCGGCAACCGCCGATTCGATCTTCTCACCAAACATCGAAGCGCTCGCATCGATGAGGAGGACGGCGGTAAACGGCAGGTCACCACGAGCGAAAGTAACCAGCTCCTGGGGCTCGCCCTCGTCGATCACGGTGAAGCGCTCCCCCTCGATATCGAGCACTCGTTCGCCCCCACGGGTCACCGAAACGTAGAGTTGCTGGAGCTCGACCTCGTAGTCGCCGGATATCGGAATCGGCTGGGTGGTCACCGAGTGCGAGGCCTCGTTTCCTTCGACGTCCAGAGCCACAACCGAAAAGTGGTGCGGCACATTATTCTCCCCAAGGTCGACATGCATGCGATATGGCTCCATCGACAGGGTGCCGATTGGACGCCCATCGACTTGAAACTCGATTTCGGCGATGTCTGCACGAGACACCGCTTCGACGACGACATCGAGTTCACCGATGACGAAATCCCCGTTTTGAGGTTCAACGATGGTGACCCAGATATCCTGTGAACCCGCAGGCGAAGATGCCAACAACGATAAACCCAGAATCAGGCAGAAAGACCTCAACCCGCACCTCCTGCGCCCACGGCCGCCTTGAGAGCGGGCAACCCCTCCGAAGCCCGTATGTTCAGGTGGGCCTGACTCGCGCTGACGCCCAATGCCGGCCACTCAGCGTAGCGTGCACGAGGTGAAACACCTCGCCCCGCCGGCGGTAGCTCATTGAGCACCTCGATGGCTTCGTCATGGCGGCCGGATCTTTCGAGGATCGAAGCGAGCAAGATCCACAGCCGTTGATCGTTGGGCAAGAGTTCGAGGGCCGCTCGAACCTCCCTTTCCGCCTCTGGGGGCAGCTTGGTTTTTTCGGCCGTCAGTTGAACCAGTTCTTGAGCCGCGATCGCTTCGATCCAGGGAGGCGCTCCTGTCCCCAGCAAACCCCTCAGGAGTTCCTCTCCAGCCGCACTCCTGCCGGTGCGGATCAGGTTGATACCGAGACGCAGCCGGCCCTCTTCGAAGGCGGGATAGGTATCCACGAGACTTTGGTATGCCGATACGGCTTCGGGATAATCGGATAACCGCTCGTAACTGAAACCGAGTGTGAGCATGGCGGGGCGGTACCCGCGGTTGAGTCGTAGCGCGTGCTCGAGGAGGTCTCGGGCTGCGCTCGACGCGCCGGCCTGGGCGAGATCAGATGCGAGATTGACCATCAGCCCTTCTGAAAAACCGAAGTACGGTTTCGCGCGTCCGAGCTCTTCCGCATATGTGATCGCCATTTTCCGAGCATGTGCGGAAAGTTTTCCCTCACGACGCGCCGAATAACCCCGATAGAGGTCCCGGTGCAACAGTGCCATAGGCATCAGGCAGTTCGGGTTCTTTTTTGCCAATGCCCTCGCCTCGCTGAGCTCGGCCTCGCTCAAAGTCAAAATGGCTGTCCACGATTGGCCCACGACCACACGTCGCTCGAGTTCGGCAACCATTTTCCGGGCCGCCACGGCATCGCCCTCGCCGAGCGGACGGAGCGCGCGACGGTAGGCGGCCCGGATGTCCTGTTTCTTGAGCTTCCGCCCCGCTTCAGGTGCTTCGGCAGAGGCGTCCATACCGACAAAAATCGCCGGATCGCCAGCGCCGGCCCATCCCCGCGTCTCTCCCTCCCCCACCACGGCCAATCGCGTGGCTCGCCGGAGCACCTCACCGACGTTTTCATCCGCCAGCGTGACGACGAGGCTGTATTCACCCGGGGGGAGATCAACGGGCGTCAGGACGATCCGCCGAAACTGAAAGTCACCCGACGGGGAATCAGCGAATCGAACCAGGGGCTCGAATACCGTCCGCCCAATCTCGTTCAGAATCCGAACCCCGATGATCGCGCTTTCGTCCCAGCCTCCACCCCCGATGTAGACCTCAGCAGTTTGATTCTCGACCAGCGTTGGTTTGGCCGCAGGTAAAAATCCTCCCCCGCTCCCGACAGCAAAGGCAACGTCTACCCCTTGTTGCCGCGCGACGGTCCAACCGGTTTCTGGATCGGGAAATAGTGGTGGCAGAAGTTGCGGCGACGGGTCTTCGGCGGTTGGAAGGGTCAGAAGGGCCCACGACATGAAGTAGTTGCCGGTGCCTCTGTTTTGAACCATCACCCTGAGTGTGTAGTCACCCGGGTCCAAGGCGAATTGCCCAACAAACTTCAGTCCCGAACCGATGATGTTGTCTCGATAGCCTTCGGTTTCCAGTACCAGGCCCTGAGCGATGAAGTCAACGACCCGGCCCTCTCCGTCGACCACGTAGGCATAGATGCCGATCACCATCCTGCGCGCGCTAGGACCCTCGAGCAGCGTTCCGCCATCAACCTCTATCACGAACGGCACATCGAGACGGCCGGATTCATCGCGCCCTGCAAGCGTCCAGATCAGCGCACCTTCAACAGCGCCGCCTGCCTGGCCCGACAGCAGCAGGGCGCCGGTGCGAGCCTCGACCGCTCCGACATCCATTGTCTCCAGAACATCAGTTGGCTGGAGGTGTTCGGTTTGGGGCGCCGCGCCGGGTACCGCAGGAATCAAAACGGCGATTCCGACCGCGAGCACAACTGCCTTCAAACCTTCGTCGAGACGCAGTGTTCGAACGCCCATTACCGGCGGCATTTTCATCAACCGTCAACGCCGGCAGAGTCGCCAACCAGGACCTCGATGGCCGTTACCGATTCCGTACGCCCAATATCATCGCGCACGCCCACCACGATGCGCTGTTTCCCGGGCCGCATCGCCAAACGCAAGGTGAAGCCAGCCTGCTGGCTCAGGGCGGCGGCGAGATGGGCGTTTGCCACAGGCACCGGGTATTCGCGAATCTGCGGCGACGACAGCCCGCCCCGTTCGTCGCGCACGGTGAGGAGGATCGATATCTGTCCACGGTGTTCTTCCTCCGCGGGTATCAGAACGAGTCCCCCGATCGGCACGGTGATGATCACTGGCACCAAATACGTGCCATCGCCCCGACGCGTGATCTCACCGTTGGCCAACGCGATCCCGAGAGGATTGTCAGCGACACCGTGAACGGCAGCCGCCATGGTGAGGTCGGCCATCCGCTCCGAGCGCGGGACATCAAGGTATCCCTCACGGTGACGGACACGGACATCGTCCCGCTTGACCCTGACTTCGAGCCGGTGGTATTTACCGTCGCCCACGTGCGTTGGTTCGAAGGCGACCGAGTAATAGCTGGCGAGCTCCACCGAAACCGTGTCGAGCTGTTCGGAGAGTGCCGGCGAGTTCACGAGCGGACGGCCCCCGGTTATTCCGGCCATGTAGCTCATCGTGAGGTCCTCACTCGTCGCCTGGTCGGCCGCGAGCCCATACTCATCCATCAACCGCGTTTCGGCCGACGTCGCCCGCGCCTGCCCGGATCCCAATGCGGACAGGGTGTAGATGCTCACCCGATGCCCATTGGCGAAACGGGCGAGGTCGTTGAAATCCCTGCCGAGGTTGTGGCGAGACGCCCGGAGAAATGCGCGCTTGGACTCAAGCTGAAAAGCCGGAATGTCGCCAAAGGTCTGGGCCCATGCCCTGTACAACCTCTCTCCCGGCCGTGCCTCGACACCGTCGCTGACGAGTAACATGGCCTTTCGACCACGCAATCCGGAGAGCGAACGGATCATTCGTTTCTGGTTTGCGATGCCGTTTCGAATGCGGTGCACCGTTTGTTCTGCGTAGGAGTCAATATTCTGCAAAAGGCTGTAGCCGGCAGCCTCGAGGATGTCGAGTGACCCTTGACGACTGAGAGAGGCTGCGGTGATCGAGTTTTCCATTTCTCGTAAGATCCGATCCTCGTCCAGCCGCCGCGACAACGAGGCCGACCCCTGAATCTCGCCGAGTGCGGCAATCACCTCATCGGTTTCTTCGCTGAACGGTTGATCGACGTGCATGCCTCCGTCATAGCGGACCAGCATCACCTGGAGATCGGCAGGGAGCTCCGAGCCCAGAAACCCGCTCAGGTGATCTACAGCCGCTTGCCGACGTCCCCGACTGAGGTTAGTGTCGTCAAAGAAGATCACGAGATAAAGGTCCTGCTCCGGACCGTTGTCCGTCCACTGGCCATCGTGCTCCGGCGAATCGCCGGTGCTCGGTTCGACGACACCAGGGGCGGCGTAGAAGTGCGAGATCGTCACCGGGGTGCCATCCTCGAAGATCTCGAAGTCCTCGAGGCTCAGGCCCTGCACCGGTCGTCCGTCGCGTTCGGAGACGAAGACCTCGACGCTGACAAGAGGCACCTCCACCGGTGCAAAAAATGTGGCCTGAGGCTGATCCGATTCTCGCGCGGTGGTGGCGACGGAAACGAGAGCTGCCGCCAGAGCGACACCAAAGATCCGGTTCACCGATTTGACCATCCCCTACCTCGTTTCTAGACTGGACCCTTCGAAGAATGCCCGAGGCCATCCGATCTGTAGAGGTTACTACGATCTTCCTATTCGGTTGTTTGGCAGTCTATGCAAAGATGCGTGCTTGCTATCGTTACCTGAGTCGTCGAGCAACCTCACCACCAATCCATCCCCTGATGGAGTCTCCGAGATTCATCCGACGACGATTTGACCTGATTACGCGGCACGGCTACGATCCGCCTTGGTAAAACTCGAGGCAAAGGATGGTCCATGGCCGATCAGTTCATGCCGGTCCTCATTACTCTCGTAGTCGCTGTGGGGTTTGCGGTGATTTTGCTCGGCACCGCGGCCCTCCTCGGCCAGCGGACCCGGCATCGGACGGCCGCCAAGCGTCAAAGCTACGAGTCCGGCGTACCCCTCATCGACCGCGCCCAGAAGCGGATTTCGGTCAAATTCTATCTCGTGGCTCTTGTCTTCGTGGTCCTCGACATCGAGGTGGCGTTTCTCTACCCCTGGGCGATCAACTACCGATCCATGGTCGTTGACGGTTCGTTGATGCCGCTGTGGGAGATTGTGGCCTTTCTGGCCCTCCTCCTCCTCGCTTATCTGTACCTGTGGCGGAAGGGAATCTTCGATTGGGGGCGCCGGCGACCGAAAATGCGGGATAAAGGTCACGCCTCGTGACCGAGCCCATGACCTCGCCCCTTGTCGTCGCCTCTCCGGACGAGGTCGGTGACGTCACCTTCGATCGTTCGATGGATGCGCAGATCAGAGGGATTCTGAAGCGGTATCCAAATCAGGATGCCGCTCTCCTGCCGGTACTGTGGCTGTGTCAGGATCGGTGGGGCTGGATTTCACCTGGAATCATGGCGGCCGTCGGCAAACGACTCGATCTCGCACCGGCCTTCGTCGAGGGGGTCGCGACCTTCTACACCATGTACCAACGTCGGCCACCCGGGAAATACCTGCTGCAGGTGTGCACGACCCTGTCGTGTCAGCTCTGCGATACCTCGGTCCTGGTCGATCATCTCAAGCAAAAGCTGGATATCGACTTTGGAGAAACCTCCGCCGATGGGCTCTTTACCCTGGTTGATGTGCAGTGCCTCGGCGCCTGCGGGGAAGCGCCCGTCATCCAGATCAACTCCGACTACCACACCGATCTGACCGTCGAGAAACTGGACGCTCTTCTCGAGCGCCTGGCAGGGCAATGAGCGATCCGATCCTTCTCCGCGCGCGCGGCCTCAAGAACTCGCGCTCACTCTCGACCTACTGCAGGCTTGGTGGCTATTCAGCGCTCGAGAAGGCGCTGTCGATGACGCCGGCGGAGGTCATCGAGGAGGTCAAGGCGTCCGGGATCCGCGGTCGCGGTGGAGCCGGATTCCCGGCAGGAGTCAAATGGGGCTTCGTGCCCAGGGACACCGCGAAACCCAAATACATGATCTGCAACGCCGACGAGTCGGAGCCGGGCACGTTCAAGGACCGCGAGCTGATCGTCGTCGATCCCCATATGGTCCTCGAGGGGATCGCGCTCGCGTCGTATGCGATCGGCGCCAACACCGCCTACATCTATATCCGCGGCGAGTTCGTTGACGAGGCGCAGATACTTGGCAAGGCGATCGCCGAGGCGAGGCGGAAAAAGTACCTTGGCGAAGACATGCTCGGCAGCGGTTACGATCTCGACGTCCACATCCACCGCGGCGCGGGCGCCTATATCTGTGGTGAGGAAACCGCTCTCATCGAGTCCATCGAAGGAAAGCGTGGGTTGCCTCGCCTCAAGCCACCATTCCCGGCGGTGGTCGGTCTCTTTGGGTGTCCGACCGTGGTCAACAACGTCGAGACGCTGGCCTGTGTGCCTCACATTCTTGAGCGCGGTGGCGCCTGGTTCGCTGGTATCGGGACGGAGCGCAGCACAGGCCCCAAGTTGTTCTGTGTCTCCGGCCACGTCGAGCGCCCGGGCGTCTACGAAGCCCCAATGGGCATCACCTTCAGAAAGATCATCGAGGATCTCTGCGGTGGCATGCGCGGCGGCCGGAAACTCAAGGCGTTCATCCCAGGTGGCTCGTCCGCGCCCGTGCTGCCTGCAGATCTCATCGATACCGCCGCCGATTTCGAGTCGGTGGCGCAGGCCGGATCAATGCTCGGGTCCGGCGGTCTCATCGTGATGGACGAGACGGTTGATATGGTGTGGGCACTCGAAAACCTGCTGGCCTTTTATGCCCACGAGTCCTGCGGCCAGTGCACTCCTTGCCGCGAAGGATCCGACTGGGCTGTGGACATCGTCCGCCGTATCCACCGTGGCCAAGGTCGACAGGGAGACATCGAAACTCTTCACCGGATCGCCCGATTCGCCAGCCAGGGGATGACGATCTGTCCGCTGGGAGACGCTTTCTGCGGTCCTATCTCGAGTTTTCTCGAACACTTCGGCCACGAGTTCGAAGAGGCGATATCGAAAGCTTCCTCGATGACGGCGAAAGCCCTGCCGATCCTCCCGGTCCAATCCGACCGGGAGTTATTTGGATTGTAGGGCCGCGAGATGGTGACCTTGACCATTGACGGGCGGGAGATCACGGTCGCCGAAGGCACCAATCTGGTCGAGGCGGCGGCAGCTGCCGGAGTCGAGGTCCCGACCTATTGCTATCACCCCGGTCTCACCGTTGTCGGCCAATGCCGAATCTGCTTCGTCGAGGTTGAGGGCATGCCACGGCTGGTCACCGCGTGCTCGACGCCTGTGCAACCCGAAATGGTCGTGCTAACTGCGTCGAAACGCGTCCGGGAGGCGCGCGCCGCAGTGATGGAGTTCCTGCTCGAGAACCACCCGCTCGATTGTCCGGTCTGCGACCAGGCCGGCGAGTGCGGCCTTCAAGACTATTCGGTCGAGCATGGTCTCGATTCGACCCACATGGTGGACGAGAGGCGCACGAATCCCGGTCGCGAACGCCATCTTATCGGGCCTCACGTCGTGCAGAACCAGAATCGCTGCATCCACTGCACCCGCTGCATCAGGTTCACCACCGAGATTTCCGAAACTGCCGATTTGACCATGAAGTCACGAGGCAATCACTCCTACATCGACACATTCGATGGGCGCCCGTTCGACAACCCATGGTCCGCTTGCGCCGCGGACGTATGTCCGGTCGGCGCGCTCACCGTGAATGAATTCCGTTTTCGAGCGCGGGTCTGGCACCTCGAGGAGACCAGGACGATCTGTCCGGGCTGCAGCATCGGCTGTAACGTTTCGCTTGGCCACCTCAACGGTGTGGTCCATCGATTCGTGCCACGCGAAAACGCGGAGGTCAACGGCTGGTGGATGTGTGATTACGGCCGGTTTTTGGCTGAGCCCCTCAACGATCGAACAATCGATGTTCCTCTTGAGCGCTTCGGCGATGGAGAACGCCGCATTTCCTGGGACAGCGCATTGGCGGAGGTTGCGCGGTGGCTCCGTGAAGCGCCGAAACCACTTGTCATCGCTTCCGCAAATATGAGCAACGAAGCGCTTTTTGCCGTCCGTCGCAACCTGGTCGAGGGTGCGCGGATGGACGTGATCGTGCCGGTCAGCGAAGGCGAGACACGCCGTATCAAGAACGGTCGAGGAGCCTGGTTCAGCAGCAACGACGCCCACCCGAATTCGACCGGCGCCCGCCATCTCGGTCTGGCCGTGGCCGATGCCGCGAATCTCGAGAGCTATCTCCGTGACGGCACCGGGCCTGTGCTTGTCCTCGATGCTCACGCCCATCCATGGCTGGCTTCAGAGGGCGCCGCCGCCATTTCCGCCGACCGTCAGGTGGCAGTGCTCGCACGCTATCGGACACCATTGGTCGATGCCGCCTCGATGGTCATGCCCCTCGCTTCCTGGGCGGAAACCGACGGCACCTATACATCATCGACCGGCCGTGTCCAGTTGGCACACAAAGCCCTCCAACCCGTCGGGCAGGCACGGCGTGCGTGGGAAGTCGTCTTCCACCTCGCCCTCGAGCTTGGGATTGAGCAGGAACGGGCCGTTACGCCCCGAATCCTTTTCGCCGAAATGGCGGCAGAGGTTGGGGCCTTTTCTGGAATGACCTGGGGTCGTCTCATGGCCGAGCCCGGGATGCCGGTCCACGAGGAGGTAGTCGGTGTGGGCTGAGGTCGCAGTCGTCGCCGTCAAGCTAGGCTTCGTGCTGGCCGTGATGCTGACCACAGTGCCGATCATGGTGTGGGTGGAGCGGCGTGGCTCGGCTCTCATCCAAGATCGCCTCGGACCCAACCGGGTCGGTCCCTTCGGTCTGCTGCAACCCGTGATCGACGTCGTCAAGCTGCTCACGAAAGAGAATCTCAGACCGGAGGGCATCGAGACCTTTCTGTACCTG
>Ga0316192_10003214_pt1 | contig 11904 bp, 11 predicted proteins | sample MerIslwburrow_MG_FD_204931 | JGI IMG/M metagenome (GOLD analysis project Ga0316192, IMG submission 204931) | Coastal sediment microbial communities from Maine, United States - Merrow Island worm burrow | ecosystem: Environmental > Aquatic > Marine > Coastal > Sediment | place: USA: Maine...
GCTCGGGTTCGGGGCTAACCTCAACGGCTACCGGTGTTGCCAGCAGCACGAAGGCCGAGATCAGCAGCAACAGCAGAAACACGCTGAATACCGCCCAGCGCAGTTTTCGATGACCGCCATGTGGCGACTCGCGTGCGATTATTTCAGGGACCGGGCGTTTTGGCGGCAGCAGCGTTGGCGTGTCAGTGGGCGCAGTGGCAGCTGCGGCAAGCGGCTGTGTGCGGGTTGCAATAATGACCATGTCACCCTGCACCGTCCAGCTCATGACCGCGTCACCGACCTGGACCTCATCACCGGATTTCAACCAGCGCGAACCGCTCAGTCGTTCATGGTTATGAAACACCTGGCTGGTTTCGTCGGTGGCCTGGATAAAGGCATAGCCGTCTGTTGCAGCGATGTAGGCCATCACTCGATCGGCGGGCACACCTGGCATCACGATATCGCTCGCCGCTTCGCCACCAATACTTATGGGTAACGCCTGCTCATCCAGCTGGCGTTCGCCGCGCGCATCCTGGACAACATAGAGTCGGCTCAAATCATTTCCTCACAGCGTATCGTCAGGGAGGCACCCTGTTTCCCCGGTGTTACCGACAGCTGTTTACGGATGTCCCGGTAGCCGGCACGTGACCCCACCACGGTGTAGGTACCCGGCAGCAACTCCAGCTGCTGGCGGGTAAAGGCACCCAGCTGACCGATATGGTAAATCGAGATATCGGTTTCACCGTCCGACAGTAAACTGACCGCGACCGGGGTGCCCGCCTGTGTCACCAGTCGCTGCAGCTCGGCAATCTTTTTCGCCAGTTTTGGTTCATCCGCCGGTGCACTGCTGGCGGCTGCCAGTAACGCCTCGGCATTCGCCAGTGGTTGTGCGGCATAGAGTCGCTCGGGTTTCGTCAGGTAGTGATCGAACTGTTTGTTTAGTTTCAGTCGCGCGTCTGCTTTTTCCAGGCCACTGCGTGCAAACCCTGCCGAGGCATTAATGGCCAGTACCTTCCTGTAGACATTACCGGCAGCCTGCCAGTTCTCGGCCCGTACCAGCGTCGTCGCCTGTCGTCGCAGGCTGTTTAGCCTCGCCTGTTGTCGTGATAGTGCGAGACGCTGCCGCGCATCGATGACCGCTGCGTCTGACGGGCGCAAGGCACTCGCCTCCGCCAGGGCCTTTTCTGCATCAGCCAGGTGGCCGCTGTCCAGCGCAGTCAATGCCCGTGTCATGGCATCCTGAAAGGCGTGCGTTTGCAGTGCTTCAGTGACGCGAGTAAAGGCTGCTGTCGGCGGTCCGTATTCGGGATCGAGCAAAGCGGCCTGCTGGAAGGCCGCTTGTGCGGTCACGAGATCCCCTTCCGTCTCGGCCCGCTCGCCCGCTGCCATGTTCTGTAAAACCGCAGCACGCGTGCGCGACCGGGCCAGGCCAAAACGGGCATCTTCATTATCCTCATCGATGGCGAGTGCTTGTTCATACTGTTCAAGCGCCTGTTCAATTTGATTGCCTGCAAGCGCCTGCTGTGCCGTGTCGAGTGCTGCAATCAAGCGCGTACTGCGTTCGCGTTCAAGCTGCTGCAGGCTCTGCAACGCCTGTTGATAAGAACGCGCGGCTTCGCTGAATTGACGTTGCGCGAGCAGGCGTGCACCGCTGTCAGCTGCACGTTCCGACTGGCTCCATTCGGGCTCACCCCAGCGTGAGGCATGCCCGAGTTCCAGTTGTGCACGTAATTGCAGGTAGGCCTGCATTGCCTGGTTCGCGGCATCGCGGGGCTCAACCCCCGGCATGACAACCGGGTCTGCCGGTGCTTCAACCGGTTGCTGTTGCGGCTGCGGTGACAGCATCAATGCAGGTAATACAAAGATGACGGCCAGACCGAGAACCAGTACGGCTGCCAGTGAAATCCATAGCCAGAGATAATTGCCTGCTGCAGTGCGCCCCTGCGGGCTGCTGCCTCCCGGTGGAGACAGCACAGGACCGACCGCTGTGTCATGAGGTGGTGTGTCGGGCATTACAGTAGCCGGTTCAGGAATCGCTAAAACCGGTTTCAGAAATATAGATGCGCTTTAACAGTGCTCGCCACTGGGCGTATTGCGCCTCGGCGGAACCGGTCAACTCATGGGTCTCGCCCTCTACCTCGACCACCAGCGGACGTGCCTCCGTGGAGAACGATTCATCCAGTTCGATAATGGCATCGCGGTGAATGTCGGTTTCCGAGTCCTTGTCAAAACCGGTTTTTATGGCATAGGCGCCGCCCAGAACCAGCGTATCGCGCAATATGGATGAACTGTAATTACCGTTATTGGTAGCCTCGAGGGCAATCGCACCGAGTATCGCCGCCACACCGATCAGCTTACGCTGCATCGCGTCACGTTCAACCTTGCGCAGGGCGGCCGCCTCTTCACTGCGTGCCTTGCGCCACTCGTTGTAGGGCGTGTCCATCTCACGGCAGAAGTTGTCGAAATGGCCGTTGAGCGTGTCAATGAGCAGGAAATCGCGGTCGCGAATGGCGAGTACCCGCTGGTACATCGGGTCATCGGCCGCCGGCAGGTGCACCACCGTGTAACGGCCGTTTGCATCAAGCTGCAGATCATCTGCAAAGGCCTCGGGTGACAGTTCAGCCGCAAAGCGCAGTTCCGCCACCTGGCGGATGGTTTCAATATCCCCGGCGGTCAGCGTGCGGCGAAACTCTGCCAGGTCATTGGCGATGGTGTTGTAGAGCGACTGGAAGACATCCTGGCGGGGCGGATTTCTGATCAGGGCACGAGCCTTGTAAACCCCTTCGATGAGCTCTTCTTCATAGGCGCGGTCAAACCATTCGCGACCGCTCGCATCAAAGGCCTTGATCTGCAATGCCAGTCGTTCACCATCGGAGGCGATGATGCTTCCCTGTACCAGCAACTCGGCACCGGTCGTCTCCTGCGGGACTACCCGGACCGCACCCCAGTGGCCGGTCGATTCCATGGTGCTGCGTAATTGTTCCGGTATGTAGCGTGCCTCGGCATCGCGGATATCCATGGACAACCCCATGGCCTCGTCTTCATCTTCGGGCAGCTCTCCCGGGTCAAAGAGTTCAATCCAGACATCCAGCAGCTGGTTCTCGGGCACTTCGCTTACGGCCTTGTTCAACGGTACCGGCCCCTTCACATCGTGTGTCGGTCCCAGTGCGCTGCACCCGCCCAGCAGTGCCAGGACGATAGTTAGAAGTGGCAGGTAACGTGCGGTCATATCATGTGGTCTTCTCAGGAGGTCCCCTGCTTGTATTTACGATATTCTTCCCAGAGTTTTTTCTTCAGTTCCGGGTCGGTCTCTTTCTCGGCCGCCTCGCGTAGCTGGCGCGCCACAACATCATCATCACTGCCATCCGGCGTACCGGGCGGTGCGCTGCTGCTGGCAGTTGACTGACGGGAACCCGGACCCGCACCCTGCCCATAGGTCGGCTCGCCACCACTGGCGGATTCCGTATCGCCGCTGTCATCGTATTCCCCGCCATTGCTGCCGCTACCGCCACTTCCGCCACCACCACCGCCACCCGATGCGCCATCGGTACGCGGCGTCGCCGCCTTCACACGCTCCTGCTCGCGCAACAGCATTTCATCGAATTCGCCCAAACCGGCAAACAACTCGGCATCCAGTGCCGCCGTTGCTTCTGCGCCAGTCTGCTCGCCTGCCAGGTCAATGGCCGCCGGCGCAATGATTGTTGCCGGGGGGTCCTCCGGGCATGACAGGTCTGCGGGCACGGGAACATCGTTTTCCGTCAGCGCCACGCAGTCCTCCGCAACGCGCCGGTGCAGCCCGGCCACGTAGGTCGCGTAGTCAGCCGCTTCATTGCCGCTGAGGATGCCGCGCTCGCGGCGGCTGTGGAAATCGCTCTCGGCTGACACCATGGCGGCATGATCGCTGCGCAAACGCTGAAGCAATGCTTCTGTCGAGACCGAGGCCACTGCCTGGAGCGACAGCCCGGCAAGCAGTAATGCGGTTAATCCTGTTTGTAGATATGTATTTCTCATAAATAATAATGAGATAGCCTTTATTCCTTGCTGTTGTCTTTAAGTATAGCCGCTGTTTGCCGCGGCGCCCTGCTGATTCCCGCTAATGATGGCCGTGACGGCGGCGGTCAACGAATCCAGCTCCTGCCTGCTAATAATATAGGGTGGCATGAGATAGACCAGCTTACCAAAAGGCCTCACCCATACACCTGCGTCGACAAATTGTCTTGTAATGGCCTTCATATCCACCGCTGTCCTCAGTTCAACCACACCGATGGCACCCAGCACCCTGACATCGGCGACCCCGTCCAGTGCCCTGCACGGTTCCAGTCCCTCGCTCAGGCCCTGCTCGATCGCCGCAATGCGTGCCTGCCACGGCGAGTCCAGCAGCAATTCGATACTGGCCAACCCGACGGCACAGGCCAGCGGGTTGGCCATAAAGGTAGGACCGTGCATGAACACGCCGGGTTCACCGCGACTGATGGTAGCGCTGACATCAGCGGTCGTCAGTGTCGCCGCCAGGCTGAGATAACCACCGGTGAGTGCCTTGCCGACGCACATGATGTCGGGCGCGATGGCGGCATGTTCACAGGCAAACAGTCTTCCACTGCGTCCAAAGCCGGTGGCGATTTCATCCAGAATCAACAACACGCCATGCTCATCACACAGGGCGCGCGCCTGTTGCAGGTACCCGGCGGAATAAAAGCGCATGCCGCCCGCACCCTGTACGATCGGCTCCATGATGACCGCCGCGATGCGTGGGCTGTTTACCTGCAGTTGTCGCCCAAGTGCTTCGATATCGCGATCCCTGCAAGGTTCCCCGAAACGGCAGCCCGGGGAGTCGACAAACAACTGCTGTGCCAGCACGCCACTGAACAGCGCGTGCATACCAGTGACCGGGTCACACACCGACATGGCGCCAAAGGTGTCGCCATGGTAACCGCCACGAAGGGTGAGAAACTGCTGCCTGTCTGGCTTGCCACGGGCCTGCCAGTACTGCAGTGCCATCTTCATGGCCACTTCAACGGCCACTGAGCCGGAATCGCAGAAAAAAACCGACTGCAGGGGTTCCGGTGTCAGTGCCACAAGCTTGCTGGCAAGTCTGACAGCGGCCGGATGCGTCAGCCCACCGAACATGACATGTGCCATTTCACCCAGTTGTGATTCGATAGCGGCATTCAGCAGCGGGTGATTATAACCATGGATGGCGCACCACCAGGACGACATGCCGTCGATCAATTCCCGGCCATCAGCCAGTGTCAGGCGTACACCACGTGCGGAAACAACCGGATAGACCGGTTGATCGCCACCCATTGCACTGTAGGGATGCCAGAGATGTGCCCGGTCCTCGCGGACCAGATCTTCATAGAGTGCGTCGTTCGTTTTCATTGTATTTTTTATCAACCGGAATCACGGATGCATTCCGCGTCTGCAGACACTGCCTCGATCTGGCGGAACAGCAGCGACGGCCTTCATTAGGCCGCTATTTAAATCTTACCAAACAATACGGCTAATGTTACGCTTCCGGTGACTGTCATTATCCGGATCCCGTTTATTATGCTTACACGCTACATCCTGCTGTGCTGTACCTTGCTGCTGCTCCCGGGCTGCCAGACAACCGAGACCCTGAATACCTGGAGTGATACATCGCAAACAGAAAAGTTCAGCAAGGTGCTTGTTATCGCGGTATTCAAGGAACACGTCTACCGCAACCTTCTTGAACAGAAACTGGTCACCGCGCTGCAGGCAGATGGTATCAGTGCAGAAGCCGCCAGCAACCTCTATCCGGAGGTCGATGTCATGGATGAAGCCATGACCGATACCGCCATGAAGCAGGCCGGTGCCGACAGCGTCATGGTGATACGCCTGGTCGACACGCGCAAGGAAGTCGTGTACACGCCCGGGACGACCTATGTACCGGGCGGTTACGGCGGGCGTTACAGCATGGGTTATTATGGTTATTACGGCGGTGGCTATTCGGTCGTCAGTACCCCGGGTTACTCAACCGAGTACAATATTTCCACTGCTGAAACCACCGTGTTCAGCGCGGCAAGCAATAAACGCGTCTGGTCGACGCTTACCGAGACAACGGAAACCTCTGTCAAAACTGCGATTGATTCCTACGTCAAGGTCATCGGCAAATCGGTTAAGGCCAGCGGGCTGTTCTAGCATACATCGCTGCCCTGCGGGGTGTGAGCGCCTTGAGTCGTCATAGCCCTGAACTCAGTGAACGCGTGCCCCTGAAATGATAAAATAGCGGGCTATAGACAGGAATCAATCAACAACATTCGAGGTTTTCTATGCAACGTTTACTAACACTTGTCACCCTTGCCCTGGCAGCCATTGGCACGGACATCCATGCAGCCGATTACGATGCGGAAGTGACCGCCAGCCGTGAAACCGTGCAGGAATTCATGCAAACGCTGAAAAAGGAACTGCAGGCGGGTATGCAGGAGGGCGGCCCGGTGAATGCCGTCGGTGTTTGCAACCTGACCGCGCCGGCTATTGCGAGCACCTACAGTGCCCGTTATGGCTGGGATGTCGGGCGCACCAGCCTCAAGCCTCGCAACCCGAACAATGCCCCCGATGCATGGGAGCGCTCGGTGCTGGAAACCTTCGAGGAGCGCAAGCGTGCCGGCGAAGACCCTGCGAAGATGGAATACTACGAGGTCGTGGACGAGGATGGCAGCAGCGAATTGCGCTACATGAAAGCGATCCCGACCGCCGGTCTGTGCCTGGCCTGTCACGGTGAGCAACTGGACTCCATCGTCAAGGTACGCCTTGAAACACTGTATCCGGACGACCAGGCACTGGGATATCAAGTGGGTGATATTCGGGGTGCATTCACAATCACACAACCACTGAAATGATTGCCTTGACGGGACGACGTGCAGGCCATGAACAGTACGGATAACTGGCTGGTGCATGAGCACTCTCTGTATGAGGATCTGCTAAGCGAATGCCATGATGCAGTAGAAAACGAGGACTGGGAGGGCGTCAACCTGATATTCAGCCAGCTCGTCATGCACCTGAAGCGGCATATAACACTGGAGGAAGAGGTGCTGTATCCCGCCTACGAATCAGCGCCGCATGCGCCCCAGGGGCCGACCACGGCGCTGCGGGAAGAGCATTCCACGATTATCCGTCTGCTGCAGGACATGGCCCCGGTCATCAGGACCAGGGACTCGGAACATTTACTCTACTGCCTGGCGCATCTTGAAAACCAGATGATAAAGCACCATGAAAAGGAGGAGGATATCTTCCTGCCCATGGCAAGTCATATTCTGAATAGCAGCCGTGATGAACTGTTAAGCAGGCTCAGGCAGTTCGATGGCTCGGCGCCACACCGGGAATGGGATGTTTGAGAAGCTGCGCTCAACATGCGCTACCGGCCGAATAAACAGGAGCGTTATCCGCGCCGCGATTGTTTTATGATGCCTCGAATCGTGGCGGGGACGCCGCTCCTACAGCAGTAAGCGGATCAGGTACCCGCTATCCGCTGGTAATAGCGCAGCCGGTAAAGCTGCCTGGCGTGTGCCTCGTCATCGTCAAACCCGGAACGGTCGTGCAGCACGTTGTTGCAGATCAGCCCCTGCCCGGGTTGCAGCGTGGCACGGTAGATGTACGCAGAAGGCGAATCCAGAAAGGCTTCGAGGGTCTTCACCGCGGCCTGCGTGACCGGCTCTGCTGACCATTCAATACTGCGGGTGCGCGCGGTATAGCGCATGTGCAGGCTGCCATCCGCAAGCACCGAGAACACCGGGCCAGTGCGCGCAGGGCGAATCTCCCTGCCATCCCTGGTATTGGCAGGGATGGTCATGGCATCCGCTTTCATCAGCGCGCGGATATACTCCGGGTTGGCATCACGCAGCTGTATGTAGGCGATTTCATGGTCCAGCAGCGCGTTCTCACCGCCCCTGGCGGCGCGTGACAGGCAATGCAGGATTAGCCCGCGGATCTGCTCTGCCGCCGTGTTGTAATAGCCATCGGTGTGCCAGTGGATGGGCCGGTTGGTATAGGGGATATAGCTGTTGCGCCACTCGCCCTCCACTACCTTCAGCGCCGTCACGCCATCATCGTCGGCGCCCATATTGCAGTCCAGTTCCGTCAGCCCGAATTGTTCTCCGAGTGATTTCGGTATCGCCTTGTCCGCATCGCTGCCGCCGGACCCGGCATAGATGGCCATGTTGGTCTTGCAGCAGCATGCATGGATGGCTGCGTGTTCCGCTTTCGTCAGCCGGCCAGGATCATTGACCTCGACAATCAGTTCTTCAATGTTGCCTGGATAGGCATGCAATTTCTGCTCACGCCAGGCCAGGTAGCCACTTTCGTTGTCGGGATCGAAGGGTGTGAAGTTGTCCAGCTTGCTTTTCATCATGCGACTGCTCCAGGGTGCTGCTTCTGTATAGTCACAACGCAACCAGCCGTCGTTGATGTAGATCAAATGTAACTATTCACCACGGAGGCACAGAGAATACAGAGTGTGTACGTTCAAATAACGCCAGGAAAATAGCATAAACCAATGCACCAGGATCCTGTTACTTTTGTCGTTTTCCCGTGATTTTTTGACGTATCTTCTCTGTGTACTCCGTGTCTCGGTGGTGTGCTGAATCGTTACGCAAATCATGAAGGGACGCACACTGTCGCGGCTGTCAGCCGGCAGCATCGGGTTTCTCCTTGCAGGGCGCAGGAAATAACCATAGCGCCAGCGCATACAATAGCAGTGCCACACCAATAACCGTGGCAAACCCGAGGTGAATGGCCAGCAGTGTCGCCAGCACGGCACTGATCACGGAGGCGCAGCCGTTGATGGCCCATGCCCACGGAATCAGATCGGGTGCGTAGTCTGCCAGGCGAGCAAGCCCCAGCGGAAACGGCATACCCATGCAGAAGGCCAGCGGTGCGATCAGGGCGGCACTGGTGAGGATGCGTGTGACATCGGGCAAGCCTGCCAACTGCTCCAGCAGGGCACCCAGCGACAGCAGGTACAGGGTGCCCAGCACGACAATGCCAGTGACGGCCCGGCCCAGCAGCCTGCCGCGGTCAGCCGCGGAAGCGCGTCCCGACCAGGCGCTGCCCAGTCCGGAGAACACCAGGAAGCTGCTCAGCACCACTGCGATTGCGTATAGCGGATGATGCAGAAACAGCAGGAATTTCTGGATGAAAGCGATCTCGACGAACAGGAAGGCCAGTCCCAGGACAAGAAAATAGCCCACCACGCTGGAACGACGTACTGTTTGCTGCAACGCACGGATGCGCCGCTGGTAAAGCCAGATGGGTAGCAGAATCAACAGCAGGCTCGCGATAATCGCCTGTAGCAATGTCGCTACCAGGACCAGGTAACCGGCATCGGTCAGCGCTGCGCCACCCCGCTGCCTCAGTTGCAGCACCTCCTTCAGGGTGCGCCATTTAAAGAAATGGAAAAAATGCGGCCGGTCATCTGTGGACGGCGTCAGGTTGAATTTGTAGTCATCCAGAAAGCGCTCACGCTGATCACCCAGCAGCGCCACGGCGGCATCATGGAACCAGGCATTGCGCAGACGATTGTAGCGGTTGCTGTCGCTGCGCGTGATGCCCGGAAACCAGGCGACGTCAAAGGAACGCGCGGCACAAAACGCACGCACGCGTTCGATGTCCTGTGCGCTGACAGTTCCGTTCTTGACCAGCAGGGTGCTGGTTTGCCAGCCGCGGATGAGGATCAGCTGCTGCCCCGGGTCCTGGACGCCGCTGGCACGCAACGCATCGACGGCGGTAGCCAGCAGTTTCAGCGTGTCCCGCGGCGGCAGTTTTATCCAGCGGGTAATGGAGAGGAAACCGTCCTTGGCAAGTTTCTGCAGGAATTCACCCAGTGCCTCGGTTGTGTAGAGGTGATTCTCGCTGAGTGCATACTGTCCCGAGGCCGAGGCACTGTAGGAATCCAGCAACGACACCTGGATGAGGTCATAGTCCCCTGCACTGCCGGCGACAAAACTGCGCGCCTCGGCAATGTGCAACCTGACACCCGGCGTCTCGTAGAGGTGACCGGCAAAATCCGCGTAATCCGTGGTCAGCAGGCGCGCGAATTGCGGATTCAGTTCAACGGCGTCGATGCTGGCCGCGTCATGGTAGAGAGCCTGTAGCACGTCGGCACCGCCACCGGCACCGAGGATCAGCCCGCGCCTGATCGGCCGCAGGTGGTAAGGCAGTGCCGAGGTCAGCTGGTCGAGATAGGCCAGCGTCAGCGTGTCGCCGTTATAGTGGTTGATGACGGACAGCCCGTCACCGTCGGTAAACACAGCCAGCTGCGCCGGTGGTTCCGTGGTCGCATTCAGGCTCAGGCCGGGGGCATGCCGCAACGGGATCGCCGGGCTTTCCACAACGCTGAGCAGGCCCAGCGGGCTGGAACGTTGCGCGATCACGCGCGTGTCCCGGATCTGCAGCGTCTGGCTGAGTCCCTTGTAGGTTGATGTTTCCAGCGTGCGACAACTGTCGGGTATAAGCAGCAGTGCAGCCAGCAGTGGCAGCAACAGCCAGGCAACGGTGACTCGTTGCCGTAACTCCCAGGCGCCAACCAGGGCGGCAACGATTCCGAGCAGGCCGAGCACCGTCAGTGCCTGCCCCGGCAGCAGCGCAAACAACAGCAGCAGAATACCGATACACCCCAGTCCAGCGCCTACCAGATCAGCCGCATAGATGCGCGACAGGTGCTCACGGTAGTTAACCAGTGCCAGCCCGATGGCGTTGGCGGCAAAGATAAATGGCACTGCCAGCAGCAGGTAGGTCGACAGCAGCCAGACACTCTGCTGCGGATCCCAGAGCACCTCCTCGGCATTAAAGGGAATATGCTGCGCAAGCAGGAAGCAGGCGACCGAAGAAACACCGAACAATGCAAGGTTGGCAATGTAACTGGCCGCAAAACGCTGTAACAGCTGACGTTGCAGCAGCATCAGAAAGGCACCGCTGACTCCGTAGCCAAGCAGTGCCAGGCTGATCATCATGTAGGCGAAGTGATGCCACTGGATAATCGAGAACAGCCGCATCAGCAGCACTTCGTAGGCAAGAGCGGCTGCCGAGACCAGTGCGATGGACAGCCAGGGTAACCGTTGCCGCTCTGTTGCAGTTGTCGGCTTAATCGTGTTCCCCGGTGAGTGGCACGAACTTGACGGGTAGAATTTGCCGGGTGACGAGCTGCCCGTCCGCCTGTTTCTCGATCAGCAGCAGTTGCTGGGTAAGAAAACGGCTGCCGACCGGAATCACCATGCGTCCACCGGGCTTGAGTTGCGAAACCAGCGGTGGCGGCACGTGACTGGCGGCAGCCGTGACCACGATGGCATCGAAGGGCGCGTGTTCTTCCCAGCCATAATAGCCGTCGCCGATGCGCAGCGTGACATTCTCATAGCCCAGACGTGACAGCCGCTCGTGCGCTTCCTTTCCCAGTGCCTCGATGATTTCGATGCTGTAGACCTGCCCGGTGAGTTCCGCCAGTATGGCGGCCTGGTAGCCGGAGCCGGTGCCGAGTTCCAGTACCCGATCGCCTGCCTGCGGCTTGATCAGATCCGTCATCAGGGCAACGATGTAGGGCTGCGAAATCGTTTGCCCGTGACCGATGGGCAGCGGCCGGTTGACGTAGGCCTTGTGGCGCTGTGCAGCGGGAACGAACTGGTGCCGTGGCACCCTGCCGATCGTCGCCATCACGCGGGGATCCAGCGCCTCCTTGTCAAGGTACAGGCTGGTGTCACTTACATCCTGCTGGATTAATTCAAGCAGTTGCTGACGTGCCTGCGCATACTCGTCTGCCGGTGCCGCAACCACCAGCGACAGCAGCATGACGCCACTCCAGAATAACGTGTGCCTGCACAACATTTTAAGTCCCGTCGTCACTTTGATTACGTGTTACGAAATCCCTTACCACTTTGTCATTCCGGCCGGAGCATAGTGGAGAGCCGGAATCCAGTT
>Ga0316192_10003215_pt1 | contig 11904 bp, 10 predicted proteins | sample MerIslwburrow_MG_FD_204931 | JGI IMG/M metagenome (GOLD analysis project Ga0316192, IMG submission 204931) | Coastal sediment microbial communities from Maine, United States - Merrow Island worm burrow | ecosystem: Environmental > Aquatic > Marine > Coastal > Sediment | place: USA: Maine...
GTTTGCCCTCACCACCAAGGCAACCACCCTGACATGGGAGGTTGAATTCAACAGGGGCGATGTACTGGTTCTAGGACCCGAATCACGAGGACTTCCTGATGAAATTCGCCAACAGATGACTCCTATCAAATTGGCTATGCGTAGTAATGCAGCCATTCGTTCACTCAATCTCTCCTCTGCCTGTTCAGCCGTTGTCTACGAGGCCCTGAGGCAGATTAACATTAGCAGTTTGTGATAATTATCCACCGATAAAAAGGACTAGCATTAAATTTCCTTAATTAGTCGAAAATAGTATCAACATTCATTCATTTAATAATGCAAATATTTGATAAATATACCCTATTTTAAACGCCTAATAATTAGGCACCATGTCGAGGGCCATCAAAATGTCATATTCCTGCAACAAAAGGGCAAAGTTATCCACGAAGTTATCCACAGAATCTGTGGATGCTTTTACAAGCCCTTTAACCGCAACGACTTAGCCACCATCAGCAATAGAAATCATCCATCGATAAACTGGAGAGGCCAGAGAAAAGCCTTTACCGATGCCTCCGGTTAGGTCATAAATCAGGCCATGCAGTGGACACTCTCAAATCAGCTTACCGTTGGACGGGTTCTACTCATCCCTCTCTTGATGGTCGCCTTCTACCTTCCCGGATTCCTTGGCTATATGGGTGCCGCCCTCATCTTCGCCATCGCCTCATTCACCGACTGGCTGGATGGCTACTTGGCACGCTCGCGCGGTGAAGTCACCGCCTTCGGACGTTTCCTTGATCCGGTAGCTGATAAGCTGCTGGTGGCTGCAGCTCTGGTGCTGCTGGTTGAAGCCGAAAGAGTCCCTGCCCTGCTTGCCGTCATCATTATTGGCCGTGAGATTACCATTAGCGCACTACGCGAGTGGTTGGCCGAGCACTCTAAAATCGTCAAAGTCTCCATGCTTGGCAAACTGAAGACAGCTGCTCAAATGGCTTCGATTGTTGCATTGCTTATACACATAGAGCTGGCCGGCATGAATATGCACGTCGTTGGACTAGCCCTATTGTGGGTTGCTGCTGCACTGACACTCTGGTCTGGCTATGAGTATATCCGCGATGCTTGGCCTGAAGTGATGAGCCAATCACGCAAACCCGAAGAGACTAAAGACGCTGGCGAATAGCTTCTGCGATCTCATCATCAGTTAGTTTGATCGGATTGGTCTGCATACTGTTGCCACGGCTCCCTGCCACAATCCGCTCAATATCCCCTTCAGTTACACCAAAGTGAGACAACGGCGCCATACGCAGCCTACCGCTCCACGCCTGAACAATACCGAGTAACGCCTCACGGGCTCCATCATCGTCAAGCGACGCCTGCCGGGCAAACATCCGCCCCACATCAGCATATTTCCTCATCGCTACACTTTCAGGGTTCCGCTCTTTTAGAGCCCGTATATTGATGCGAACTGCATCAAACAGCAGCGTGCCACACACCACACCGTGGGGTATCGGGAAATATGCGCCCAGTGGTGAAGCCAACCCATGCACCGAGCCAAGGCCTGCATTAGCAAGGGTTAGCCCTGAAATCGAAGAGGCATAGAGCATACCCGCCCGCGCCTCCAAATCATCACCATCCTCAACGGCATGCAGCAAACAGTCACGAATCTGAATAAGACCACTGAATGCCAACGCATCGGTCATCGGATTGGCATTAGCGGAAACATAAGACTCAAGCAGTTGGGTAAAGGCATCCATACCACAGGCTGCCGTAATATCAGCCGGACAATCCAGAGTCAGTTCCGGATCAAGAATGATATATCTGGCCACAAGCGATTCATGGCGAAAGGATTTCTTATACCCCTTTTCACCAATCTCTGAGAGCACGGCATTTTTACTGGTCTCTCCACCCGTTCCAGCCGTGGTTGGAAGTGCAACAAAAGGCGTTGAAGGCCCTTGATAGTCTCGCCCCTTACCTACCCCTTCCAAGTACTCCAGAACCGAATCACCGGTCGGTAGAAGCCCTGCAATGGCCTTGGCCGCATCAACAGCACTGCCGCCTCCAACAGCAACAACGCAATCAGGTGAGAATGAAGAAAACTCAGCAACGGCCTGATCAACCAGCGTAGGTGATGGTTCACCACAAACCTTGAACCGTTTGACATCAAATTGATGACTCAATGCTTGCCATAACTGCTGGCATAGCTCTGACTGATCAAATGATGAGGCGCCGGTGACCAGTAGCACCTTCGTACCAAACCCGGCAATCAATTCGTTTAGCTTGGCACGGCTTCCAACACCGAAATGAATATGCGGCGTCGAGGAGAAAATAAAGGGAGAGATCATGGCTGCAGCTTAGCTGATCGCCCCCTCGCTTTCACCCTTGCCCTGCATCTAAATAAAACACCGCTTTATCAGCAATATGAAATATAGATTGCTTTTATAGATCATTTAACGTGGAATAATGCCTTGCAACACTCGTGAAAGTCGGGATTTTTATTTTATTAAGAGAGTATTATGTCAGAAGTATCAGGTACAGTTAAATGGTTCAACGATGAGAAAGGTTTCGGTTTCATCGAACGTGAAGGCGGCAAGGATGTATTCGTACACCACAGCGCTATCAACGGCGGTGGTCGTAAGACCCTACATGAAGGCCAGCAGGTCTCTATGGAAGTAACACAGGGCGAGAAAGGCCCACAGGCAGAGAACGTTACTCCGCTATAAGGCAACCCCTTAATCAAAACGGCCGCACTTATGTGTGGCCGTTTTTTTTGTGCTTCACATAAGTTGCAAGTCGTCAGAACAGACTATCTTAAGGCAGATTCCTCAGAGAAAATTCTTAGAGATGAATGATGTGATCCCGATCAGGGCCCGTCGATAGCATCACCACCGGGCATTCGCAGACAGCCTCAATTCGTTTCAGAAGTGCCACTGCATTACTTGGCAACTGATCCATCGAAGTCGCACCAAAGGTGTTCTCATCCCAACCCGGTAGCGTCTCATAAACCGGCACACACTCCTCAAGAGCCGTACAATCGGCCGGAATCGACTCAAGACGTTCACCATTACGCTCATATGCTACACACAGCTGCACTTCGGAGAGGCCATCAAGCACATCCATCTTGGTAATAGCCAAGCCGGTTACACCATTGATACGAACTGCATGCTGCACTACAACGGCATCAAACCAGCCTGTACGGCGAGGACGTCCGGTAGTGGCACCAAACTCGTGACCACGCTCGGCCATATGTTTGCCTGCATTTTTTGAATCACACATACCCTCAGCATTGTAGAGCTCGGTCGGGAACGGTCCTGCTCCCACGCGGGTGGTGTAGGCCTTGCAGATTCCCAGCACCGCATCCACCTGACCCGGTCCCACACCCAATCCTGCTAGCGCAGCACCAGCCACAGTGTTCGATGACGTAACAAATGGGTAAGTACCGTGATCAACATCCAGCATGGAGCCCTGTGCGCCCTCATAGAGGATTCGATCACCTGCCTTAATATGTTTATTAAGGATCAGCGGCACATCAGCAGCTAGCGGCAGCAAACGATCACGCGCAAGATCCAGTGCTTCAACCACCGCTTCGCGGGAAACAGCTTCAGCGCCAAGGAATTCAGTCAGCATAAAATTGACATATTTTAGGTTCTCATCAATTCGGGCATCGAGATCATTGCAAGTCAGATCAACCAGCCGGATACCACGACGCGCTGTCTTATCTTCATAACACGGGCCGATACCACGACCTGTGGTACCGATCTTGCCTTTGCCTTTGGCCGCTTCGCGAGCTGCATCGAGTGCACGGTGATAAGGAAGAATCAACTGACAACGATCAGAGATGCGAAGACGATCAAGCACTGGCACATCAGCTTCCAGCAGCATATCCATCTCTTCAACCAGACGAAAAGGGTCTACCACCGTACCATTACCGATCAAACTAAGCGTATCAGCATGCAGAATGCCAGAGGGGATATGGTTGAGAACCGTGGTTTTGTCCCCGATAACGAGTGTATGGCCAGCATTGGGACCGCCCTGAAAACGTGCTACCACATCCATCTTCGGTGCTAGAAGGTCGACAATCTTGCCTTTACCCTCATCGCCCCACTGAATCCCAATCGCTACTGTATTAGTCATATCTTTCCTCTCATTACTTATCCACGCAGCACGTGGAGCCCATGGATGGGCGACCAAATTTACCGTTCAGGATAAATTTGTAAGGCAGCAAAAACCACGCTTTTAGCTGCCGAAAGAGGCATGAACCATGAATGGTTTATGCCGGATCAATCAATTCAAACAGCATCCATCCAAGCCCACAGATCAAACGAAAAGCCTGTCGCCGGCATATCTCTTCCGTGCAGCTTCATCATCTCATCATAACGTCCGCCATTGAGAAGCTCTTGTGCAACACCGGCTGCAAAGCCTGAAAAGACGATGCCACTATGATAGAGAAAACGTGGCATCACTGCGGCATCAATGTTAACTGCCACTTCACCGCTCAATCGCATTTTCACAGCATCCACAAGATGCATCAGCTCATTGGCAGCCTGTTCAAAGTCACTGCCCAGTTTACTCTTGTTCTCACTCAACCAAGTACGATCAGCTCTACCAGACACCATCGCAATCAATGCATCCTTATGTTCCTGGCTCATAGTTTCTTTAACGAGATGCCTGTTCATATCTTCCGGCGAACGCCTGGAGAGAAGAAGAGACCACGTCTCCATATCGGTAGAACTATCTGATAATACTGCTCGAATCAGGCCCATGTGACCCACCTGAAGAACCGGAGCATCAAAGCCTGCAGCATGCATGGAGAGTGCTGCTAACTGCATCACTTCAATATCACCACTTTCACCAGCAAGACCCAAACACTCCACACCCGTCTGCCACTGCTGGCGTGAGCCTGTACGAGCATCCGGTCTTGAGACCATCACCTGCCCGGAATAGTAGAGCTTCAACTCTTCACTATCCTGCATGCGGGTAGCAGCAATACGAGCCACCTGTGGTGTCATGTCAGGTCGAATGGCAAGTAAACCTGCATCAGCAGGATCGGAGAAGACAAGCGTCTGCTCCGTGAGAAAACTTCCGGCACCGGTACTTAAAACATGGGGGCGCTCAACCAGCGGAGGAATTACCTCTTCATAGCCCGCATCGGTATAGGTTTTGAAAATTATATTCTGTAGCTGGCGTAACGCCTGTGCGCGCACACCAAAGACATCTTCGAGCCCGATCACGGGTTTCAAACCGGTCATAGTGAATCCACCTCGATGTAGCGCACATCTACCATATTCGGAATCTTACGAAGCTGCTCAAGCACCTCTTCAGAAGGTTCTGAATCGACATTCACCAGTGCAATAGCGGTGCCATCATCCCGGCGACCCAAGCGGAAATCAGCGATGTTGATATCTGCCTCTAATAGATTGTTACCGATGGCAGCAACCACACCCGGTTTATCAAGATTTTGCAGATAGATAATGTTGCCTTCCGGTGCCAGCTCGATATCGCAGGTATCGAGACTCACCAGTCTTGCCCGCTTTCCATCGAACACGGTACCTTCAACGCAGTGGTAACCGTCATCTCCTTCCACTTCCAGACGAATGAGATTATTGAAATGATCGGAGACATCACGCGACACTTCGGCAATATCAATGCCTCGCTCCTTGGCCATCATGCCTGCGTTAACGGCATTGACCTCTTCAAAGCTCTGCGACAGCAACCCGTGCAAAATGGTGTTGATCATGGGTTTTTTGTTCAGACCCGCTACCGAACCCTCAAAATGGATGGCAACTTTATTGTATCCCGGACGCATGAGCTGGCCCATGAACTGACCAAGGCGTTCGGCAAGCTTCAGGTATGGCGACAGCTTCCTGAACTCCTCTTCAGAGAGCGAAGGAACGTTCACAGCATTCGATATCGCACCGGAAACAAGATAATCAGCCATCTGCTCAGCCACCTGAACAGCCACGTTCTCCTGTGCCTCATCGGTCGAAGCTCCGATATGAGGCGTGCAGCTGACATTCTCCAGTTCAAACAACCTGTTCTCGCGCGCGGGTTCTGATGCAAACACATCCAGTGCTGCGGCACGGAGATGACCCGATTCCACGGCATCATAAAGCGCATCTTCATCGACAATACCACCACGAGCACAGTTGACGATGATTGAACCTCTTTTCATTTTACCGATCATCTCGGCATTGATCAGGTTTCGCGTCGCATCAAGGAGTGGCACATGAATAGTAAGTACATCCACCATCTCAACCAGTTCAGCCACGCTCTCAACCTTGATCACGCCCATAGCTGATGCACGATCATCGCTGATAAAAGGGTCATAGACATAGACGCTCATATGCAGGCCTTTGAGTCTGTCGCAAACAATAGCGCCAATATTTCCGGCACCGATCACACCCGCCTTTTTACCTGTGAGCTCCATTCCCATAAAACGGCTCTTCTCCCATTTTCCAGCCTTGGTTGAGGCGCTGGCCTGAGAAATCTGACGGGCAGCAGCAAGAAGATGAGAGATAGCAAGCTCTGCCGTGGTTATAGTATTGCCAAATGGTGTGTTCATGACCACTACGCCACGGCGTGAACAGTTATCGACATCAATATTATCGACACCGATACCGGCACGGCCAATGACTTTTACATTGGCCGCAGCTTTAAGAAGATCACCTTTAAGTGTGGTGGAAGAGCGAACGGCAATACCGTCATAATCGCCAACAATGGCGAGTTTCTCTTCATCGGAGAGGCCCGGCTTGTAATCGACATCGATCCCACGGGTACGGAAAACCTCAATGGCACGCTCGCTCATCTTGTCCGCAATCCAGACTTTAGCCATGGGAATCCCCTCTTAATTCGATCATCCGTTTAATACATTGATCACTATGATTTTGGAAAACGTTCGGCAGAACCGGAAAATGACAAGCATCATCCTTAGGTTTGGAGCCGCTAATTAATAACAAAGAGACTCCAATTTGGGCTTCAAACCCGAATATTTCCACACTCAATTGGAGTGCGCAGGCATACTATAGTGGCTATCCGTGAGGTCAAATTTGGCTAAAACACCAAACGTTACTGCTATTCACTTTCGTCGCTGCTAGCTTGGCTGCCATGTCTGAAAACTTCACCTATATTGATACCGCTGATGCGCTGATTGAGGCTTGCAACGAACTGGGGAAAGCCTCTGTTCTCTGTGTAGATACCGAATTTCACCGCGAGAAAACCTATTACGCCCAGTTTGCCCTACTGCAAATTTCAAGTCGTGATCAGTGCTATGTCATTGACCCCACCTCACTGAGTGACCTCACACCGGTTTGGAAACTGATGCACGATCCGGATATTCTGAAAGTGTTCCATGCTGCACGTCAGGATCTGGAAATTATTATGCTGGAGTCCGGCGCCCTACCCCTGCCCCTCTTCGATACACAGGTCGCAGGAGCCCTTCTCGGATACGGTCAGCAGATCGGCTTCGGCAATCTCGTGCAACGCATCCTCAAAAAGGCATTGCCAAAAGGTGAGTCATTCAGTGACTGGCTGGCCAGACCACTAACCCCTAAACAGCTGGCCTATGCTGCTGATGATGTCATCTATCTGATGCCTATCTTTCAGCACCTTAACGATCAGCTTCAGGCCAAAGGTAGAAGAACCTGGCTTGATGAGGAGCAGGCAACGCTCTGTGAAGAGAAAACCTACCTGATCGATAAACAGGAGATCTTTTGGCGTGTAAAGGGCGTGAACAAACTCAAACCACGTCATCTGGCTATTCTAAGAGAGCTCGCAGCTTGGCGGGAAACAGAGACGCAGCAGCGAAACATGCCTCGACGTCGCCTTATGGGTGATGAAACCCTGCTGGAGATGGCCAAACGCGACTCTCTTACCACCGATACGATGCAACGGATGCGCGGACTTACCGATGGTACGATCAGGCGTTTTGGCTCAGCGATTATCGCTGCATGGGAGAAAGGTAGAAACTGCCCTGAAGATCAATGGCCGAAGCTTCACCCTCGTCATCACCATGCTCCGGGCACCGACCTTAGACAGGAGTTGCTTGATACACTACTTCGCCTCCGCTCAGAAGAAGAGGCGATCGCCTCGAATATCCTCGCCAGCCAATCAGAGCTCGGTGAACTCGCCTCATGGGGTTACAAGCGTCAGGGAGAACCCCCTAAACTTTCCCTGCTTCACGGTTGGCGTCGTGATCTTGTCGGCAATGATATGCTCAAGCTTCTGAATGGTGAGTTATCACTTCGAATCGACCCGGAAACAGCGCTTCCTGAGATTGTGGAAATTAAATGAAGTTCTCTTTCACCATTGATGCTCTCTCAGCCCGAGGGGACAAGGCATGGCGCCTGCAGAGTGATATGGGGACATGGCGCCCCTCCACCTATGCTGAAGTGATTCAGGCTGGCGACGCTGAAATCACCACGCGAGAACAGGCAGAATCATGGACAGGTAGACGTTTGGTTACAGACAAAGAGTTCGGGCTCATTGCCAAAAAGAGAGCCGGACGTTTCGATTTTTTAATGCGTGGCATCTTTGCCCATGCAGTTCTCCATCGCATGAGCACTGCTCCGCTACCAGGCAAGGATCAGATGCTGGATGTCATGGAATCACTCAAACCAGGAACACCTTGGCTTCTCTATCTCAATCCGGCAGGGCAATTCACGGCCATGGATACCCGTGACGCCAAGATCATCGGCAACCTAGATATCGCTGTACGTGGTGAGATCGCCTCCAGTGAGGATTACATCGGCCCCAAAGCTGCCGAGAACGAAGCCATGATGAACACACTCTACCACCAGTTCATCGCCGGATGGTGGGAACACCTCACAACGGCCCAGATGTCTGTCTTCGTCCCTGATGCTGATAAGCTGAAAGAGTTAAGTTTTTATATTGAGAAGATTGCAGCATGGTCTCCAGAGGCCACGCAATCAGCGAACCACTCTTAAAGTACATTACAAACTATGCTGACGATATTATGGTTCATAGACATCTTGAAGCATGCAGAAAACCATAGGTTTTTCGCGTCACTCTTAACCAAATGACAAACCACTTAGCCCATCCAAAATATCGGCCTGATATAGATGGCCTACGTGGAATCGCGATCCTTGCCGTTGTTTGGTATCATGCATTTCCGAGCGCCCTGAGAAGCGGTTTTATTGGTGTCGATATATTCTTCGTTATCTCGGGATTCCTGATCTCATCCATTATATTTTCAAATCTCGAACACAATACATTCAGCTATATTGAATTTTACAATCGTCGTATTCGCCGAATCTTTCCAGCGCTTCTAACAGTCATGGTAGCGAGCTTCCTATTTGGTTGGATGGCACTAACTGCAGATGAATTTAAAGAACTTGGAAAACATATCGCCGGTGGTGCAGGCTTTATTACTAACTTCATATTATGGAGCGAAAGTGGTTATTTTGATGCTGCAGCAGAGACAAAGCCGATGCTGCATCTGTGGAGCCTGGCCATTGAAGAGCAGTTTTACATCTTCTGGCCAATTCTTTTGGGGTTCACATGGAGGCGAAACTGGAGCTTCTTACGAACCACAACACTTATTGCGATTCTTTCGTTTGCGACAAGTATTATCCTTATTCAGCAAGACGCGACCGGAGCCTTCTATTCGCCACTCGCACGTTTCTGGGAGCTGATGGTCGGCGGCTTGTTGGCCTATATCTCTCTACACAAACGTGGACTCATCAGCAGACACACAAATTTACAGTCGATGTTTGGTTTTGTACTACTGGTAATTGGTTTGGTTGTCATTAACAGGCAGATGCAATTTCCAGGATTTTGGGCTTTGCTACCTGTGTTCGGTACTTTCTTTATGATTTCGGCCGGCCCCTCGGCATGGCTGAATCAACACCTCCTATCAAGTAAATTTCTGATCTGGGTCGGCCTGGTAAGCTATCCATTTTATCTGTGGCATTGGCCACTGTTGTCCTTTGCCAGAATTATCGAAAGTCAAAAGCCGCCCTTGGTTGTTAATGCATTTATGCTCATCGTTGCGCTGGCTCTTGCCTGGCTTACCTATAAGTACATTGAACGCCCGATGCGCTTTTCACTATCATATGCACGATTGAAACTCATAGGCTTAGTTACTGGCATCGTTTTAATCGGCGCTGCATCATTCGCTGTTTACATCAACAATGGCATGGAGTTTCGCAAAGCAGCTCCCCAACTTAACATCACAAATCAGGGTGATATCAGTCATGATATCTACATGAAGTATCTACATGATAATTTTTACCCATGCACTCCACTTAAAGCACGTGAAATAAAAATGAATGCATTGGAGAACCAATGCTTCCATTCTAAAAACTCAGGGAATACTGACATTGCAATTGTAGGAGACAGTCACTCTCAACAGCTGTTTACAGGGCTCGCGACCATCGCCAAGGATCAAAACATCGCTAACTACATAAAATCCGGCGCGCCGACCATTGATAATGAGAAATTCAAAGGGATATACGAAACATTAATTCACTCCCCTTCGATCAAGAGTGTCATTATTTCAGCCTATTGGGGAATACGAGTTCCAGCAAATTCAGACATACAACAGTTTGAAGATGCCTTCAAAAGAACTGTTGATACATTGGTATCAGCAAACAAGAGTGTCTACATCGCTGACGATGTCCCGAACTTTTCGTTCGACCCACAAAAATGCAAATATGAAGGGCGTCTTGGACTAAGAAATCAATGCAGTGAGAGCAGTGAAAAGTTCCGCAGCGAACAGAAGCGAATGCAAAGAATCATTAAAGAGATTGCCAACAGGAGCGCTCAAGTACACCTTCTTAACCTCTCCGATTACTTTTGCGATTCAGAGCAGTGCAGCATGGCTAAAGATGGGTTGTTATTTTATAGAGATCGAAACCATCTGAATCTGAATGGCTCTCATTACATAGGAAAAAGAATAGTAAAAGAGTTCCCCGGAATCCTGACTGAGACTGAAAAATCGGTCCCGAGATGATGCCCTAAAGGAAAGACGAAGACGCACAGCCAGAGATAGTAACATACCAAAATTAACTGCCGTAGTTAAAGTCTTTTATCGAGATGTATAGAAACGAGAGAATATAAAGCACAATGAATATGATCGGGATCAGCTTAATGACGAGTGGAATACTCTTCACCTTCTCACTCACCACTCTCAAGAATGGAAGAAGCCTCAACTCAAGATCAATCACGGCATGTGTAGAAGCACCTAACATGCTCTGAAACAGTGCGTAGGCCAGCTCCTTCTTCTGCTCCATGATTTTTTCGAACAGTTCTTTATTCAGCAGATAGACCACACAGTTTTCCTTGGCGATCACATCAGCTCTGGTCAAGCCACCACTAAGAAAACTCATCTCACCAAACACACACCCCTCTTCAATATCTACCAGATGCGTTCTTACATTATCTTTTGTGATCTCCACGCTCACCTTACCTGCATAGAGAATGAAGAGGTTTCCACCATCTTTCCCCTGCGTAATAATTCGTTCTGACTGGCGATGGCGGTGTTCCGTCAAACCCTGAAGAAGCTCTTTCTCTTCGTCGTCAAGCGAACGTTTGAAAAACTTATTTTCCAACCAGTCAAAATTGATTGTCATTGCATCCCCCTAAACTGACGTACCAGTCAAATATAGCACAGATTAGATTTCCGCTAGCAGTAGATCCATCATGCTTTCAGCCTGCATGATATAACCACCACCAAAAAGATTGGCATGGTTTAGAATGTGATAGAGGTTGTAGAGGGTTTTACGAACAGCATATCCCTCATCCAGCGGCCATGATTCATGGTAGGCACCGTAGAAGGAAGCAGAACACCCACCAAAAAGTGACGTCATGGCAAGGTCGGCCTCCCTATCGCCATAGTAGACCGCAGGATCAAAGATCACCGGATTCCCATGGCTATCGACACCGTGATTTCCACCCCAGAGATCACCATGCATC
>Ga0316192_10003216_pt1 | contig 11903 bp, 10 predicted proteins | sample MerIslwburrow_MG_FD_204931 | JGI IMG/M metagenome (GOLD analysis project Ga0316192, IMG submission 204931) | Coastal sediment microbial communities from Maine, United States - Merrow Island worm burrow | ecosystem: Environmental > Aquatic > Marine > Coastal > Sediment | place: USA: Maine...
TGTATGGGCGTGCTCCAGGTGAGCGCCTTCCGGAAGGGTGGTCGGCCAGTTTCTCCACCCGGTGCAGAACCCCCACGGTCACCTTGCGGTTGCACTTGGGACAGCGTCCATCATTTTTTCTGGTGTCTTCAGGGGAAAACCTGATGCCGCAGGGACGGTGTCCGTCGTAGTGATATTTACCTTCTTCGGGATAGAACTCCAAGGTGCCGAGGAACTCAGGGCTATTCGGTTCAGAGATAGCTCTCATAATGGCCGCATAAGATAGATCGGTATCAAACAGATTTGCCTCCCGCATGAGTTTGACAGGGGAATGAGCGTCAGAGTTGGATATGAGCTGTAAACCATCCAGGGAGGAAAGTCTCCAGTTCATGGGCGGATCAGAGGAAAGACCGGTCTCAATGGCTGGAACCAGTGGGGTTAATTCCTCAAAACATTCTTCCAGGCTGTCAAAGCCCGATTTGGCCCCGAGCACTGAAAAGTGAGGGGTCCAGGCATGGGCCGGAACAAGTACAGCCTCATCGGTGGTCTCTTTAGCGATCTTGAGCAACTCCTTGGCATCCAGTCCCAGAATGGGGCGGCCGTCTGATTGAATGTTGCCGATACGGGCAAGGGCTGCTTGTAACCTGCGAGCAGCATCCATGTCGGGCAGAAAGATGAGATTGTGAACTTTCCGGGTGCGGCCGTCCTTCTTGTAAATACTGCTGACCTCAGCGCTGAGCAGAAAACGCACTGGCGCCCGACAGCAATTGGGAACTGTTGCGTCCACAGATGTCGCCAGATCTGCTTTGAGTTGGTACAGACCAGACTCCGCGGGCTGGAGCTTTTCTTGGAGTTCCTCCAACCAACCAGGATGGGTGCAATCGCCTGTTCCAACTACCGTGATCCCTTTGAGCTGCGCCCACCGATGCAAGCTCTCGGGTTCCATGGCTTTGCTGGTGGCCACCGAGTAGTGGGAGTGAATATGGAGATCAGCTATGAACCACACGGGTATCTAAATCCTTGTAGTTGCTTTGACGGATCTAGCCCGGATATTTCATGAATCACTTGCTGCGACCACGGATATGGTCGTCCTTCCTGGCGTCCTCGGGTGTCGGCCCCTGCGACGTACCGTTCAGGTACGCCTCGGAACCTGCACCCTGCGGTTGCCAGGTGGCACGCCCATCTTGGTGGTCTCGCGACAGCAATTCATGAAATATCCGGGCTAAGGAAGGTGTTGCGTAAGTAGAGGGCGGCACCGCCGACCGAATTAGGAGGCTCAAGAGAAGCCGGTGCTACCGCATCCAGATGCTGAAGTCTCACTGCCCGACCCTCCAGAAGAAGTGGTGCAGGCAAAAGAGGAAAGCAGACGTTCTACACTCTCAGCGCCACAGTGCGGGCACTGAGGAGGTGGCTCGTCTGAACGAAAAACCAGGGTCTCGAAACACTGATTACAGCAGCAGCAGAGATACTCATAAATTGGCATGGTTACCCTCAATAAAGAATTTATCAAACATTATCATAATCATCTTCTCTTCGGTGATCAACCTCAGGGAACGCTTTGCTTTCCCGCATGGCGCAAAACTCATGGCGCCAAAGCAAATGATAAGTCAAGGGCAGGATTCTGGCTCCTGGCTCCTTTTACATATTACCTGACAAAATGCCACAGTTTGGCTAAAAGATGCAACGACCTTTCCCCCAGCCTGGTGGAAAGATTTTGGTACGCAAGCACTTCGCTCATATGTAGGTATAGTCTCCCCCTCTCCCACCTTTGGAGGATTTCTTCCCTTGGAGCCGCAAGGGTAGATTGCCGGAGCCAAGCATTGGTTGACTTTCCCTGTAAAGTTTTCTAACTTAATATGAGAACAATTCATAACTTTGCTGTCCTGACAGCTTTAGAGTGCCACTCGGTTAGAAATGTCTGCAAACCTCCCTCCCGCTTACTATGAAGCTGAAAAACGCTACCGCGCCGCCAAGACGGTCCCGGAGAAGATTGCCCACCTTGAAGACATGCTAACAGTTATGCCCAAGCACAAGGGCACGGACAAGCTGCGGGCAGGTCTTCGCAAGCGTATCTCCAAGCTGAAGACTGCAATCCAGAGCAAGAAGAGCCTTGGCAAGCGAGATTCTGCCTTCCAAATCGACAAGGAAGGGGCAGGGCAGGTAGCGGTGGTTGGTTTTGCCAATGTGGGCAAATCTGCCCTGGTGGCGGCCCTGACAAACGCCAACCCAGAGGTGGCTGATTTCCCCCTCACCACCTGGAAGCCAACCCCCGGGATGATGCCGGTGGAAAACATGCAGATTCAACTGGTGGATACTCCACCGCTCAACCGGGATTATGTGGAGCCGGAATTGCTGGATCTAATCCGCCGCTCTGATTTCATCCTGCTGGTTGTGGATCTACAGACCGATCCGGTGCAACAACTGGAAGAGACGATCAGCTTACTGGAAGAGCACCGCATAATACCTCGCCATCTACAGGATAGATACACTGAACAGGGACTGTTGAAGTTCATTCCTTTCTTGGTGCTGGCCAACAAGAACGATGACGAAAATACTGACGAGAACCTTGAGATTTTTCGCGAACTGATTGATGCTGACTGGCCACTGTGCTCTGTGTCTGTAACGAGCGGTCGCAACCTGGAGCTCTTGAAGATGACGTTGGTGGAGAGGTTGAAAATCATTCGTGTCTATTCCAAAGCCCCTGGAAAAGAAGCTGACCTTACCTCTCCCTTTGTTTTGAAAAAGGGAAGCACGGTGGAAGATTTTGCCGCTAAGGTTCACAAAGACTTCGCAGAAAAACTGAAGCTGGCCAAGGTCTGGGGTGAAGGTGTCTTTGATGGTCAGAAGGTCCAGCGCGATTACGCCTTACAGGATGGCGATGTGGTGGAACTACATATCTAAGAGATTGAATATTTCAGATTGAAATAAACGAAAAGGGATAATCTTAGGATTCCTCAATCTCAAATCCTAAATCCCTTTACTCCATTCCCATTTCCTATCCGCACACTCCTTGAGAAAATGTGATCTATTTTCCCTTGACAGAAGGAAAGAAAATGCTTACTTTTCCTACCGGTTAAGTAGAATTTTTAATAAGCAATAATCTTCTATTTGATTCTAACCACAGCTATCGGTCTTGGCTGGTGGTTACAAGGGAGAGTTGCATTATGGCTTTGTGCATTAGTAAACGACCCATAACCGAGGAAGAGTGCCAAGATGTTTGCGAGCGCCAGGCAGATCGCCTCGATGAATTGCTCTCTACCAAGCTAATGGGGGTAGAATGTCTTGAAGATTTAGTCTGCAGCGAGGAGGATTTTCTGAGAGCAGAACCGGATGAGGAAGGCAGCACAACCGGGGATGGTGAAAAAAAGGACTGTGTCCCACGAGGAGCTAGCGGCCAAACGGCTCGTTCCGAAGATGGTTCAGTGGCAAAGATTGCCGATGCCAAGGGTAGTGAAGAAGATATGTTCCAAGGAGATCTAATCAGCTGCTACCTCCAGGAGATCTCTCATTTTCCTTTGCTCACACCAGAACGCGAGATTGAGCTGGCGAAAACCATCAAGAAGGGACAAAAGGAGTTGGTAGCTCTGATGTGGGGTGAGCGTACTAGTGGTTCCCACTTTGATGGTCTGCGTCAACAGTTACGCAAGTGGCAAAAAGAGTCAATAAATTACCCCGGACTGCGGGAGAAGATGGCTGAGTATGCTTTGGCGGCTCTTAAGGAGGCTGCGGCTGAGGAGGATGCTACTGAAGATCAGCGCCAATTATCAGAAGAAGCTTTTGAAATTGCAAGAAGAATGGATGACGCTAAAAATGAGATGGTTGAGGGCAACTTGCGCTTGGTGTTGAGCATTGCCAAGCGGCATAGGGGCAGAGGTTTGAGTTTTCTCGATCTCATTCAGGAGGGAAACATGGGCCTGCTCAAGGCGGTTGCCCGTTACGACTATACCAAAGGGAACCGTTTCAGTACCTATGCCACCTGGTGGGTGCGTCAGTCCATTATTCGCGGGATCTACGATAAGACTCGCACTATTCGACTGCCTGTGCATTTCATTGAGATGAAGAGTCACTTTTTCAAGATTTTCTACGAACTGGTGAAAGAACTCGGCCGGGAACCCACCCCTCTGGAAATTGCCGAGCACAGCGGCTTGGGCATAGACAAAGTGATGATGATTATCCAACTGTCCACCCGTCCAATTTCCCTGGAAGCTCCCTTGGGAAGTGAGGAGCAGCGTTTGGGTGATTTTATTGCGGATGATAGAGCGGTCTCACCGCTCGAGGATGTGAGTAAGCAGGAGCTAACAGAGATCACTGCTGAGGTCCTGAGTACTCTTTCAAGCCGAGAAGAAACTATCCTCAAGTCCAGATTTGGCATTGATGGCAGGCCCACCGAGACCTTGAAGACCATAGGTGAACGTTTCAGTGTCTCCAAAGAACGCATAAGACAAATTGAGAAAAAGGCTATTCGCAAGCTAAGACACAGTTCTCGGGGTGAGCGCTTGAGAAGCTTCGTAGATTAAGGAAAGGCAATAGCCATTGAGTCTTGACAATGTGAATGAACATCTTTTATAGAGGAGTAGCGGTGGAGGCGAATCTCCAGATTTAAACCCGAGGAATTAGATTCATAGATAACAGGCCATGAAGGCTTACCTGAGCTGAGGTTAGGGTGGACTTTGTGGCTTTTTTTTTCGCCTGCGGGAAGTTGAGGAGGAAGAAATGAGGTTGAGAGGGAGCAGGGAACTTGTTGTCATCATCTGTGTGGTTTTGCTAACCTGGGGAGCTGCCGAGGCACATTTCGGCATGATTATTCCCTCGGATGAGATGGTGATGAAAGGTGAAAGCAACAACGTCTCTTTACAACTCATGTTTTGGCATCCGTTCGAGAATGTGGGTATGGAGCTAGCAAGGCCGGCGAAGTTTGGGGTGGTTGCCAACGGCGTGAATACAGATCTGCAGCACACGCTGATTTCCCAAAAGATCAACGGGTATACCACTTGGAAGACAAACTATCGGATCAAGCGTCCAGGCCTCTACGTGTTTTACATGGAGCCACAACCTTACTGGGAACCGGCGGAAGATAGCTACATTGTCCATTATACTAAGACCGTGGTAGCAGCGTACGGGGAAGATGAGGGCTGGAGTGAACCCATTGGTCTAAAAACCGAAATTGTGCCCTTGAGCAGACCCTTTGGTCTTTATGCCGGAAATGTCTTTCAAGGTGTGGTTATGGTAAACGACAAACCGGTGCCTCATGCTGAGGTGGAGGTGGAGTACTTCAACCTAGGTGGAAGCTATTCGGCTCCTACTGATTACATGGTAACCCAGGCTATCAAAGCTGACTCCTCTGGGGTATTTACCTATGCGGTGCCCAAGGCCGGATGGTGGGGTTTCGCTGCGCTCAGCACTGATAATCGCCAGATGGAGGGTAAGAATGTGGAGATCGGCGCTGTCTTGTGGGTGAACTTTTATGAGATGAAATAATTTAAGCAAACGGCCTGGACAGGGTAGATGAACGAGTGAAAAGGAGGAAGGCCAAGGCAAGAACAGGGTGGTGAAATTTCCTTGACTCCGTTTCCTTGAATTACTAGCATGGCCATTGCGGCTCAACGAGCAAGCTGCGCCTGTGCACCACCATGGTCACATTTCGGCACCATACAAAGCGAAGACGATAGTATTCCCAAAGAGCAGCTTTGGGTAAACCCCCAGGTTCGGTTTCTTTGATCTTGCCAAGCATCGGAGGTTTTTGCAGTGAAAAGAGTATTGACCATTGCCGGATCGGACTCTGGGGGTGGGGCCGGCATTCAGGCAGATCTGAAAACCATCACCCTGTTAGGCGGGTTTGGGATGAGTGCCATTACTGCTCTTACCGCCCAAAACACCATGGCGGTGACGGCCATCCATGATCTGCCGTTGGATTTTATTGGAGCTCAAATTGACGCGGTCTTTACCGACATCGGGGTTGACGCTGTAAAGACGGGGATGCTTTCAAAGGCGGAGGTGGTCAAATTGGTTGCCAGCAAAATAGACCAGTACAAGCCGCCCGTGGTGGTGGTTGACCCCGTCATGGTGGCCAAAAGTGGTGCGTCGCTGCTGGCTGCTGAGGCGCAGCAGACCCTGGCTCAATTCCTGCTGCCCCTGGCGACCCTGGTGACCCCCAATCTACCAGAAGCCTCGGCTCTGGTTGGCTGGGAGGTGAGAGACGAAAACGACATGCACCGTGCCGCAGAGGAAATACACGAAATGGGGCCGACTTACGTACTGGTCAAGGGAGGTCATCTCCACGGTGAGGCCGTGGACCTGCTCTTTGATGGCCGGCAGTACCACGAATTTCGCGCTCCCCGCGTGGAGACTAAAAACGTCCATGGCACAGGGTGCACCTATGGTTCTGCCATCGCCACTTATTTAGCCCAGGAACTAGATGTGATAGAAGCGGTGGCCGCAGCAAAGCGTTTCATCACTGAGGCCATTCGTCACGGACTTGCTGTAGGGCAGGGTCATGGTCCCACCAATCCGTACGCAGCGGTGAGGCAAGAGTGGAAGAGTTAGCCCGGACATTTCATGAATCACTTGCTGCGACCACGGATATGGCCGTCCTTCCTGGCGTCCTCGGGTGTTCCTTCGACAGGCTCAGGACAGGCTCCCCCTGCGACGTACCATTCAGGTACGCCTCGGAACCAACACCCTGCGGTTGCCAGGTGGCACGCCCATCTTCTTCGCGCTCGCTGCGCTCCGCTCAGTCCCGCAAGCGGGTTCCCAGTTTCGTGGTCTCGCGACAGCAATTCATGAAATATCCGGGCTAGCAACAGAAGTGGTTACAACCGTGCATTCAATCATCAAAATCGAGGTGAGCGATGGTTCGGCAAGGCACAATTTACGCTGACGCCCATGGCGCAATCAAATGGCTGGGAACTCTGGTGATCTGCATTGCTTTGAGTCTGCTGCCACAACAGACACCTGCCCAGGAAAAAGAGCCAGTCTTGACTTTAGAGGAGAGTATCCAACTAGCATTGGAACGCAACCTGGAGGTGCAGGTGGCGAAAGAAGAGATTCTGTTCGCTCGTGAGGGGAAAAATAGAGCAAGAACAGGCTTTTTGCCGAGACTGTCTGCAGATTATGAATACCGCCGTCTCAGCGAAGCGAGCACAACCGTAGGTGGTATTACGGCTGAAAATGCGGACCAGGATCAATACAGATTCACAGGTACCGTCGCACAACCCCTTTTTAGCGGATTTGAAATCCTCTCCAACTACCAGTTGGCCAAGCTCGGTCTGGATGTGGCCCAGATTCAGCTACAAAGAACCCGATTAGACTTAATCCTGGCGGTCAAGAAATCATATTTCGAGATTTTGCGGGCGGAGAAAATCAGCCAGGTAGCTGAACAGTCCGTGCGCCAACTGCAAGAAGGGGTTCGGGTGGCTCAGAACTTTGTCCAGGTGGGGATGAGGCCTAAGGTTGACGTGCTTGATGCAGAAACCCGCTTGGGGGAGGCCGAGTTGCAACTGATTGTAGCTAATAACGATACTGGGGTGGCAAAAGCTCGTTTCAATACAGTGCTACGCCAACCCATAGATACTTCAGTGGCGGTGGTGGATATCCTTACCACCGAATCCTATGAAAGATCCTATGAGTCCAGTCAGCAGATCGCCTTGCAGCACCGGCCTGAGCTGCTGGAGGCGAATAAGAATGTGGCCATAGCCGAAAAGGAGGTAACTCTGGTAAAGAGCGACTACTATCCCGATGTAACTCTGTCGGCCAATTACTACCGGCAAGGTGATGATCCAACGGTGGACGGCAGCGATTTTGTGGATCGGGAAAACTGGGACATCGTTGCTGGTGCCACCTGGACTTTCTTCGAATGGGGTAAGACCCGGTATGCCACCAACCAGCAACGAGCGCGTCTGCGCCAAGCCCAAGAGAGTCTGGAGCAGATCAAAGATGGTATTCTTCTGGAGGTCAAGACCGCTTTTTTGTCGGTGCAAGCCGCAGAACGAGGTATCCGAGTGGCCGCGAAAAGTGTTGAGTCTGCAGAGGAAAACTTCCGGATCAGCCAGGAACGCTACAAGGAACAGGTGGCCACCGCTACTGAAATACTTGATGCTCAGACCAGGCTGACCCAGGCAAGAACAAACTACACCAATGCCCTGGTGGTTTTTAACTTGGCCCGAGCTGCATTGGTTAGAGCCATGGGTCTGGAGTATGAACCCACTTGAGAATGACACCCTGGGCAGGTCCCGCTATCTGACTTGTCTCTGCTAGGCTCAGATCACTTATTATGGTGATCTTCTTACTTGAATGGCTTTTATGCCTGTGATAATGTGTGCTCCATTGTCAGTGCTGGGTGTGGCTAAGCGCTGGGAATCCCAGAGTGTTTCAACTCTGAACGGCTGCCCATGATTCAACTCTATCACGTGTACAAGGCCTACGGCGGCGAGCAACACGCCCTGCATGATGTGACTTTGACCGCCGATAAAGGCGATTTTTTGTTTATCACTGGCCCCAGTGGGGCTGGAAAGACCACCCTGCTCAAGCTCATCTTCTGTGCCGAACAGGCAACCCGAGGCCAGCTCCTAGTAGATGGAATCAATCTGCAACGGTTGAAGCGCTCTGGTGTTCCATACCTCAGGCGGAAAATAGGCGTTGTTTTTCAGGATTTTAAGCTCTTGGGAGAGCGCACTGTTTTTGCCAATGTGGGGTTGACTCTGGAGGTGACCGGACGGCCTCGGGCCTACATCGAAAAGAAGGTTCGGCAGATATTGCGGTTGGTGGGACTTGATGCCAAGGAAAACCACCTTTGTTGCAGACTGTCCGGTGGTGAACAACAGCGGGTTGCCATTGCCCGGGCAGTAGCTGCCAATCCAATCATAGTCTTGGCAGACGAGCCCACAGGGAATCTTGACGATGAAATCACCCTGGAGATCTTGGAATTGTTCAGGGAGATAAACCGTCGTGGTACGACGGTGGTGTTGGCAACACACAACAGGGAGCTCATAGAGAAAGTCCCAGGCGCCAAGGTGGGGATACTGCGTCAGGGACGGCTGGTGGCTGCAGGGGTCGCCAGGCAGGTCATGGCTCAGCGCTCGGCCTTGGAGATAAGCTCTCAGGGGGTGTTGTAACGGAATGCGCATAGGTCTGCTGGTCTATTTTCTGCGAAAGGCCCTGGAAAACATCTGGACCAACCCGTTTCTAAGCTTGGTGACACTCAGCACCATCGCTATCTCCATGCTTATTCTGGGACTCTTCTCCTTGATATACTTGAATGTGCAGCAGTCTTTGCACCAGATGGGTGATGAGCTCCAAATCACAGCATATCTCCAAGAGACCATCTCTTCCGAGCAGGCTGAAGTGCTTCGCAGTAAGGTTGCTGATTGGCCAGAAGTAGAAGGAATTACTTACATCAGTAAGGAACAGGCTCTCGCTCGTTTTCGTAGCCAACTGCGGGAGTACGCTGGAATACTGGAAGGGCTCAAGGAAAATCCCCTTCCAGCCTCTCTGGAACTGACATTGATGCCCCAGTATGGCCGGTCTGGAAACATCAAAGAGCTCTCAACCCGTTTGGGACGGTTGTCCGGAGTAGCAGAGGTCCAGTATGGTAGAAAATGGATGGCGAAATTGAGGGTCTTTGTCGAGGTGATGAAGCTGGTGGGTATTACAGTGGGGGGACTTCTTCTCATTGCCACCATATTCGTAATCTCCAACACAATCAAACTGACTTTTTATTCCCGGCGGGAAGAGTTGGAAATCATGCGGTTGGTGGGGGCCACAGATTTTTTTATCAAGGCGCCTTTTCTCATAGAAGGTCTGTTGCATGGTCTGGGAGGCGCCTTGCTGGCGGCTGGCGGTTTATCATTGCTTATCCTGTTTTTGTTTTCGCATCTGGACTTGCCACTGCGACTTGCCGTGATGGCAGGATCCCTGCCCATGGGCCAATTGGTTGCGGGATTTCTCGGTCTTGGCCTGCTCCTCGGTGTGCTGGGGAGTATGGTTTCCCTGAGGAGATTCTTACGACCATGAGTCGAGTACTTTTAGCCTTGCTCGTTTTGCTGCTCTGCGTGCCAGCCTCAATGGTGTTGGCGGAAAAGGCGCAGAAGACAAAACAGAATGTTCAGGTCCACAAAGAGAAAATAAGTGAGGTTCAGAAAGAAATAAAGAGGGGCCAGGCGCAGATTAACGAGATGCGCCAGAAAGAGCGGTTGATCCTTGATCGGCTGGATCAAATGGAGCTGCAGCTTCAACTGATCCGCGATAATTTGGAGAAGCGGAGAAGGGAGCGGACTCTCTTACGAAGGGAGGTCGCTGAAAAGCGTAAGAGACTCAAACAGTTGGACCATGAACTGGAGCAGCTCCGGGCTCTGTTGGCTCAGAGACTGGAGGCGCTCTACAAATTTGGCAGACACGCATATCTTAATGTTCTGGCTTCGGCCGTTGATGTGAGCGGATTTCAACATCAGTGGGTTTATCTCCGGGCGGTGGCTGAACAAGACAGTGCGCTCATCGGTCAGTTTATCAAGCGGCAGCAAGAGGAAGAGAAACTTACCCAGGCGCTCGCTTCCCGGGAAGAGAAACTCGGCAGGCTGGTGGCCAAGATCGGTCAAGAAGTGGAGGAGTTGGAAAAGGTCAAACGTGAGCAGGTAGCTTTGTTGCAGGATATCCACAATCAGGAGGAGATGTACCAAAACTATGTGACAGAGTTGGCAGCGGTTTCCCGTGAATTGAAGAATAAAATTGAAGAGTTGCAGCGGAAGACCGGGAGGAGCAAAGCTAGAATCCAGCCGCAAGGTGGTTTTGCCAGCAATAAAGGGGCTCTACCTTATCCAGTCCAGGGTAAGATTATGTCTCGCTTCGGGCCAAAACAGCATAAGAAATTTGGCACTAAAATTCGTAGCAAAGGCATTGAACTAACCACCGAACCACTGTCTCCAGTGGTCGCCGTCTACGGTGGACAAGTTCTTTATTCCGAGTGGGTGAAAGGGTACGGCAAGGTGATCATCATAGATCACGGTGACAAGTACTACACTCTCACTGCCCATTTGGCTGAGGTGTTGAAGCAGACTGGTGCAACGGTAGAGTCGGGGGAGATCATTGGCTATGCAGGGTATTCTCCCATTGAGCAAAGCGGGGGCAAGGTTTATTTTGAAATCCGTCACCTTGGCAAAGCCATTAACCCGGAGGCGTGGTTGCTCCCTGCGTTGGCCAGTACAGCAGGCGCTAAGGCTCGATAGGGGCACGAGACTTGCAGGATATGTCACCTTCATCGGCGGAATGTAATCACAAACGCTGGGGTGTCCTGGGGTCGCTAGTCTTTCGATTCATGAATTCTGTTGAGAATTTATTCGATCAAGACTAGTGCTGGGTTAGCAAAATTACTAAATATCTGCTATTTTACAAAGTACACTTTATTTGCTGATCGAAGCACTAGGGAGGATGCATGTCGATTCGTAAACTTAGATTGACCATTTTGGCCGTCATATTGATAGGATTGGTTGCGGTTTTTGCCTGGGAGCGGCTAAGCATTCAGAAGGTATCTGCCGAGGACAAAACCGTCTACGAGCAACTACAGGTATTCAGCGATGTCCTTGACATTGTACAAGAAAATTATGTCGAGGAGGCGGACAGTAAGGAGTTGGTCGAAGGTGCCATCACCGGCATGCTGAAGACGCTGGATCCTCACTCCTCCTATCTTAATCCTGATGCTTACAAAGAACTGCAGGTGGAAACCAAGGGTAGTTTCGGAGGCATTGGTATCGAAATCACCATCCGTGATGGTTTTTTGACCGTTGTTTCACCCTTGGAAGGGACTCCTGCCGATGACTTGGGAATAGAGGCAGGTGATAAGATTCTCCGGGTGGACGGTGAGCCTACCAAGGAAATGACCCTGATGGAGGCGGTCAAAAAGATGCGTGGCCCCAAAGGAACTAAGGTGGTTCTTA
>Ga0316192_10003221_pt1 | contig 11898 bp, 11 predicted proteins | sample MerIslwburrow_MG_FD_204931 | JGI IMG/M metagenome (GOLD analysis project Ga0316192, IMG submission 204931) | Coastal sediment microbial communities from Maine, United States - Merrow Island worm burrow | ecosystem: Environmental > Aquatic > Marine > Coastal > Sediment | place: USA: Maine...
TACAGAGATGCTCTATAAATCAGTGGCGGATCATTCGGAAGAGAAGATTATGAAGACATTTCTTTCCTATGACTGCCTGCTTATTGACGAAGTGGGGTATGTGCAGGTTGAACCGGTCCAGGTTGGATTGTTTTTTAGCCCTTCCCAGCATTAAGAGTACCTGATGACCCATCAATGCCTGATGGAACAAGGCTATCGTCTTATCATCCTCTAAACATCGCTATGTTAGCAACCGGCGGGGTATTACCCATCAATACCAGGCGGGATAGCCTTCTCTCTGCGGGGTATTGCTATTGGCCCTCGTATAAATCAACGGTCTGGTCTAGCTCAGCATATGTGGCTTGATTTATCTCGGCATTATAGCACTCGATGTTATTATGAGCGAAATTGAAGAAAAAGCTAAAGATATAAAAAAGGCAGAGCCATTGCTGACGAGCCGATCGCTCTGCCTTTATGATTAGATAAATATTCCAATCAGAATATCGTCTTCCGGGATATGAATTTGCTGAATTTATTGCAAAACGAGTACCCGATCTAAGATACTATTCTTTTTTATCTAATTTGGAAAATTTCGCGCCCTTTAAAGAGATGTCAGCCATGAGACCTTTGGTATCAAATACGAAGCCAACAATGGGATTTTTTAAAGTGCTCGTATCTGCCTGTTTGCCCGCTCCAACACTGACAAAGGCAACATTGCCATCTATACCAGCTTCCCAGCCCTTGCTTGCTCTAAATTGTTTAAGGGCTTCATCATTCATAAACAAAAGGATAATATCTTGAGACTGCCCTCCAATCTGAAAACCGATGGAGCCGGAAACGGTATTGTAGTAATCAACTGATTTTCCGCCGACTCGTAAAGCCCCTTCTCCATATTGACCACCAATTATAAATGCCCCTTTTTTAACATTCGGCATAACCAGCATACCCTTAGAAGCTTTCACGAACTCGCTGGCTCCTTTAACTTGTTTGTAAAAGCGATCGATTGCAACATCCACGCTGGCATCAATTTCTTTTGCGGTTTTTGCAAGTAAATTGCTAGATAAAAAAACACTAATTATCGTGATTAACACGAAAACCCGAATTGCTCCTTGAATTTTACTGGATTTTTTTATTGCATCTACTTTCATTAATTTCCCCCTTTCTAATTGGACTGATTTTAAGTTGTCTTTTTAGCCTTTTCCTTCTGACAGAATTTACAATAAGAAGGAAACAATCCTTGTCAAGGATTCCCATCAGGATAAGGCAGTGCGATCAGGAAACCCACAGCGAAGCGGTTTCATCCATCATTATGTAACAGGCAATTGAGAAAAGAAAGGGGTCACATCTTAAATAATAAATATTGACATATCAGCTTTTTCTTCGTATTGTTGCCTCACATTGAAAATATTTCAAAATCTAAAATAGACGCAAAGTAAATAGCACAGCCGCTGCGCGTTGAATATCCTGGTGCGTATTATCATGTGATCGCCCGGGGGAATAACCAGGAACAAATATTTAAAAATAAAGCCCGCGAAGTTGCAATTTATATAGCGCGGGATATGACCGGAATTACCTGCAAAGATTTAGGCGAATATTTCGGTGGGGTCAGCGGTGTGTTAATCACCATGGTGCATAACTGAATAAACAATGAAGCCAAAAAACATAGACGACTAAAGGGTAGAATTGATAATATCAGAAACCAATATTTAATTTTTAAGATGTGACCCTTTTCTTAATCTCTTTTCTTAATCTCAAAATAGGGAATTTTGCGATAACGCCATACTTAGTTGATCATTCTGGATTTGACGCACTTGCATTTTTAATAGAATGTGAGGGAAAACGTATTTTCTATACTGGAGATTTTCGGGGTCACGGCAGAAAAAGCATACTTTATGAAAATCTTCTAAAACGCCCACCCGAAAATTTTGATTTTCTGATCCTTGAAGGCTCTATGATTGGTAGAGAAAAAGGGAAATTCAACACAGAGCAGGATATTGAAACAGCGCTAATAGCACAATTTCAGGCATACAATTTGTTTTTTATTGCATCTTCAACTCAAAATATTGACCGAACAGTGTCAATATACAGAGCATGTAGAAAAGCAGACCGTACCTTTGTAATAGATCCCTATACGGCATATGTACTGGATCAGCTGAAAGACATTTCTTCTAATATACCCCAATACGACTGGGGTAAAAACATAAAGATATTTTTTGCACCGAACAATTACACCCAAAAAATGGCCGATAACAAAAGTCTTTATAAATTTAAACCAGCCAAATTAAAATTTGATGAAATATTAGAAATGAAAAAGACTTTGGTGATAAAAGGTAATTATCTTACAAGGAATATACTTGCAAAAAAGAAAGAAATAACAGGCTCAAAATTAATATACTCAATGTGGGAAGGATACCTACCAGACATAAAACCATTCTGGGACAAATACAACATACCCATAATTAAAATTCACACAAGTGGGCACGCATACATCGAAGAATTACAAAAATTTGTAAAAGCAATCAAACCCAAAAACATAATTCCAAATCATACATTCTATCCAGAAAATTATGACAAGATTTTCAAAAACAAAATAATCCGCCTCAGAGATAAACAGACAGTCAACCTATAAACTGTTAAATGAAAATCTAATAAAAGGTATTATATCTAATTTGTTCGCAGGAGGATAGCATGAAAGGATATTGTTCTTGGTGTCTAAAAAAAATTACCCCCACTTTAATCAGTGATTCGAAGCTATAAAGAAATCTCTATACATGTCAGAGTTGCGGCAGAAAAATCGTGAAGTGCCGTGGGTGCGAAAATTATGCAAGGTATGATATTCATGAACAAAAAGACGTAAAAGGAAAGCATCACAAAAAGAGACATTTTGATCAGTTCTGTCTCGAACATCGTCATGAATTACGCGATTTTAGTAAGATGAATTCAAAATTAAAGAACCCATCAGATTATAGAATAGTATATGAATATAATTCCGCAAACCTTTCAAAAGCCGGTCGAATTGCATTAATTTCAAGTCTCGGAGCAGCAGTAACAGGGCCATTTTTTTACATAGCTGGTCCAGCAATTGGCGGAGCTATTGGAGCTAAGGTGGCTGGTTTATCAGGAGCAGTAGCCACTAATTATGGACTGGCCTTATTAGGATTTGGCTCACTCGCAGCCGGTGGATTTGGAATGGCTGGCGGGATGGTTGTTGTGACTGCAGCCGGAACGGCTTTAGGAGGTGCAGTCGGGGCATATATCGGAAACAATTATCTAAGGGACATATACAAATTTGATATAGTACAAATAAAAAATGGAAAAAAACCAGCAATCATTACTATTAACGGATTTTTATCAGAAAAAGACTATAAAAATCAAAAAGGCTTTCAGGATTGGAAGAAGGTAATCAAAACACATTACCCAGATAATGAATGGTATCATATCTATTGGGAAGCCAAAAGTCTGTATGAAATAGGGTCTTTGATCACCTCAACGGGCGCAAGCGTACTCACCTCAGCCGCAATTGCAAAGGCAGCAAAACAAGCGACAAAAGTGGCGACAAAAAAAATTGGACCATTAGGAACTGTATTGACAGCACTGCAATTATCAAAAAATCCTTGGCATGTGGCACTAAGAAAAGCTGAAGAAACCGGAGTCCTCCTCGCAGATATCTTAAAACGAACAAATAAAAGGTACATAATTCTAGCGCATTCCCTTGGTTGCAGAGTTGCGTTCAGCACGATGAGCGGTTTATCAACGACAGGAGAAAAAATTATCGAGGAAGTTCACCTAACAGGCGGAGCTGTCGATAGGAAGAAAGACAATTGGAAAATGGCAAAAAAAGCCGTTTCAGGAAAAACATTTAATTACTATAGCAAAAATGATTATGTCCTGCGCTTTCTATACAAAGCTGGAACATTTTTCACAAGTAATCCTATAGGCTTGAGCAAGATCGATTATATAAGAGGAATTAGAAATTGTAATGTAACTCGTCATGTCAAAGGACACATGGAGCACAAATCTAATGCACACCGTTTCTTAAAAAAATGTTAGATATAATATCTTTTTAAATTATCAAAAAAAATAAAATTAGGGGACTTCAACATAGTGATACGATTTGATGAAAACCGTACAGAAATTTTAATTGAAAATATAAAAACTAATCTTGCTATTTCCCAACTTTGAGTAAATTATGGAACAGAGAGTTTTTCTAAGTTAGCCCAAGAAAGAAAGGCAGAATTGATTAAAGCTTCAGAAACAAACGTGACGGTATATTTCCTTATTGAGAACTCATTTGATTATGATTAAATTAAATTGATTAAGTCGCAATAGCTAACTATTGCGACAATTTTCGAGATTGATGGTGTCGCAAATTATCATGATCTCATTGAAACGGTGGTATCACAACATTTTTTCTTGATGGAACAATAGATTTTTTGGCAACATTTACAGGAGGATGGATGGTTCGATGCTCTCAATAAATCTGTAATCTACATTATTCGTTTTAGTTTTTGCCTCCAGAATATATATTAAGCTAAAATTCGCTTTTTATACCTTATTTTTTGTCGAGACCAGACACCTGTTTAACATCGCCCTATGGGACATAGACGGAATATAACATTACATTTATATAACAATTCAGCAATATGATATGAGGGTAGGAGCATGCAACTGAAGAAAGTTCTACTAGTTTTATCTTTCGTAACTATTTGCATTATTGCGTTACTTTATGGAATTTCTCCACAGTGGTTCTTTGATACATTTTTAGTGACTTCTCAAGAGCCAGGAATTGATCAATCACACATTCTTAGAGCAGTAATGATGCTTTATATAGCTCTTGGGTTGTTTTGGCTGTACTGTGCCTTCTCAGATAAATACCGAGACGCAGGCATTATTGTACTTGCAATTTTCTGCGGTGGACTTGCAACTGGAAGGGTTCTAAGCGTTATTGTTGACGGAATCCCATCCCCTATACTGATTCTGTATATATTCATGGAATTGAGTTTAGTCCCGCTATGTATCTGGCTCATGAAGCGTGAAAATTAAAATGATATGAGTTCAATAAATGAAACAAGGAATCGCTGCCGACCACCTTCGGAGACGATTGAATCCGGAAATACATCCAACCCATTACATTAATAAGGACTTTGTAGATATCTCATGGAGATCGCAGTCTTTGGTAAGGGCGATAGGGCCAATAGGATCTTAATTAATCACAGGTTTCAAGACCGCAGATCAACAGAAATATTTTGAATTACTGTATATTAGAAGCAACATCATTTATTGCAATCTTCTCACGCAAAATCGTTATGATTCATGGTAGGTTGAAGTACTCCAACCACTTTTGCATATAAGGGCTGTCCGAAGACAGATGGCAATAGCCATTTGTTCGTGATTTTTTGTTACTCTAAATTGCATTTGATGCAGTAGGTCTATAGGTATTTAAAATATAGCGAAAATGGAGGTATCTCAATGAAAGTTTTCATTCAAATAATTTTTACATTGATAATATCTATTATCACCATTGGCAATACTTATGCGGCCTCTGACAAGCCAAACATGCTGGTCATCTTTACCGATGATGTCGGAATCTCCAATATTAGTGCCTATCATCGAGGTCTAATGAGTAGCCGGACACCTAACATTGACCGTATTGCCGAAAAGGGTATGCTGTTTACTGATTACTACGCGCAGCCAAGCTGTACAGCAGGCCGATCGGCTTTCATAACTGGTCAATTTCCCGTAAGAACCGGTCTTCACTCTGTTGGTTTACCCGGTGATCCTATCGGCTTGAATCCGGAAACACCAACGCTACCTGAATTGCTTAAAACTTTAGGCTATACCACTGGCCAGTTCGGTAAGAACCACCTCGGCGATCGTGATGAGTTCCTTCCGACGATGAATGGCTTTGATGAATTTTGGGGCTGGCTATATCACTTGAATGCAATGGAATACACAACAGATCCGGACTGGCCCAAAGTCGCGGAAGCTGAAAAGTTTGCGCCTAGGAATGTCATTCACGCTTGGTCAACTGGCAATGGCAAACAGAAAATTGTGGATGACGGTCCGCTTCCACCCGAGAGAATGAAAACGCTGGACGATGAAGTCAACAGGCACACACTGAATTTCATAGAAAAGGCTGTAAAAGATGGCAAACCATTTTTTACATGGTACTGTCCTTCTCGTGCGCACGTATGGAGCCATCTCTCTCCCAAATACGAGGCAATGATGGGTCAAAACGGCTGGGGCCTGCAAGAAGTCGTCATGAAAGATCTCGATGACCATGTGGGTGAAATCATGAACAAACTTCATGAACTGGGTGTGGCCGATAATACCATTGTCGTGTTCACGGCTGATAATGGCCCTGAAATCATGACTTGGCCAGATGGCGGCATGACACCTTTCCGGAGTGAAAAGGGAACCACCTGGGAGGGCGGCGTCCGTGCGCCAATGCTAATTAGCTGGCCTGGGAAAATTCCGGCAGGAAGGGTTAACAATGGATTGTTCGATGGCATGGATTTTCTACCAACATTGGTGGCAGCAGCAGGTGGACCTGATGACCTGCCCCAGAGAATGCTGAATGGTTATAAGGGATTTAAAGCGCACTTGGATGGTTATAATCAGCTTGATATGCTTACTGGAAAAAATCCGTCTAATCGATCTGAAATTATTTATTATGAGAGGACTACGCTTCAGGCAGTCCGTTACCAGGACTGGAAAGCTCACTTTATAGTTCAGCCGCATGGATGGGGAGGTGCCAAAGATAAACTAAATGCACCATTGCTATTTAATCTTCGTCGTGATCCATTTGAAAGGGCGGCAGACGAATCTGGGATGTATATTAACTGGATGGGAAAAAAAATGTGGGCGTTTGGACCCGCCCAAGCTATTGTTAAAAAGCATTTGAGTACTTTTGAGAAATGGCCGCCGGTTTCCTCGCAGGCAGTAAAGAATGTTGAAAATTTGGAAGGTGTCTTGGAAGAGGGAGGATTAGGTCGTTAGCCTTAGGGACAAAAAGGAAAAAACAGGTAGACACTGATGTAATGGATAATTTGTTGTTATCGATATAGTTTAATCCGATACACGAAAAAGTTCAGGAAATCTGAGCTATCTCCAACTTGTCACTATCTGGATGTAATTCTGAGTAGCGATAAAACCGGGAGAAAAGAATTTTGTAATATGCCATTTCAACGGACTCATCTGAACTTTTGATACGCTTTTTTTAGAGGATGGTATGGGGTTATGTCGCAATAGGAGCGTATTGCGGCATTTTACCATCTTTTTTCATTAATATGGATTTTTAGGAATTTTTATGACTTTTCAAGAACAGGATTTATATGATTTAAAGAAAGCAAAGACGCTTCTTGAGAATCCAGGTCTTGCGGCAAAAATCGCCAATCTTCTTGGTACACCAATCGAAAAAGGATTTTCATTATTACCTGAAAATTGGAATCAAAAAATAGGTGAACTTACTCGGACAGCCCTATCCAAGGCTGTCCAGGCCGCAGTTCTCACAATAAGAGATTCGCCAGGGGCAGAATCATCAAATATCTGGCATAAATTGGCTGTGGCAACAACAGGTGGTATAGGAGGCTTATTTGGGTTACCTGCTTTGTCAATAGAGCTACCTATATCAACAACTATTATGCTGCGCTCTATAGCTGATATTGCTAGAAGCGAAGAAGAAAATATCCAAAAAATCGAGTCCCAAATAGCATGCATTGAAGTATTCGCTTTGGGTGGAGCGAGCTTGGGTGATGGTGCTTCTGAATCTGGATATTTTGCAATTCGTGCAACCTTGACGCAATCAATATCTAAAGCTTCAGAATATATTGCAAAAAGTGGTCTCACTGAAGAGGGCGCTCCTGCCCTTGTTCGATTAATAACTCAAATTGCACAGCGCTTTAGTATCCAGGTATCAGAGAAAGCTGCAGCGCAAGCTATTCCTGCAATTGGAGCAGCGGGAGGGGCTATCGTTAATACATTATTTATCGATCATTTTCAGGATATGGCGCGTGGTCATTTTATAATCCGACGTCTTGAACGAAAATATGATAAAGAAATCGTAGAAGAAGCATACAAGTCAGTTTAAATTGGCTAATATATTGGTATGTAATCACAATCCTCAAGCTATTCCGCTAGGCGTTAGACGTGGGACCGTATAAAATAGTCGAGTATTTTGGTTTTAGCGTCTGGGTTGCGGGGCATATTTATTATTATTTTAATATGTCGGAAATTTTGTCTGGTGCAGCCGAAAGCTCGAAACAACATGAGCCACATTCACATATATTTGCCGGGGTCTGTTGGTTCGAGCTTTCGGCTGTGGCGAAGCCCTCCGACAATGATTTCCGACACTATTTTTAAGCCGCCCTTGGTCGGCGTTTATTAATTACGCGGATTTTAGCAAAGGGGTGAATTGCGTTATGGGGTTTCCCACAGGGGGGTGTATTTAGTGATATTATAGCATATTAAAATTCTTTTCTTGTGAAAAACCATTGAGATTAGTATATTATAAATGAATTCTCACATAACCAATCACTGGTGCTGGTTCAAATAAAACGGCTGCAAAGTTCGACCATTATACTAAAGGAAAGTATTATTTGCGCTTATCTATTATTCCTATAATTCTGCTTTTGGTCTCTTCTCTTCCCTCAACAGTATTAGAATTTAAATCCGAAGCTACTGAAAAAAAATTCAGAGTAGAAAATTCATATCAAGCAGCTTATCGTGACCTTAACCAATTTCTGGACCAATGTATTTCTGGGGGTTTTATGCTTGCCATAAACAACATTCAAGGAAATGTGTACTCAGAACTAGGTGAAGCCAATTTAACTGTACGCAACAATAACATGGGTGACAAATCTGTAATGCTTCACATAGAGCTTCGGGCAATTGAGGACAAACAGAAATAACATCTTACTCTGCTCCTGTTGGGATTTGGAAAAATTATAGTGAAGTGATTGAGCGGCATATGAAAACCGGCAGTAACAAATGTGAATTTTAGGGGAAAATTTGTTTTTAAAAAAAATGATGATTCTCACGCAAGAAAATAGATAGATTTTTAAGGATGAAGAAAGGATAAAACAAAATGAATCTTGGAACATTTGCAACCTTTCTCGGAACGATGATTTTCGGAATTCTTACAACCTATTTCATAGTAACATCTAATTTAGACAAAACTATAACCGCTAAAATTAACGATGATAAATTTTTAGAAAAAATCGCTAAAAATGTCCGGCTACCGTTTTTAATTTTCGATGAAGATTAAACCTATATAGTTGATGGAGGAGCTGCTGATTTAATAAAGAAAATTAATGTCATTAAAGAAGGGAGAGAAATTGTTAAAATTGTTTTGACTTCAAACAAAAAAATGCCAGTAGCCCCAATCTTAATCAGCTTAAATAATAATATCCAATTTTTTCAAGCTGAAGCCAAAAAAGAATTTGGATGGGAATATAGAGCCCTGCAATTTGAAATGACGTTTGAAGACACTGCCAAAGAAAAACCACCAATAAAACTTTTTAAAATAGATATATTGGATCTTAAATATTAATAAAAATACTATGAATAAATTTTAAATAATTCGATAAAATCTGACTGAAAAAAAGTTAACTTCCACCATTCTACCACTATAAATGAGGTACCTTGTCGAAAGCGAACGGGGAATTAACAGTGAAAAGTCAATTTTTCTAAAGGGAAAAGAGACGGGTCACATCTTAAATAATAAATGTTGGCATATCAGCTTTTTCTTCGTATTGTAGCCTCACACTGAAAATCTTTCAAAATCTAAAATAGAGGCATAGTAAATGGCACGCCCGCTGCGAATTGAATATCCTGGTTCGTATTATCATGATGCATAACCGAATAGCCGATGAATATTAGAGAAATAAGCGGTTAAAGGGTAGAATTAATAATATCAGAAAACAAATATTTAAAATTTAAGATGTGACCTCCATCTTCACTTCATGCCAATATCGTTGACTTTATGCAAATGGGCATGCTAATGAACAGAGCAAGTATGAATGGTTTGCACTTATGAAACATCGCGGTGACGGTAGAACCTTTTCAATTCTCACAAGCAAAGTCGGTGGCTTATGAATGAAGTTAAAGATTATCTTGGCCAACACATCAAGGTCAAGCTGGATGAAACGGATCTTGATTTTGCATCGGCAAAGGACATGGCGAAACAAAAGGCAAAAGAAATGGTCGCTGATCCGATGCTGCTGTCCTGGTACAACGGCAAAACCGGCGAATCGTATCCGAACCTTGAATGCGGCCCCGGTCATAAACCAGCCTGGATAACATATGCAGAATCAAGAGGTGGTGATTTAACCATTGATATCAACGACGGGCAATATGTTTTTATTTACCTTTCATTTTAGAACCTATCTCCTAATAAAATCCTGACCAACCAGTTCCCTGCCTATTTAACCCCAATGTTGCATAAACGATAAGGAATGCTATCGATTTAAATTGAAAAGACAGAGCGAAGCCTCCGGCTCGTAGGGGTTGTACGCCTACGCCTCGGAGAGCGATACAACAAATCTTCAATATTCAATTCCGATTTGCCCGGGTTGGGGATATATAGGGAAATATCCTATAATCGAATACCAAAAGGAGGTGACATGCATATGAACTTCGAAGAGTTGGATTATCAGCGAACGGCTATTGGTGAGTTGATTCTAAGGCGGCGGCGTGCGTTGGAAGTGGACGGGCGTGAAATATTCGAGGTAAAACTAAATGATGAATACCTCATGTCGTCGCTGTTTCATGAAGGCGAAGTCGCGCTGGCTGATCTCGGGTTGGCCGAACTTACGGACGCCGGCTGGGATGTCGTGATCGGTGGATTGGGTTTGGGCTACACCGCGGCGGCCGCTTTGCAATATGACCAGATCGCGCGAATGATTGTGGTAGAGGCTCTGGCACCGGTGATTGATTGGCATCAACGTGAACTGGTTCCCAATGGTACGCTGCTTTCGGAAGATGCTCGATGTCGCTATTACCATAAAGACTTCTTTGCGCTCGCGCGAAGTGACGGCTTCGACCCGGATGATCCGGGGCACCCATTCGACGCCATACTTCTTGATATTGATCACACGCCTGAGGGCCTGCTCAACCCCAGTCACGCAGACCTCTATTCGGAGGATGGGATGATGCGCCTGCGATCATTCCTCAAGCCGGGGGGCGTATTCGGGTTGTGGTCTAATGACGTACCTGACAAAGGATTTCTGGCCCTTCTGTCCAGTGTGTTCGATCAGGTTGATGGGCATGTCGTCGAGTTTGAGAATCCGATTCAGGGCAATACGGCGATGAATGGAGTATACGTTGCAAAAGTTAAAAACCGCCCTTAGCCGGCATGGTTCAGCAATCATCTGGCCCGGAAATATGGTAACCATATGAAAAAGTCCACCAGGAGCAGATTAACAGAAAAGCAAATAGCTGCTTTCCCGGGCAACAGCCTTTTTGATAAGATTGCCCGGGCTGTGTGCCGCGCAGGGACTCTGCCCGGCAAAAAGAAAGGGAAAAGGGTCACATCTTAAATAATAAATATTGACACATCAGCTTTCTCTTCGTATTGTAGCCTCACGCTGAAAATCTTTCACAAAATTAAAAACAGAGGTACAGTAAATGGCACGCCCGTTGCGCGTTGAATATCCCGGTGCGTATTATCATGTAATCAACCGGGGAAAAATATTTAAAAATAAAGCCCGCGAAGTTGCGATTTATTTAGCGTGGGATATGACCGGAATTACCTGTAAAGATTTGGGCGAATATTTCGGTGGGGTCAGAGGAGCGTTAATCACCTTGATGCATAACCGAATAGCCGATGAATCCAAGAAAGTAAACGGCTAAAAGGTAATAAAATTGATAATATCAGAAATAAAATATTTAAAATTTAAGATGTGACCCTTCTCCTTTATC
>Ga0316192_10003224_pt1 | contig 11896 bp, 8 predicted proteins | sample MerIslwburrow_MG_FD_204931 | JGI IMG/M metagenome (GOLD analysis project Ga0316192, IMG submission 204931) | Coastal sediment microbial communities from Maine, United States - Merrow Island worm burrow | ecosystem: Environmental > Aquatic > Marine > Coastal > Sediment | place: USA: Maine...
TGTGCTCGAAGACGTTGCCGAAGGCGTTCAGCAACGCAGGCGCACCCACCATTGCGCTACCACTGGTAACAGCCGACACATCGACACGGCGCATGCCCAGACTCTGGCTCATCACGTATGCCTGGTTGGGGTCGTTATCGAAGAACACCTTGAATGCGTGTGGTGTCGGCAATACATCGACGCCCGGGGTCGGGTACTCGCTTTGCAGCGAATTGGCCACCAGGTGCAGCTCATCGATGGGGGTCAGGCCATCTGCGATTGTCCAGACACTCACGCCGTGCGGCCCATCGGCCAGGTACAGGTGGTTGCCCGACACTTTCACACCCTCGGCATGGCCTATGGCGATCGGCTGTCCGGCCGTGCCGTCTTCATAAGCGCCTATCTCGTCAGTGCTCACCAGGTTCACCGGGACATCAAAGCGGCTGGCAAGGGGAGCGGTCGAAGCGGCATCTAGGTCAATGAACTCGACAAAGCTCACGCCACCCGCGCCGGAGGCCTGCACCGCGTGCACCTGATCGGACACGCAGCTGCTGGTTTCCATGCAGGGCATCAGGAACAGCGCGCCGCCGTGACCGTTGATCTCGCCGGTGGACAGCAGCATAGGGACTTCATACTGGCCGTTGTTGTCGACCACCAGGAAGGCAGGCAGCGACTCTTCGCCCACGGGCACAGGGGTCATGTCGTAGGATGTGACGAACTCGTAGTCCGGCCAGAAGACGCGAGGATCCGTGTCGTTATTGAAACCGCCGAGGCCGTTCCTCCAGTTGTTACTCGGTTGTCCGGCGCCGCTGACCACGACCAGACCCGCAAAATGGTCGGTGTAGAAAGCACTGTAGCCGCCGCTGCCATCCGGCACCACGCGCACATTCATCACCCCGGCTTCCTTGAGCATGCCGGAACCGAAGTGCGACAGGATGCCCTTCTTGTCAACATTGATCGGCGGCTCGTCCGGTCCGTGGGCTGGCGCGGCAGGTACAAAGCCCTGGTAAGCGAGGTTCGCGGGGTCGGTGACATCCACTGCGACCAGACCACCCAGTCCGTAGGCAATGTAAGCCACTGTGCGATCGGGCGACGTCAGGTTTACCAGATCCATATCACGTGCGTAATAGTAGTACTTGCCGTATTTTTCGAACTCGGCCCAGGGGTACCAGGTCAGGTCGATCTTGTTGCCCAGTTCATGTGCAGCCTGGACATAGGTGGGCATGCCATCGCCATCCACGGGATCGACGCCATCCAGGGGGGGTGCCAGTGCGTCTACCAGGTCGGGGTTTGCCACCGTGTCGGGGCAGACGATCTTGCGTCCCGGGTAGCCGAACCAGTCTTCCTGCGCGATGTTGGTGCAATCGGCGTACAGGTTATAGGCACTTACCGCTGACAGATCAGCCGGATTGTAGATGCCGATGCCGAGGAAGCCGAGCGCCGCATAGAGATTGCCGTCATGCATCTTCAGGCTGAGCGGGCCACCCCAGGGGATTTCGCCCGCGTATTTCAGAGTCCAGCGTTCGCTGCCGTCGATGGCGAGCACGCCGTCGGCTGCAGCATCCATCAGGTTAGACAGTTTGGTCTTCTGGATGCCAAAGGCGGTGTTGGCGATAAACAACTCGTCGTCGGTGGTCTCGGGCGTGCCCATGTCGTCCACTAACAGGTCATTCACTGGCCCGGAAGTATGCGGCTCTATCGATGCCGCCTCGGTCCAAATCGTACCGCCACCGTCCGAGAATGTGTACTCGGGCGTATTGTAATTCACGGTCATGGTGCGCACATACGCCATGGCAACCGCGCTGGTGATGTCCACCACGCCTATACCTTTGCTGCCCATCGACAGCAAGGCGTAATTCTTGCCGCCATAAGCCTTGACCACCGTGATGTGCTGGATGAAACCAGGCACCCTGATCTCGTATACCGCGCCCTTGACCGTGTCTACCGGCGTCGCCGCAAAACGGTTGGCCATGGTATAGAGTGTCCAGTCGCTAGCGCCGTCGTTATAGAGCGCCACATCCTGAGTGCCGCCGCCGATCTGTGCCACCAGCGTGTCGATGTTGGCCTCGATAACTGTCGGCACCTCGGGTGGATTATAGCTGCTGAGCCAGCCTGAAGAATCACTGTCACAACTCTGCAAACCCGAACTCACCCATATAATCAGGCCACTTGCCAAGAATGCACCTAGAAGATAAAACTTGCCCCTGGAAAACACCGTATTCATGACCCACTCCTTTAAAATAAATCATATAAAAAAACGTTAAAACATAATCACTTGTATATATATAGAATACAATTTATCCAAGAGCACATCTTGATCAAAATCAACAAAAAGACCTATCCTGACCGAGCAGTTGCAGCTGCGTACCACTGCCCATGAGTGAAAACTCGAGACCGCCGTTTAATTAAAGATTACACACGAAAACAACAAGACACCGGCTGAACGTTTTAATGCCCGCTGCATCGACCGGTTGAGCAGACAGCCCGCTACGGGCGTTCAACACGAACAATTACGAATACTGAATGAATTCCGGAAATTATGAGTAACCTGTTTTGACTATAGCAACAACCATAAAACCAAGATTATAAATACCATGCAGGGCAAACGCAGAATATATTGTGTTGTGTCGTTCACGAAAATATCCAAACACGAGCGATGGTATAAAGACTGAAACAGACCACAAGTTCGGGTTGTAAGCGATATGGATTGCAGTAAAGGCAAGAGAAGCAGCCATATTGGCATTGCTTATCTTAAGCCAGGCACGTTGCCCCCAGCTACGTTTGTATATCTGTCCTTGTATGATGCCGCGGAAAAACAGCTCTTCCCAGAATGGTTGCCAGATGACTAACGTGATGACAACGCTCCACTGTCCAGGACGGATACTGCTTGTCGATACTGGAATGAACAAGTAGATGGCGAACAATACAAGCAAGCCAGCCAGCAAGGCCAGATAGAATGCCCTGTCACGGTAAAAGGGCGGGCACGTGTGTAAGCCGACTTCCTCGAGCAGGTTACGAAAACTATTCAGATTCATACCAATCAAATCCCCCTCCACGTGGGAGGGGGAAACTGATGTAGTTAAAGTGTGTGCTTAATTCGCACTCTTCCTTTTCAACCTCCAGCCGAGGAAAGCCAGCCCAGCCAGAACCAGTCCGGGAAGAACCGGATCGAAACGGGCGTCAGGATTGTATGAGCACCAGCCACTATCACTACTACTACTTGTTGGCACTGCAGTAATCGTTACCGAAGCCGATATCGTGTTATTAGCTTCATCAGGATCAAGCTGCTTCGCTGCTGCAGTGGCAGAGACATCAACCACTGTACCAACTACACCAGTTAAATCAGCTCGCATGACCACGACCACGTTGATGGTTGGGCCTGCTACTGCAAGATTACCGAGTTCACAAAACACATCCGCGCCGGATTGTGTGCAGGTGGTGCCATTGTCCGGGGTTGCGGAAACCAGGCTGGCTACAGCAGGGATGGTACCGAACAGACTGACATCCGTGGCATCGTCGGCACCCAGGTTTGCCACCGTGAACGTTACGGTAACCTCATTGCCTACCACGACAGTGCTAGTATTCGCCGTCGCGGTCAACTTGAGGTCTGCCACACCGATTACTCCAACGGTAACACTGTGTGTGTTATTGGCCGTATTGGTGGTGTCAGGATTGTCGCCGCTAACGGTAGCAGTGATTACAGCATCACCCACTGTAGCTGCGCTGAGTGTTAGCGTCACAGTTGCTGATGATGTGCCAGCTAAGTCACCTATCGTACACGTCACTACACCAGCATTTACAGCACACGTGCCAACAGTAGAAGTGGGTGTGCCAACTAATGTAACGCCAGATGGCAAAGCATCGGTAACAAGTACCACATTGGTATCGGGATTAGCGGTATTATTGAAAACGGTTACCTCCACGGTAAATTCATCACCCTTGAACACCTCGTCGGGTGCGAACATGTTGGAGATCTGCAGATCCGTAGTGAAGTTGGCCAGCTCAAAGGCGCCGATATCACAGTTTGCGGTGCCATCCTCATCGCCATCAAAGGGTCGAATACTGCCGCGCTGGTCGTTATTGGGGCAGCTGCTGTCATCACCGGTGTCGAGTGCAGGACTGTTTCCTGGATTTCCTGTAGCGATAAATGTCAGCTCATGGGTTTCCGTCAAACCGCCGTTATCCGCCAGTGCGATCAACTGCGTAGGGGTATTCTTCTGGTCACCGAGCTGATCAAGCTCGCAGGTATCACCGTCTTCAAGATTGTAACCCTGTGAATTTAAATCACCGACAGCACAGCCTCCACCACCGGCGCAGCCACAATTGGCCAGGCGGGGTGTTCCTCCCTCGGCTGATGCGATCATATTATTCGACAGCAGTGTATTGCCGAAGAAGTACTGACCATTGCTAAACGAATTCAGGCCAGCGCCACCGACGGGCGCAGTGGTGGTTGCCACATTATCGGCCACGGTGACATTCTGCAGGTAGACCGGACCAGCAGTGTGAATACCCGCGCCGACATCCTTGGCCGTGTTGCTGCTGATGGTGGTATTGGTGATGTCAAACCTGGCCACGCGTCCGGCAATACCGGCGCCACCGATGGCTTCATTACCGTTGATAGCACTGCGGAGAATCGTGGTGGTGGTCTGGGGGGAACCGGTAAAAAACATACCGCCACCGTTCTCACCGTAGTTTGGATTGGTCAGTTCTGGATGAGCCGCCGCAGTGGCTGCATCAAATACCTTGCCGATCAGGGTATCACTGATCGTCAGGTTGGCTTCGTTATAGAGCCCGCCACCGTTACCACCGGCACTGGTGTTGCCACTGATCTTGGACCGGCTGATCGTTGCGGGCGCGATTGAATGAATACCGCCTCCATCGCCACCCGACCAGTTGTTAATAACGACAACATCGTTGAGGCTGACGTTACCAATTTCAAGACCGCCCTCGCCGCCGGGATCTATAACAGGAGCTGTGCCGACATTTGCTTCGTCGTAGGTCACCACGGCATAACCGCCACCCAGAGCAATGGCGCCTCCCATGCGCCGGAATTGTTCGATTATAATCGTGCCACCGACAAGCTTGCCATCGTCACCAATCGTACCGCAACCTGTATCTATCACAGCGATGTCATAGGCATTGAGATTGTCAGGCGTGTAAACCGTGGTAACGCCTGATCCATCATCGATACAGACATCGGCCGCCACGGTCGGTATCAGACCAACTTCACCGTTGACAACGGTCAGTCCCTGGATAACCACGCTGGCAATATCCGCGATAGCATCAGCGGGTATGGCTACATGGAAAATGCGGTCGCCGCTGAGCGGGTCTGTATCGCCGGTGAGTGGGTATGGAGCAGGTCCAGTTATGCCCCAAATGATCGTGGTCTGGTCAGAACCTGCGCCGGTTATGGTGACATCATCCGTGATATCAAGATCACCGATGCTTGCGTTCGAGGTGATGGTTGGCACGTAGGGATTAAGTTCTGAACCATCACCGGCGCAGGCTGTAGCTGTACCAGAGCCGGTATAATAGGCCGGATTCTCGCAGAGTTCATCAACCCCTTCGAGAGTCAGGGTATAAGTGCCGGCAGGCAGGTTAATTTCATCCAGGGCGGGGCCAGCTACACCAGCAGGACAGTCCGCGTACGTCTGGGCATTGTCATTGGCATTGACTATGGCCTCGCGCAGGGAACATACGCCATTGGTTGTAAGTTCATCATCAAATGTTGCCACCGTGAAGGTAGCCGCACTGACCGGTAACGCCACTATCGCCAATACTGCACTGCATAGTGCAAATATTGAGATCATCACGCCCACGTTTTTGTTAAAGGTTCGTTTCGTTTTCATGATTGCGTCCTCTAGATAAGACTCCTTGTTTGAATTCATCGACTATAAAATTTTTCGTCGAATATTCAATTTATTCAAATTGGAAATTACTACCCTGAGCATAACAATGATTTAAATTATTACTCTAATCATTAACTGCTCTTTTCTGGCTAGTTCCTGTATAAACAATAACAAATGCCTGATGCTAAATTCATGATGCAGGTCAACAGGGACGGTTATTTACTGCCATATCCGTACTTGAGTGAATATCAGCTTTTGCCAAGGGGTTCGACTCCGGTATTTCAGTCCCGTTGATTAAGACCTTATCGCCCGGTTTTGAAATGCCACGTCATTAAATTGATAATTATCAATATGAACTAATGTGCTCGAAGCCACAATAACTTTAACCAGAACCCGAAACATGAAACATTCCACTCAAAGAGACAAACAGGTACGACGCGTAATCCTGATTGAAGGCTCGGCCAATCTGCTGGTTTTAATACTTAAAACCATCGTCGGTCTGTCTACCGGCTCCATGGCCATACTGGCCGATGCCGTCCATTCACTAACAGATTTAACCAATAATGTTATTGCCTGGTTTGTAATACATTTTTCCAGCCTGCCCGCCGATCGAGAGCATCCCTACGGACACAGGAAATTTGAGACCCTGGCCGTGTTTGTTCTCGCCTCAATCTTGGTTGTACTTGCCTTCGAGCTGATCCTCAATGCAATCAGGAAAGAAGAAACCGAAGTAGCGACAAGCGGCATTGAACTGGTAATCATGCTTGGTGTTTTAGTTATCAATATACTGATAACTATCTGGCAGCACAGATGGGCAAAGCGTCTGGACTCGGATATTCTGCGTGCCGATGCAACTCACACATTTGCCGATGTACTGATTACCAGCGTTGTCATTGGTGGCTGGCAATTATCTGCCATGGGGTATGCGTGGGTTGATCGACTATGCGCCATCGGTGTGGCGCTTCTCGTATTCTATCTTGCATACAATCTGTTCAGACGTGCTGTTCCCGTGTTGATAGATCAGTATGCAATTGATCCACAAGAGCTAAGCAATATCATCAGAAACGTTAATGGCGTAAAAGACGTTTACAGAATTCGTTCCAGATGGATAGGGAAAACCTGTGCGATCGAACTGGTCATTTCCGTTGATCCGACACTATCGACAGAGGAATCTCATGACATTGCTGACAAAATTGAATCAATCATTGAAAAGCGTTTTGACACTTCTGACATTTCGATCCATGTCGAACCGGAAACCAGTCAATTAGCCAATACTTCAAAGGTCTGAAGTGTGAAATTCACAATTGGCATTTTAATCGTCTGCATAACATTTATTGCAATTGGATTATGGTGGCGGTATCGATCACTTGCATGCCCTGCCAGTCTTACATGGCTTATCGAAAACCCATATATGAATGCAGTTGCCGGACCTGAAAAGATCTTTCAAAGAGCGGGTCTTGAGGAAGGCATGAAATTGCTTGATGTCGGGTCTGGGCCGGGACGTTTAGCCTTGCCAGCCTCCAGCCGCGTAGGAATGACAGGTGAAGTGGTCGCACTGGACATACAGCCAGGAATGCTGGAGAAGTTGAAAGCGCGCGCAGAGGTTATGGGAATCAAAAATATACGCTTGATTCATGCAGCAGCAGGCAGTGGAAAAACAGATAAGGAGTATTTTGACCGCGCAATACTTGTCACAGTATTAGGCGAGATTCCCAATAAGCTTGGTGCCTTGACAGAAGTTAATCGAGCACTCAAACCAGGAGGCATAATGTCTATCACGGAAGTGATTCCTGACCCACACTTTACAAGCCGAAACAAGGTTCGTTTGCTGTGTAAAGATGCCGGCTTTGAAGAGATGGCGCTTTTTGATTCCACGTTTGGCTTTACGATTAACTTTATAAAACCGGTTGCAGCATAATTGCTTGCAGAAAATAATAATTACACGATCGCGGGAAATTTGCGGGACACTGCCATGCGCAGTCCAGCGCGGTGAGGTTAATGTCTGCAACGGTCGCCTCGTTAGTTATTAATAGAAGGCGGTATTAGAAGGCGCTCGATCCTTTCATCCGATTGTTTCTTTGACCTTGCCGTGACCGACCCTTTTGCTACTCAAACCCGAGGCCCCGCATTTTTTACCTCTTCCGATACCATATCTTCAAACTGCATGAAATTTTCCTTGAAGGCCCGTGCAATTTCGCGGGCTTTGGCCTGATAGGCAGCCTTGTCTGACCAGGTGCTCTCCGGCCGCAGCACATCATCAGACACACCGGGGCAGGTTTCCGGTACCAGCACCCCGAACACCGGGTCCTCATGCATACTCACTTTATCCAGCTCACCTGAAAGTGCAGCGTTCAGCATCGCCCGCGTATGGTTGATATCCATGCGTTCGCCGACACCATATGGCCCTCCACTCCAGCCGGTGTTGAGTAACCAGCAATCGACATCATGCTCGCGAATCTTTTTGCCCAGCAGAGCATCGTAGACACTCGGGTGAAGTGTCATAAAGGGCGCGCCAAAGCAGGTACTGAAGGTTGCCTGTGGCTCGATGATGCCCGCTTCAGTGCCCGCAACTTTTGCGGTGTAGCCGGATAGAAAATAATACATGGCCTGAACGATCGTGAGTTTCGCAATCGGCGGCATGACGCCAAAGGCATCTGCGGTCAGCATCACGATGTTACGGGGGTGGCCTGCCCTACCTGGATAAATCGCACCCGGTATATGTGTAATAGGGTAAGCGGCACGCGTGTTCTCGGTGAGGCTGTCATCATCAAGATCCAGTTGACGATGGCGGAAATCAATGCCGACATTTTCGATGACCGTGCCAAAACAACGGGTTGTTTCATAGATCAGCGGTTCTTTTTCTTTTGAAAGATTAATCACCTTTGCATAACAACCGCCTTCAAGATTGAAAACACCATCGTCTCCCCAGCCATGTTCATCATCACCAATCAGTCGCCGACGAGGATCAGCCGACAGGGTGGTTTTGCCCGTGCCGGATAATCCGAAAAAGACCGCGACATCGTCGTTTTCTCCGATATTGGCCGATGCGTGCATGCTCAATATCCCCTGCTGGGGCAACAGATAGTTCATCACGGAGAATATTGATTTCTTGATTTCTCCTGCATACTGGGTGCCGCCTATGAGGACAATTTTTCTGGAGAAGTTGATGATGATGAAGGCTTCTGAATTAGTACCGTCAATACTCGGCTGCGCCTGAAAATGGGGGGCATGAACGACGGTGAATTCCGGCTCGTCGATTCCAATCTTTCGATTGAAATTTGATGGGCGAATAAACAGATTACGGGCAAAGATGGAATGCCAGGCCATCTGGGTAATAATTCGAATTGGCAGCTCGCTATGCTCATCGGCCCCTGCCAGCAGATCCTGCACAAACAGATCTTTTCCCTCGAGGAAGACACAGACTTTTTTGTATAGCCGGTCGAATGCCTGTTCAGAAATGGAGTGGTTGACACTGCCCCACCAGACGTTGTCATGACTACCGGGTGAATCGACAATGAACTTGTCATTGGGTGCGCGCCCGGTAAAACTGCCGGTACGTGTTACCAGCGGGCCACGGTGTGCAAAAAAGCCTTCTCTGCGCCGAATTGCTTCTTCATATAACTGGGCGGTTGTCAGGTTCCATCGAATAATATCGATGTTTTTTAAACCAATTTCATTGAGCTTGTCTTCGAGATCTTCGATGCTCATCGTGCAACTCCTCAGTAGCTAATTCTTGCAATACAACATGCCGGACCAGGAAATAAAACAACGTCAGATCCACTGCTGTCCCACTTACGTGCCATTCCCGCGAAAGCGCACTGCTGTCCGGAATAATAATCGTAAAGTTAGAGAACACCCCCATATAATGCAGCTTTACTCATGTTCGACTGCAACCGGACTTAATTCTGATCTATCTGTTGAATCCCGTCATTCCGGCATGTTATAAGCCGGAATCCAGTGGCTTTGTTTGCATATACCAATCCATGACTTGCTGAATACACGACTCCGGACTCTTTAATTCATAACTATGCTATTTTGATTCTGACCACCTTCATGATTTCCAGCTCCATTCCTGCCACTGATTCCTTGCCCGGGTAATACGTTAGATTAACACGCTGGCCCTTCAGGTTTTTGTATTGCTTTTTACGTTTGTATTTAAAAGGTATGTCACATTCCTCGATCATGACCGTATTCAGAATCCAGTCATCCTGTGCTCTTTGCACGTGCGAAGTGACCTTGGCCATCTCAGTATGGGTAAGCTGTTTGTGACGCTGTAATAATTTGTCGGCTTTTGATTTCAATGGCATTCCCTATACCACAGGTTAAGGCCTGTCATGACACATATTTCAATGGAGAACATAATATCATTCGCGAACAGTTGATTGCCTGGTTCATCAACGATGTAAGACCTGAAATCGTTCATTTTCCTACTTTTGTTTTGACGCCCAAATAGCCAGTTTATGTTTCATGGTAGTCTGTGAAATCTGGTCTTCGGGGATGGGCTGTATCACCTTGTCGTGGACAAGCAGCCGATAGATATACTCGATTTTCTCACTCGCCGAATCTGTGGGTTCGAATTCCACGACACCCCGTGCTTCGCCATATTTTACCCCTTCGATAATCGCTTTTTTTACCAGTTCTTTTTCATTTTTCAGTTTCTTCACAGCAACCTCGAGAAAGTAGTCCGGTGATTATATCCGTATATCTGTAATATTGTTTTACTAGTGAGCGCGTTATATGTGTTAGTTGATTCGTTGCTGGTATCCACGTACCGGGAGTTCTTATTTTACCGCAGAGGCGCAGAGATATGCTTCCAGTCCAATGACCAATCGCCAGCAACGCTTTAAAAACCGATCGCCCTGAGTCTACCGAAGGGTTATGCTGGCCTACGTGTTTTCCCTGCTGTGTAATCAGCTGTTCCTCCTCTGCGTCTCTGCGGTGAAAAAATATTACAGGTGGTCACTTTGATTTGGCCATCAAGCTTTAATCATTAAGAAGGGCGAAATAATTATCATTTAACCTTATAGATAAATTGATCCAGGTTGGTTCTCCCTGCCTCCATATATTGTAATATTCAGACCACGACAGAGGAATATCTCTAAAGCATTTTTACTCTGTACCCGGTTATTTATACCGACTATCAGCCATACAAGAACAAAACCCTTATCTATTGTTTTCTATCGGGCAAATTATATAAAGGGAGTATCGACATAAAATGAACGAGACCATTGAAAATGGCTGTCGCAAGCAAATCGATGGCGTTACCCACGTCTATTACGAGGGTTACTGGATAAAATGTTATGAGCCGCCTCTGGACAGCCTCTCGGCAAAGAAAAGTCTGATACAGTCATTGACGCGCCGTCTGTTCAATCACATGGAACACGGCATCAACATCCCGGGCAAATTGCTCGAGGATGTTCGGGCAGTTTACGAAGCTGAACACGACCCCAGAAAGAAACGTGTAAAGGGCGCCATGCTTGCCGGCGCCCTGTTCAACCGTTCTGCCGATATCTTCACACATCTTGTAGAGCTGGAAGCCAGTGGTGTTGAAATCCTTCCTGAGAATGACCTGATGCATACCTGCGGCCAATGCCTCCAGGAGGCACTGGAATTTGGCAACCTTGTAAAACACCGTAATGGTGACGAAGGTATCGATGAACTCTGGGGCGAACCCTTCAAGGCCTTGATCATGTCAATTGATGACTTCTACGAAAGCCGATATATCAAGATCGCCATGACAAAGAAAAACATCGATCAGGCGGCTGCTTATATGGCCGGGTGTATCAAGAATGACCCGCGCTTCCCCGGGGTCGATCTGCTGATTCTGGAATATGCGAAGACTGCCAGACGCAAGTGTGAAACATTGCGGACGGATGATGATATCTTCGATGTCTGGTCAGATTTTGTGGTGGCCGGTGAGGCAGTCACGGATTTTATACCCGAACACAACGCCACCCTCCCCGCTGATCCGCTGATAAATGTGCTGGACATCAAACATATGCTTGAAGCAGGTGTCAGGCTGATTGCATCTATCACCCGGGCGCGCACGCCAATGCCGAAAAGCACCG
>Ga0316192_10003225_pt1 | contig 11896 bp, 4 predicted proteins | sample MerIslwburrow_MG_FD_204931 | JGI IMG/M metagenome (GOLD analysis project Ga0316192, IMG submission 204931) | Coastal sediment microbial communities from Maine, United States - Merrow Island worm burrow | ecosystem: Environmental > Aquatic > Marine > Coastal > Sediment | place: USA: Maine...
CGGCGCGCCGCGAGCGCACCCAACGCTTGTAGAGCAATCCCCTGAGCTCGCCCTGGGAGATCGGTTTGACCGTTTCCTGCCAGCGCTTGCCGGACTCCGGATGATGCAGTGACAGACGGATGAGCTCACCCGCCTTGTGGTTGAGCAGGGGGTACCAGTTGTCACCGGCGCCGATTTTGGAACCGTCGATGGCCTCGATCACCACCCCGGCCTCGATCTCGGTCTCGTTCTTCTCGAGCGGGCCGCCCTCGATGATCTCGACGATCCTGATGCCGTCACCCGCGTACTTCGGATCGGGGAAGAAGGCCAGGGCCGCGGTGGCATCGCCATCGGGTCGCTTCGGCCGGTAGCCGCTCCCCAGGTGCGAGGCGTTGAGCTCGCCCTGCATCTCCGAGATCAGCTCGGCGAGGTCGTAGTTGTTGTCGATGAAGGGCAGGAACTCGGCGTACTCGGTCTTGTAGAAATCCCAGTCGACCCCGTGCATGTCCTCGACGTAGAACTTCTTCTTCGTCTGACGCCAGGCGTGCTCGAAGAAATAGGCCCGCTCGGCGGCGGTATCGAGCTCCATCTTGGCGCTCAGCTTGACCGGTTTGACCTTCCCGCCATCGATCTCGACTACCTTGAGCTGCCGGTCGGCGAGCACGAAGGCTTTCTTGCCCTCTTTGTCGATGATCAGCCCGCCCGTCGAGTCCGCCTTGAGCTTGGCGAGCAGCTTGACCTCCTTCTTGCGGTGCTCATAGAGCCAGAGGTCGTAACCCTCCTCGAAGCTCGCGAGATAGAGGAGCTTTTCGCCGTCCGGTGTGATGGCGGCGTCATCCAGATCGGCGGAGTGGCGGGACAGGCGGACCTTGCGATCGTCGATCCCGTCGAGGTCGATCGCCACCGGATCGGGGAGCTCGATCTTGTCCTCATCCTCCTCTTTGTCTTCTTCCTCGCCGTCTTCACCGTCGTCCCCGTCCTTCTTCTTCTTCTCCTTGTCCGCTTTCTCGTCCCGTTCCTTTTGTTGTTCGAACTCGGCCTCGGTCATCCGAAACCGGTCCCAGGCCTCTTTGGTGAAGAACGCGCCGTAGATGTCGAGCTCGGCCGGCCACCCCGCCTGCATCCGGGTGCCGTGTCGGTCGGACATCCAGAAGACCATTTCGCCGTCCATGGCCCATCGAGGCGTCACCGACCAGTACCCGCTCTTGGTCAGGTTGACCAACTCGGACTCACCCGATGCGGCGATCAGACCGACCTCGAGCGACCAGCGACCCGGGCTGAGGAACTGAACCAGAAACCACTTCCCGTCGGGCGACCACTCGTACCACTGGTCACCATCGATATAGGAGTAGTTGAACTCCGCCGGGACGATGATCCGGCTATCGCCGGTGGCCAGGTTCAGGACCTTGAGCTCGACGCGTTCCTCCAGATAGGCGACTTCCTTCCCGTCGGGGCTGAAATGGGGCTGATAGGTCTCGGCCTCGATCTCGAGCACGGGCTTTTCCTCCATGGCGGTCGCGTTGAAGAAGCTCGGCTCGTCATCGTCGGTGAGATCGGTCCGGTAGAGATTCCAACTGCCCCCGCGCTCACCCGCGTAGAGCAGGCTGCGGCCGTCGGGGCTGAAGCTCAGCGACCGCTCCTGCTCGGGGGTCGTGGTGATGCGGCGGGTGGTCGCATGATCGCTCGAGGTCACGAAGACTTCGCCGCGCGCGATGAATGCGATTTCCTTGCCGTCGGGGGAGAGGTCGAACTCGGTGATCGCGCTGCTCACATCGATGAACTCGATGTCGTTCTCCCGGGCGTCGGTGGCCACCAGGACGTCGATCTTCGAGCTCGAGTCGGCGCCGGCGCGACGGACCCAGATCTCGCCGTCGAAGGAGTAGCAGAGATCGCCCGCTGCGGAGGCGCTCAGAGACCTCACCGGGTGGGTGTCGTGATCGGTGATCCGCTCCGGGCTCGACGGGTTGTCGAGGTCAATCGTCCAGACGTTGAACGAACCGCCGCGTTCGGAGAGGAAGAAGAGCGAGCCCTCGCCCGGGGCCCACACCGGCTGACGATCGTCGGCGCCGAGGTCGGTGAGTCTGGTGTGCTCTCCGTCGGCCGGGTCGTAGAGCCACACATCACGCGCGAAGGACGAGTTGTCGTGCTTTCGCGTGAGCTCCTCGTAGCCCTTCTCATCGGTGTAGGCCAACCGCTTCCCCGCGGTGTCAAAGACCGCGTGGAGCGCCGGCGTGCTGAGCACCTGCCGCGGCATCCCACCCTCGATCGAGACCTCGTACAGCTCGGGCTGCGCGCGGGTTGGGAACTGGACGCACGACGCGGCATCGAGTCGCGTCGAGCTGAAGAGCACGGCCTCGCCATCCGGCGTGAAGCTCGTCGGGAGATCACCCGCGGAGTGCTCGGTGAGTCGTTCGGCAGTTCCACCGTCCGCATCCATCACATACACATCGAAGTTGCCGTAACGATCTGATGCAAAGGCGATCTTGGTCGAATCGGGCGACCACACGGGCATGGTGTCGTGGGCCGCATGAATGGTCAACGGCGCCGCTGTTCCCCCGCTGGAGGACACACGGTAGAGGTCGCCGCGATAGCTGAAGACGATGGTCTCACCGTCCGGTGAGATCGCCGGGTTGCGGAGCCAAAGAGCGGTCTCTGCGGCGTTCGCCGCCACGGCCAGGGTTGACAGAGCGAGCACACCGATCACGACAACGGCCTGGATCTTGAGTCGCATACCTTCTCCTGAAAACGAGATTGGGCACAACTTTACAGCAGCCACATCAATGTGTACGTCAATTCCGCACGGGGGTTATTGCCGCGTCTCCTCATCCCCGGCCTTCTGGTCCGCCTTCGGCGTCCCAGCGTCGCCCGAGCAGCGTGGTCGATCGTAGTAGCCGGAATGTAAGCGACCACGCTGCTCGTGCGCCGGCGGCCTCCCTCAGAGCCGGGAGAGCCGGAGTTCGTCGCGCTACCCGTGGGAGCCAGGTAGCGTAATTGTGCGCAACGCCTCGCGTGGCCGGAACGTTGACCCAAGCACATTTACGTACCTGGCACCCCGCCGCACGCCCCGATTCCGCGTTCTGTGGAGGGTCTGTGAAACCGGCCTCGAACGGGCGTGCCGTCCTTGATCATTGTTCGGATTCGTCAGGCATCTTCGTCGGTGGCGCCTGGGTTCCTTCCTCACCTCCTCACAGCGAGCGAAGCGAGCGCTGACAGCGAGCAACGCGAGCGCTGACCTCCTCACTTCTGCACTCTGGTGATGACAAACGGATCGTCCCCCTTCATGAAGCTCACCTCGACGGTGGTCCGTTGGTTGTCGACGATGAGCACCGTGGTGGTCAGCTTTCGACCCTGGATCATCACCATCATCGGGTACTCGCCGGCCGGGATCTTGCCGAGGTTGAATCGGTCGTGGGTCTTGTCGTGGATCTCATCCCTGAACCAGATGGTGCACCGCATGGGCTTCGAGATCACCCGAAGCGACCCCGTCCCCTGATGAACGACCTCCACCTTGGTGGCCTTGAGATCGCCGTGGACGGTGTTCTCCGCCCCCGGCTCGATGGTGATGACCGAGGTCACGGTCTGATACCCGTCTTTGCTGAAGCTGATGGAGTGCTCACCCACCGGAATCCCCCCGATGGACATCTGCGGGGTGGTCTTCTTCTCCACCCGGCCGTCGATCTCGACGGTAATGTTCTGCGGCGCCGAGGTCACCACCAACGACCCCACCTGCTGAGCCGCGGCAGCCGCAGCGCGCGACGACGTGGGAACCCCGGCGATCGCCGGGATGAATTTCCCGACCTCGACCTCGATGGGCCGGTTGATGACGTCCACCTCGAAGGTCTGGGTCTGAAACCCTTCCTTCTCCACCCGGATCCTGTGCCGGCCCCTGCCGACACCGGTGAGGAAAAGGCCATCTTCCTTCGCGCTGGTGTCCCCCATGGGCTCGCCGTCGAGGAAGACCTGCAGTCCGGGCTCGGCCGAGATTTGAACACCACCCGCGGAGGAGACCGCGGTCGCACTGACCTCGGTTCCGGCGCCGGTGGACGCCGGCGCGACCGCAGGACCTTCGGTGGCGATCTCCGTCGGCGCGATTTCGGCGATGACGGACGCCGCTGCCACTGACGCGACGGCCACCTCGGCGGGGATCCCCTCGACGCTGGGGAGCGTCAGGCCGGTGCCGGTGCGCCAGTGGGGCGCGGCGTCGACGGGTTCCGGCGGCCAGGCGAGCCGGCCGGCGAAATCAATATAGGCATCGACGTCCTCGGCCAGCAGGACCCGATCGGCGGCGAGTTCGCGGGCCGCGGCCGCGACCCGGTCGACGTAGTCCTGATGGTCGGCGTACCTCGCCTCGATGGACCGCCGTGGATCTTTGATCTGCAGCCGCGCATCCTCGGTCGGTTCAAAGGCCCAGAACGAACCGTCGAAACGAGTCAGATACGTCGGGGCGCCGTACGCAGCGGCTCTCGGGTTCCAGCCCTGATACGTGCCGAGAGGCGCCGTCAACTCGGGCAGACGGATGCCTCCCACCCCGTTGCCGTCGTCGTCGAAGGCGGGGACCAGGGTCTGGAAGGGCTCGCCCATGGTGGGCGGAACCTCGGTGAACACCCCATCGGTCCAGAAATCGGGTCCATAGTCGACCCGTGGCGGTTGCAGGTTGCGCCCCGGGTGGCGCAGCCCAGGGATTGCCGGAAACCGCCGGGCGTGCTCGGAAGCGGTGATGAGCTCACCCCGATCGATGCGTGGGTAGCGACTTGGCGGCGGTTCGATCCCATCGCTGACCCACCGGTCGAGATTGTCGAGCATGGCGCGCTGGAGGTGGGCGACCGCGAGGGGGTTCCGTTCGTGCTCGGTCACGGTTCGAGCGCGGGTCGCGGCGCCGCCGTGGGGGGCGCCGTTGGTCATGTAGTAGCGGACGTCGGGATGGAAAGCGGCGTCTACGATCCCCGCCGGGTCGGTGTGGACAAGCGACGCCGACCGGGCCCAGTACTCGAGGGTGTTGTTCATCATGATGATCTTCGGCACGTGGCCGAGTCGTTTGGCCTCGGCCAGCACATCGTTGTCCGCCGGGGATCCATCGGGCAGGAAGTTGAACGGCGGGTGATCCGCCGGGAAGTAGTTGCCCTCGAGATGGCTCGGGTGGTGGGTCGTCTGGGCGAACCGGTGGTTGAACCCACCCTTGCCGCCGCCTGCGACGTGGATCCTCGCCCCCTCGAAGACCATCCGATCCCTCTCGTCGACGTGAAAACCCTGCCAAAGCATGTGGACGATGAATCGACCCGACTGCGAGACCCCAAAAATGTAGGCGAGATCCATCGCCGAGTCCCGACTTCCATCAGTGCCCCGCACCGCCAGGGGGTTCGGGTTGCCGAAGCGATCCTCGTCGTCGAAGTGGAAGAAGGCCATGGCGTCGCGGACCGCGGCAAGCCCGAGACCGACCACCCGCGGGTTCTGGACCTCGTAGATGAGTTCGTAAATCTTCCCCGGCAGGAGACCGTCATCCACCGCGACAGAGGTGGGGTCGGGCACGGTCACGCCATCCTCGATCCTGGCGAAGCTCCAGTGGTCGTTTGGGATGGTCTGACGTTCGGCACCCGGAGCGTTGCGGACCGTCAACACCGCTCCGGAGTTGTCCTCCGGATCGAGCGCCGGGTAACCCCGGCTGCTGCCCCACGCCAAAGGCAGGGAGGGTACCGGTCCACGGCCGAAGCTGTTGACGATCTCGGCCACGATTCGCTGGCGGATGGGTTCGCCGCTCTCGGTGGCGATGGGAAGCTCGATTTGAAGCCGATCGTTGCCCGCCACCACGTCCCAGTTCCACGCCGACCACAACAACGAGTACCCCTGCTCCATGAGAAAGCCGATCCCGGCGTCCTCGGCGGTCGTCGGGTCGTTGGTGCGTGCCCCACCGTTGATGTGGCGCAGCATGTAAAGGTTGCCGCGGTTGTTGACGTCGTAGAGCAGGCGGCCGTTGCCGCGCGTCAAATCAACCGGCTTGAGCAGAAGAAAATCCCCCTGAAACCGGACCTTCCCGTCTGCGCCTCGGGGCGCGAGATCGAGATCGACGATGGCGGAGTTGGCAGGATTGTCAGGTTCAACAGCATAGAAGAGCTGGCCGCGGATCTTCTCGTAGGCGCCGGTGTCGCCGAAGACCATCCCATCCGAAAAAACCTCGCGCGAGGTGATCTCGATGCGCTCGACCTCGGCCGGCGCGTGAGCGGCAATGAGCATCACGAAGAGGAATAGCTGCAGAATGCAGGTAAAGAAGCGTCGATTCGATCGTTTGGTCATGGCACTCCCCGATGACGTGGTGTCTCTTCGGTCCCGGAGACTATAGCGCTGCCGGGAGGGCGAGGCCGGGCTCACCGGCTTTGTTTTCGGAACCAACCCCGCGGGAACCCAGCACAACGACAAGGACGACATCTGGGCCGCCAACCTCCGGTTCGCCTGGCTGCGAACGGCCAACACCGGCCTCTATGTGGTCTACAACGAACTCCACGAGATCAACGGCGTCGCCACCGCGATTCGGAATCGCAGCTTGACCTTTAAGTACAACTATCTCTTCGAACTACTCAAGTCTTGACCTCAGATGAGCGATTCTGACGGATGAGATGTGCCAAGATCTTGATGCTCCGGCGGATGCGAACAACGGAGGTAGACCCGTTGGGATGCCGAGTATTTTCGCAACCGTCCAATACGCAAGAGCTTGGTGCGGATCGCCACTGAGAATCGCTCATTTGAGGTCACAAACAAAAACAAGGAGAACATATGCGAACTCTCGCCATCACACTTTTCGTCGCCACCATCGCCATCGGATGCGGAACTCCGGCACCACCGCCGGAGACCACCGAGGCCGGGATCACGCTCGAACTGCCCGCCGGCTTTGACCAGGCATCCGACAACATCAAGGGCCAGAACCTCCTGGCCGACGTCAGCATGCTCGCCAGCGATGAGTTCGCGGGACGAGGGCCCGGCAGCGAGGGAGATCGAAAGGCCCGCTCCTATCTCGCCGGCCGACTGGCCGAAATGGGCTTCGAGCCCCTCTTCGACGGCGGGTCGTACGAACAGCCGGTGGAGATCGTCGGACTGACGGCGAACCCGCCGCAAAGCTGGACGTTCTCAGGCCCCGACGGTGCCGAGACCGCATACAGCTTCGCCGACGAGTACATGATCATGGCCGGTGTCCAAGAACCCGAGATCAAGATCGTCGACGCCGAGGTGGTTTTTGTCGGCTACGGCATCGTCGCGCCCGAGGAAGACTGGGATGACTTCAAGGGGGTGGATCTCGAGGGCAAGATCCTGCTCATGCTGAACGACGACCCCGACTGGGAACCCGATCTCTTCGCCGGTGAGCGCAAGCTCTCATACGGCCGCTGGGACTACAAGTACGCCAGCGCCGCCCGCCAGGGCGCCGTCGGCGCCATCATCGTCCACACCACCGAGTCCGCCGGCTACCCGTGGCAGGTGGTGCGCGCGTCCAACATCGGCGAGCAGTTCGAGCTCGTCGCCGGCGATGAACCGCGAACCAGGTTCAACGGTTGGCTCACACGGGAGGGTTCCAAGGCCCTCGCCGAGCTCGGCGGCCACAACCTCGAGGGGCTCATCGAGTCGGCCCGATCGCGCGACTTCCGGCCGGTTCCGCTGGGCGTCACCACCTCCATCGATTTCACAGTGGATGTCAAACCCAACTCCACCGCCAACGTCGCCGGCGTCCTTCGGGGAAGCGACCCCGAGATCGCCGCCGAGATGGTGGTCCTGTCGGCCCACCACGACCACTTCGGCACCGGCGAGCCGGATGCGACCGGAGACGTGATCTACAACGGCGCTCTCGACAACGGCGTCGCCATGTCCCAGGTGCTCGCCGTGGCCGGCGCCTTCGCCGAGCTCCCGGACGGACCGCGGCGCAGCATCATGATCTTCTTCCCCGCCGTCGAGGAACAGGGCATCCTCGGCTCAAAGTATTTCTCCAAGAGCGGGGTCGTCCACCCGGGCCGCATGGTGACCGACATCAACTTCGAGCTCGGCAACGTCTGGGGCAGGACCAGCGATGTCATCATCTACGGCCTCGGCAAATCCGAACTTGACGACTGGCTCACCGCTGCGGCGAAGACCCAGAACCGGACCATCCGCGGCGAACAGGATGTCAAGGCGGGCTGGTTCTACCGTTCCGATCAGATCAGCTTTGCTCGGATCGGCGTCCCGGCGATCTGGTTCAAATCGGGCGTCGATTTCATCGGCCGGGAACCCGGCTGGGGCGAGCAGCAGTACGCCGACTGGATCAGCCACAAGTACCACACCCCGGGTGACGAGGTTGAAGACAGCTGGGTCCTCGATGGCCTCGTCGAGGATGCACAGCTCGGTTTCATGCTCGCCGCCGCCATCGCCAATGCCGATGTCACCCCGACCTGGTACGCGGGAGACGAGTTCGAGGCGACCAGGCAGGAGGCGCTGGCGGAACTGGCACGGTAGGCGGCAAAGACATCAAGGACGGCACGCCCGTTCGAGGCCAGCTTCACAGACCCTCCACGGAACGCGGGAATGGGGCGTGCGGCGGGGTGCCAGGTACGTAAATGTGCTGGGTCAACGTTCCGGACACGCGAGGCGTTGCGCACAATTACGCTACCTGGCTCCCTCGGGTAGCGCGACGAACTTCGGCTCTCCCGGTTCAGAAGGAGGCCGCCGGCGCGCGAGCAGCGTGGTCAAGCGCTTTCCGGCCACCTCACATGACCACGCTGCTCGGGCAACGCTGGGTCGCCGAAGGCGAATCAGAAGGCCGGGGTCGGAAGAACCGCTTCTTCGAAGCGGGCCTATGTATCGATGGGTGGTGAATGCTTCGGCACCCCTGACGCGAGCACCGACCGTAACGAGAACCCGGCCCCGCCAAAAAGCAGCAGACCGGCGAAGAGCATGACCAAAACCCCTGATCTCGGCGTCTTGGCGAAGAGGATGGCCACGTTCTCGGTGGTGACTGCCTTCCCCGCAGCATCACGCGCGGACAGGGTTGCAATACCGAATCTCGAGGGATTCCAGGTGACGGTTCCGCCGGATGAGAACCGCCCGATCTCTTCCTCGGTCGAGGTCTCGCTGTTGGGTGAGTAGACGACCCACAACCCGAGGTCCTCGGCACGCTCGACACCTGAGACACCGACTCTCTGATCCTGCCCAACGACCGGGAAATCGTCATCCAGGCTGAGCTCGACCGCCGGAACAGACCCGACGGAGAGTCCGAGAAGCACCACAGTGAGGATCATCGTCTTCATCAGACACCCCCTCCCTCGCCGCGTCGTTTGAGAATGGTGAAGAGTACCGCCCCACCGAAAGAGAACACGATCCACCCGGCGAACGCCACGAGGTGGAGTCCGGTGTAACCGCCCGTTTCCATGGCACTGCCGTAGAGACCGCCGGTGATCTCGTCGATGGCCGAGAGAACCAGAATGCTGAGGATGACCAGCGGCAGGATGAAACGGACCAGAAACTTGAACTTGGCTCCGAGCTTGACCCGCGAGCTCTCGTTGATGAATGCGAGCAGGGCGTTGATATCGTAGAGCCACCCGAGAATGATGAGCTCGAACAGACCGCAGATCAGCAAGCCGTAGCCGAAGGCCCAGTGGTCGAAGAGATCCACCAGGGTGAAACCGAGGGTGCCGTCGTCGTTGAGGCCGGGGTCCACCACCTCGGGCAGAACGAAGAGCACCGACCCCGCGAGCCCGACCAAAAACACGCCCATGAGGACCTTCATCCGCGGCAGACCGAACTTGTCGATCACCGAGAGCACCACCGACTCGACCAGGGAGACCGAGCTCGTCAGCCCGGCCATCAGCAGGAGCGTGAAGAAGAGGAAACCGAAGATCCCGACAAAGACCGGGAACTCGGCGATGCCCTCCGGGACGACAAAGAAGATCATCGACAGGCTGCTGGCCTTGGGGGCGATGGCAAATGCGAAGAGCAGCGAGAAGATCGCCAGCCCGGCGATGTACTCGAAGCTGCAGTTGAGAAAGCTGATGGTGGTGGCGCTGAGAACATCGTCGTTCTTGCGCGGAAGATAGCTGGCGTAGGCCATCATGATCCCGAAACCCAGGCTCAGGGTGAAGAACATCTGCGAGAATGCGCCCTTCCAGATTCCGACGTCGCCCATGACCGAAAAGTCCGGTGTGAAGAGGTAGAAGATCCCCTCGATCCCGCCCGGCAGCGTGATCCCGCGGATGATCAGCACGATCATCATCACCCACATGAGGGGAACGAAGATCTTCACCACCGCCTCGATGCTCTTGGCGCCTCGGATGATGATGAGGATATTCGCGGCCCAGATCAGCACGACGAAGATCAACGGCTTCGAGCTCGAGATCATGTTGAAGAAGTAGCTCATGGAGTTGGAGAGCTCACCGCTGGCGAGACCGAACGCCTCCACCGGTGACGCCTGCCACAGGGCGCCGAGCGATCCCACCCACATTCCCAGGATCCACGCCAGGATCGCGATGTAGTACATGGTGATGATGCTCGCGTTCAGGGCCCCGAACCAGCCTGCGACCTCGGCCCGCTTGCCGGCTACCTCGTAGAGCGCGTTGGGCATGGACCGGCGGGTGAACCGTCCGGCGCCGAGCTCGAGGATCATCACCGGGATGCCGATGAGGAAAAGCGCGACCAGATACGGCACATAGAACGCTCCCCCGCCGTATTTGTACGCGTTTGAAGAAAAGAACACGATATTGCCGAGGCCGATGGCGCTGCCCGATGCAGCCAGGATGAAACCCAACTTGCTGCCCCAGCTCCCCCTCACTTCTGACATTCGATTCCTCCGGTGTCCTGCGATGCGGACACCGTTGGTCTCCGCATCGCAGGAAGGTATTAGGTATTAGGTATTAGGTATTGGGCATCACAATCTGCACACATCGTATCCCATTGATCGGAATTTTCCCTCAGCCTACGAACGCCAGGGCGCTGGCTGCGGCGGCGGTCACACCTCGCAGCCCGAGCATCACACAGACCACGACCACGACGCCCATGACGATGTTCTGGATCCTGGTGTTGACACCGGCCTCCCCGAGGAGGTCGCGGTCGTTCATGGTCATCCACAGAAACACCGCGATCAACGGTAGCACCAGCCCGTTAAAGGCCTGTGCGAGAATGATCACCGGAATCGGCTTGACCCCGGTTGCGCCAAGCACCACGCCCACCGTCAGCACCCCGATCCAGACCCCACGGAATCGCCACGACTTTTCAGTCCACCTCTCGCTCTCACCATCACCGAGCAGCGTCCGGGCGGTGATGGCCCCGGCCAACGGGGCGGTGACCGCCGAGGTCAGACCCGCCCCGAAGAGACCGACCGCCAATGACCATTGAGCCCCTCCGCCAAGCCTCTCCGAAAGAACACCCGCGAGTCTCTCGTACTCGAGACCACCCCCGAGAGCGCTGCCGACGACAAGCACCCCCAACGAGATGAGCCCTCCGCCGCCGATGGCCAGAGCGAGTCCCCATCGCATCTCGCCCAATCCATGGCCGCGCGCCAGCGCGGATCCGAGAAAGAGGTTGTAGGGCACGACCGTGGTTCCAACCAGACCGAGGATGAGGATCATCGACCCCGATGGAAACCGCGGTACCAGGAGGCCCGACAGCAGGGCTCCGAGATCGGGCCCGAGCCGGACGGCGGTGACCAGGAACGCGACGCCCATGAGCGCCACCAGCGCCCCGAGGCTGCGGGCGATCCAGCGCGTGTTTCCGGTGATCAGCAGCGCTGCCGCGACCACACCGCACGCCATGGTCGCCGACGCCGGAGAGACATCGACGACCAAACGAAGGCCGGCCACGCCACCGAGGAGATTGCCCGCCTCGTAGGCTGCGCACCCGAGCACCACGCCCGCCGCGAGAATCGCCGGCACCCACCGGGCCCACCGCGAGGTGGAGAACCGCATTCTGACTGCCT
>Ga0316192_10003226_pt1 | contig 11896 bp, 15 predicted proteins | sample MerIslwburrow_MG_FD_204931 | JGI IMG/M metagenome (GOLD analysis project Ga0316192, IMG submission 204931) | Coastal sediment microbial communities from Maine, United States - Merrow Island worm burrow | ecosystem: Environmental > Aquatic > Marine > Coastal > Sediment | place: USA: Maine...
CAGTTTCTCAAGCGCTGATTAAGGCGGAGCAGGAAACCGGTTAAGGAAATTTCTGGCAACCCGGTTATTATGGCGGCCAATTTTGTTAAAAGGGCAGTTGCCCGCAGGAGCATCAGATGCAAGTTGCAGAAAAACGAGCGGTCACCATTCACTACACACTGACCAATCAGGCCGGCGATATTGTTGATTCATCTCGTGATGGTGAACCATTGCCATATATCCATGGTATCGGAGCCCTGGTTCCAGGTCTTGAGAGTGAACTGGAGGGGAAATCAGCAGGTGACAATGTTGCCGTGACTATTCAGCCGGAAGAGGGCTATGGCCATAAGATTCCAGAGTTGATCCAGAGTGTGCCACGCGAGGTCTTCCAGTTTGATGGTGAAATCGAACTGGGCATGCGTTTTCAGGCAGAGACTGACAGTGGTGTTGAACTGGTTGAAGTGATTGCAGTGGATGATAAGAATGTAACTGTTGATGCCAATCACCCTCTGGCAGGTGAAGCACTAAATTTTGATGTTGATGTGATTGAGGTTAGAGAGGCCACAGATGAAGAAGTTGAACATGGACATGTTCATGCAGAGGGTGGCTGCAGTCATCACTGATAGATAATTAGCAGGGTATCCGATCAGCGGTTGCTGTCGGATGGCTCCGCAGTCTCAACCCTGTTGCGGCCGTTCTGTTTGGCCGAATAGAGAGCCGCATCCGCTCTTGCAAGGCTCTCTTCGATCGGAATATTCGACTCCATCATGGCAATACCCATAGAGATGGTGGCATTGACCTCCTGACTCTCAGGGAGGCCGATTGGTGTTGATGCAATTTTCTCTCTTAAACGATCCATTGCTATAAAGGCGTTCTTCTTGCTGGTGTTTGGCAGACAGACCAGAAACTCTTCTCCGCCGTAACGGAAAGAGGAGTCGTAGGGCCTGAGGCTGGAGCGGATAGATTGAGCCAGAGAGAAGAGAGCTGCGTCACCTGACTGATGCCCATATTGATCGTTAATCGATTTGAAGTGATCAATATCCATCATGACAATGGCGCACTCATGCAGGCCTCGTGAGACAAGTGACTGCTCTCTTGTGAGTTGCATCATCAGTGACTGCCTGCCCAACAGACCTGTAAGTGAGTCAAATATACCTTTAGTCTCAATCAGGGCATCACGAAATGCAGAGGTCTTTTCCCGGCATTCAGAGAGGTGTTTAGCAAACGCAGCATAATTTTTTATCGGCACATCCATATTTTCATGGTGTGAACAAGCCAGCTTGTAGGCCTCTTTATGGAGGTTGCGGTAGCATTTTTCGATGTCCTGAACGCCAGTGTTGGATGCCAGAAGTGAGTGGGGACCACTATAAAGCCACCGCCCAAACAGAGTCAGTTTGTGAGCATTTTTCTGCAGGAATTTATCGGGGAGCTCCTCTTTTAAAATGAGTCCGCAATGAAGATCATGGATCCACTTGTTGCTGGCGGAGATGGCATGGTTAAGTTCTTCTAATATGAGAGTAATTTCATTCTGATTGTATTGCAGCAGATCCGTTTTCATATCTATGCGAGAGTATATGGAAGTGTGAAGATGTTAAAGCCGAAGAGTTCTCTGGAGCCTGATATGCAGTGCTTAACTGCTGCGCTTAAGATCTTTCTTGGCCAGAGATTGAACCAGATTCAGATGTAAACGCAACTCATATAGCTCTTCAGCGTAGGATAGGGGCACTTGAATCTGGCGCACGTCACTTTCAATGGCTTCCAGTGATGTTATGCATGCCTTGATTTCATCCTTTGAGGATGCCAGATGAAGCCGTTGATCGATTACGGTCAGTTCTCTGTAATGGTTATAGATCCGCGAGCGGATGCGCCAGCGATAGATCGGCGGCATCACTTTAAAGAGTGGCAGAAGCAGGGCCAGCAGAGGCAGCAACATCACTTTCAGCCGATCAACCATGGTGGCGGCCCAGAAGGGTAGAAAACGCTGCAGGAATGGCGGGCCTGATTTATAGAACCGTTTTGCATCTTCGCTGATTGGCAGGTCGCCATACAGAGGTGACGGGAACTGACCGTATTTTTCAAAAACTCCATGGTCTGCATGTGCCTCACTGGCAGCCTGCAAAAGGAGTGTTTGTAGAGCCGGATGCAGATCTTTGCGGCTAACGAGCGTGGCTGAGGGGGCCAGTAGCCAGGTTGTTTTTTCAGGAATATTTGCAGCCATATCTAACGTGCCTTCAGGCAGAGAGACAGGTGACAGGAAAGGGTGCTTGCGTGCGTACCCCTCAGACCTGTCAAAGCTCATTAATTGGATGCCATGTGTATGAAACAGCTGCTGAACCAGTGGTGATTTTGCTGAGGTGACAAGAAATATGCCATCGGCTTTATTGTCGGCAAGCGCTTGCGCCGCCTCTTTTCCTGCCAGTGGCAACAGCTTGCTGTTTTGTGAATGGATACCGTTATCCTGCAAGAGCTGCAGGGCGATGGCACGAGTGCCGCTACCCTCCGGGCCGACAGCAATACGCTTGCCGCGAAGTGCTGAGAGGCGAGTCATGGGAAGGTTGCTGCTATGAAATAGCCAGAGCGGTTCAAAATAGAGGCTGCCAAGAAAGGTAAGGTCGGGGGAGCTGTTTTCCGAGGCGATACCGCCCTGTATGAAGGCTGCATCAGCTAAACCCTCTTTTAGTCGCTGAAGATTCTCAATTGAGCCTGCTGATGTTGTAACATTCAGCGTGATACCATGTTGGCCAAGGAATGCTTTGTAGCGGTTTGCAAAACTGTAATAGCTGCCATCACTTTGGCCGGATGTAATCGTCAGTTCACTGGGTGGAGCCGGGTCGACAAACTGATAGGCAATCAGAAACCCTGCCAGGGTGATCAGAATGGGTAAGCCAAGTGTGCCAAGTCGATCTTTCATCTGCTTACTATAGACTCTTCATGGAGGCTCATACAATCCTCCTGTGGTGCAGCTCTTGTAGAAGTGAGCCCAGCAGACGGAACTCACCTTCTCTTGCAGAGCCTTTACGCCATGCCAGGCCGATTTCTCTATGGCTGTCAGAGGGGAGGGTGTGAAGCTCGATATCTGAGCCTTGCAGCATCAGTGAATCTTTAGCCATAGATGGAATAAAGGTGACGCCGATATCAGATGCAACCATTTGCAAAAGGGTTTGAAGACTTGTTGCGGCGAAGCGGCTGACCTGGTCTGAATCGGTTAACCGGCACGCCTGTAGAGCATGGTCGCGAAGACAGTGACCATCATCAAGTAGCAGGACACTCTCTTCGGGAAGCGTTTCGATATTTACAGGTTCTTGAACGGATTCAATCCAGCTGGACTTATTGCGGCAAGCGAAGAGAAAGGGATCTTTGTAGAGGGAAAGAGTTTCAACACCTTTCATGTCGAAGGGGAGTGCAATGAGGATAAGGTCGAGCTTACCCTCCAATAACTGCTCATAGACGAGCTGGCTTTTCTCTTCACGAAGATAGAGTTGCAGTTCAGGAAAGCGACCTTCTATTTCCGGAAGAGCCGGAGGCAGAAGAAAGGGTGCGATGGTTGGGATAACGCCCAATGTTACTCTTCCACTTAAGGGGGCATGCCGCTTCGTTGCAATATTTACCAGTGTTTCCATATCGCTGATACAGAGGCGTGCCTGATCGACAATGGCCAGACCTATTTCAGTGAACGTAACAGTTCGCTGGGTTCTATCAACCAGTTGAATCTGCAGCCTGATCTCTAGCTCTTTGATGGCAATGCTGAAGGCGGATTGTGATATGAAACATGCTTTTGCTGCCTTGCTGAAGTGACGGTAGTCGTCCAGAGCGATAAGAAATCGCAACTGTTTTACAGTGGGCAGCAATATCTCTTTATGCATGATGATCAGGCTATTTAATGTATTTAATTTATCAATAATAAATATTAAAAACTTAAATTTTATTAATAATAAAAACAGCCTATAATTTAACCAGTTCAAGACGTGAAGGAGGAGACAATGATTAAGACAGTATCCTTCGCAGTGGTTCATTTTACGGTTGCCTTCAGCGTCGCCTATTTCATATCAGGCAGCCTTCTGGTTGGTGGCGCCATTGCTCTGGTCGAGCCGATGATCAACACGGTTGCCTACTATTTTCATGAGAAGCTTTGGCAGCCGGGTGGTTGGTTAGCAGCTCTGCGTGAATCAACTATTTAATTGTGAGTAAAGTGAGCTTAAACTTAAGTCAGAGCCATTTTTTTCCTGTAAAATTTTTATCAAAGGAGAAGTAAGTGAAGAAGAGTCTAATATTAATATCATCCCTGTGTCTGTTTGGCTTCAGCGCCATGGCCACAGGGATTCCTGACGGTATGGGAGTGTTACCCACTACTGTTCCAGTACCGGCAGACAATCCCATGAGTGAAGCGAAGGTTGAGTTGGGCAAGAAGCTCTACTTTGAACCGGCACTATCAAGGAGTGGCCAATTCTCATGCAACTCCTGCCACAACCTTGGAACATGGGGTGTCGATAATCAGAAATTCTCGATTGGGCACAAGTGGAAGCGGGGTGGCCGGAATGCACCTACAACGTTGAATTCTGCATTCTGGAGTAAACAGTTCTGGGATGGACGAGCCCCTCTATTGGAGGATCAGGCTAAGGGTCCACCGCTTAACCCGGTTGAAATGGCTACGGTCTCTGAAAAAGAGGCGGTCGCCCGTCTGAAAGAGGCTGGTTACGGTCCTCTGTTTAACGATGTTTTTGGTAAAAACTCGCTAACTTATGACAATATGGCCAAGGCGATCGCTGCATTTGAACGGACGCTGCTGACGCCAAACGCGCCATTCGACAAGTTTGTTCGTGGCGAGGGTGATATCTCCAAGGCGGCGAAGCGCGGTATGCAGAAGGTGGCTGATATCGGCTGTACCTCCTGTCACTCAGGGCCACTCTTTACCAATAATGAGTTTGTGAACTTTAACTATGGTGAAGATACAGGCGTGAAGTCGGTGACCGGTAAGGATGAGGACGACCACCTCTTCCGTGTTCAGTCATGGCGTAATGTGGCGATGACCGCACCCTATTTTCATGATGGTTCGGCCGCGACTCTGGATGAAGCTGTACAGACCATGGCGAAAGTACAGCTTGGCACCAAGCTGTCGAAAAAGGATGTAGCTGATATTGTGGCATTTCTGGAGACCCTGACAGGCGAAGCGCCTGAGGTGGCTTTCCCGGTGCTGCCGCGTCCGGCAGGACATGCTTTGAACTGGCGCGACTGAATCCGTTGCACAACTTAAAAGGGGCCCTGAATATCAGGGCCCCTTTTTTTGTCTATTAAGAGGGATAGACAAGGGTGTTAGCTGGCGTAATCAAAATCCTTAAAGCCGACATAGAAAAAAGCGCCGGTATAGAGGGAGATGAAAATCGCAGCAAAAATGAATATATAAGGCATAAACACCTCCTTTAAAAAATTTATTGTCGTTATGTTAAGGAGGGCGAATGAGAAGATGATTACGGCATCCTTAACACATCTTAATATTCTAATGTATTCAAAAGGAGAGTTATTCCGCTCACTGCCATGAACTCACCTGATCAGAGGCTGGTTTTAGGCATCGCGCATTGAGTCAGTCATCTCTGCATATTGTACATTCATCTGCCTGAGAAGCTCTCCGGAGTGATTCAGCATGCAGGTAAACAGACTCAGAAGCAGGTCCTGATTTTTGGTGAGTAGTTTGATGTAGCCATCAAGATTAAGTTTATAAATCAGGCAATCGCTATGGGCGGTAGCAGTTGCGCTGGAGAGGTTGCCGCTTAGAAAACTCATCGAACCTAAAAGTGCTCCCTCATCGGCATGGCCCAGAAAGATGCACTTCTTCCCATCCTTGCGAGTGATGGCAGCTTTGCCGGAGCGGAGAATGTATAATTCTCCACCAACACTGCCCTGAGATATGATCTCATCACCGGTCTGGTAACGGTTGATTTCAAAAACCTCATCCAGCAGGGCATTAGCCTCTTCATTCAGTTTGTGCAGAAGAATATTCTCTTCAAACCACGCTGTATCAATAGACATGTGAACCTCCATTCCCCTGTTCATTGTCTTTGAACAACAAGCCGATAATGAATATGATGATATGGAAGAGTCGTGCTGTGACGCTGCTCACACCCGCGAGCGAAGGTGGCAATCACTGTTTTTACAGTTCATATTCCCACGCCTGCCGTTGTATGTGAAACTGGCCTGCCTGATTCTGCCGGGGTTCCAATGCTATTATTGCAACAGGAGGGTGAAAGTCTCTGATGAGTAGTATTGTTATCTCATTTACGATCTATCTGTTTGCCGCCAATATCGTAGCTGGAACAATCTATATTTTTGGGAGCAAAAAAGCCGGCCTGCTCCGGGTCGAGTACCCCTTTATCTACCTTCCATGGATTGCCCTGATGGTGATTATGCCGGAGTTCACCAAGCTTCCTGGCCTGGCTGAGTCAGAGCTCTCTCTGAAATATTTTCTTTTCATGTTGCAGGGTTTTAGCTGCGGTGTGATTGGCGGAGGCATTCTTCTGCCTCGTCTCTTTATCGAGTCTGAAACTACTATGGATAAGATCAGGATTACACTCATTAGTGCACTGCTTTTTTCCGGCTTCTATCTCTTTACCCGCTGGCTTCTGCTGGAGGCTTTCAAACTGATTTTGAGCTAGTTTTTTTCTGCGGAGCTGCTCTATATAATCTATGCTAGTTCTACTTCATAGATCAACCAGCAAGGAGGGCATCATGAGCACTATTCAATCACTATTGGGCGATCAGGCCGAGTCGCTTCTTACACATCAATGCCAGACAATCAGCAAGGATCAACTCTACCTGCCGGGAGCCGATTTTGTTGGCCGGGTGATGAGTCAGGGTGATCGCAAAGCGTCTGTGCTTCGTAATATGCAGACGATCTGCAGTCACGGGCGACTGGGTGGAACAGGCTACCTCTCCATTCTTCCTGTTGATCAGGGAGTTGAGCACTCAGGAGGTGCATCCTTTGCTCCCAATCCGATCTATTTTGACCCTGAAAAGATTATTGAGCTTGCCATGGAGGGGGGGTGCAATGCCGTGGCATCCACCTATGGAGTGTTGGCATCGCTGAGCAACCACTATGCCCATAAAATCCCCTTTATTATGAAGATCAATCATAATGAGATATTAAGTTTCCCCAATATCTATGATCAGACACTGTTTGCTTCAGTGGAGCAGGCGTTTGATCTTGGCGCTGTTGCAGTGGGGGCGACTGTCTACTTCGGTGCTCAGGAGTCACGACGTCAGATTCAGGAGGTGAGTGATGCCTTTGCCCGTGCCCATGAGCTCGGCATGGTGACCATTCTCTGGGCTTATCTTCGCAATCCGGCATTTAAACACGATGGGGTTGATTACCATACAGCAGCCGACCTGACCGGGCAGGCTAACCATCTGGCTGCCACCATTGGTGCTGATATCATTAAACAGAAACAGGCGGAGGGAAACGGCGGATACCAGGCGATCAATTTTGGCAAGACCCACCCACTGGTTTACGAGAAGCTTACCACCGATCACCCCATCGATCTGACGCGTTATCAGGTGGCAAACTGTTACTTGGGACGTATCGGCATGATTAACTCCGGCGGAGCCTCCGGCGACAATGATCTGGCCCAGGCGGTCAGGACTGCGGTGATCAACAAGCGGGCAGGAGGCATGGGGCTGATCTCCGGACGCAAGGCGTTCCAGAAACCGATGGTCGAGGGTGTTGCCCTGCTCAATACGATTCAGGATGTCTACCTGTCGAAAGAGGTGACAATCGCCTGATTCATGTGGGGAGATTACATCCCCTTTTTAAGGTATAGTACCTCTGCATGAAGCATCTAAAATCAGAAGATGCTATTCCATATTATTGATGATCAGCCCTTCTTTTGTGCATTTCTGGAGGGGGTTCTCGATTCGCTTGGGCATGAATCAATTCCATTCACCTCCCCGGAGGATTATCTCGCCTATATTGATAGTCCGGTCTACCGGAGTCCGACTGCTGTATTCTGCGATATCAGAATGCCTGTCATGAGTGGTTATGAACTGATGAACCGTACTCTGGAGAGCTGCCCCGATAAAAAGTTTGTGCTGATGAGTGGCGCCCCCGAGATAAGAGCTCAGTATGAACCGGGTGTTTTCAGGCTGTTGCGCAAACCTTTGCAGTTGCCACAATTGGAAGAACTGGTTCTGGAGCTGACAGCACTGAATTAACCACCCTGAGTCAATGTCTCATCCCTGTAGCATTCCAAGTGGTGATCTAATGTGCACGCTCTGTAAATGTGGTGGCGAGGCGCACTTCAAAGCAGCTGCCACCGCCTTTACGTGCTAGACAGACGACACTTCCTCCGTGGCGTTCTGCGATCTGTTTAACCAGCGCCAGGCCTAGACCGACACCACCATGCTGGCCTTCAGCTACGTGCGAAGGCCGATAGAATGGTTCGAAGATTTGCGATCGCTCCGACTCCGGCACACCACCACCTCGATCAGATATGGTCAGTAGTGCGGTGTGATGATGAAGCAAAACGTTTGCATCAATGGAACTTTGATCACCATAGCGATGGGCATTTTCAAGAAGATTGCGAATCAATCTTCTTAGCAGGTGAGGTTCACCTAAAACAACTACAGGTTCACCTCTAACATTGGCATGGTAGTGCGAAGCCTCTTCGGCCACTAGCCCGAGAAGATCGATCTCTTCAGGATTTTGAATGCCTTCGGAAGCATCCAGTTTGCCGCTTAACAGCATCTCATCAATCAATCGATCCAGCTCCTCGATGTTAAGCTCGAGCTCATCTCTCTTTGATGCGTCTGGATTTTCAAAGAAGAGATTAAGCGCCATCCGCATGCGAGTCAGAGGTGTGCGCAGTTCATGTGAGGCTGTAGCCAGCATGTTCTTCTGTGAGGTGACCAGATGCTCAATCCGTTCGGCCGTATGGTTGAAACGATTAGCCAGTTCTGCAATCTCATCTCTGCCTTCAACACTGACCCGTGCCGAGAGATCTCCCTGGCCTAGTTTTTCCACCCCGGATTGTAACCGTTCCAAGCGGCCCGTAAGTCTGCGTACCAGAACGTAGACACCAAGTGAGAAGATGACAAAAGCAGAGAGCAGAAGTAACGGACCGAACGGCGCTTTCGGGCGCTTTTTATGGGCGGCTACGAGACTGCGATTGTCTGGAAGATGCAGGGTGATCAGAGGTCCGCTTTTTCGCTCGAGCTGCCAGCCACGACGATGTCTGTCATGCAGCGGAAGCGGCTTGTGACTTGAAACGATGTGATGGCCATCAGAAGTGTAGAGGCTTAAACGGATGTCGAGGTCATCAGCCATGGCGCGCAGGGAACGGCGCTGCATGGTCAGAGGAGCATCCACCGGTGGCAGAGCACGGGCGGCAAGTTTGCCTAGCGAATCGTAGATGCGAACATCTTCGGTGGCAGGGCCGAACATCCACCAGCCAAGTGGAGCCAGCACGGCTACGGTGGCGATAATGGCGATAATCGAGAGATAGATTTTCAGGTAGAGGCGCCGCATAGGGTTCACTCCTGTGCCCGTGCGAAGACGTAACCGGTGCCCCGGATAGTCAGAATCCGTTTTGGCTGTTTTGGATCATCCTCGATCTGGGCGCGGATGCGCGAGATATGTACATCGATGCTACGGTCAAATGCCTCCAGCTCGTGACCTTTGAGCGCATCCATCAATGTATCACGGCTCATGACCCGTCCGGCATGTTGGCTGAGGGTATGGAGCAGATCAAATTGGTAACCCGTCAGGTTTAGCGACTCGCCATCCAGACGAGCTATCCGTTCATCAGGTGTTATCTCCAGCCTGCCGAAACGTTGCACATTTTCATGAAGATCATCACGCCGCCCACGGCGCAGTACCGCTTTGATTCGGGCCAGCAGTTCTCGCGGATTAAACGGTTTTGGCAGATAGTCGTCCGCTCCCAGTTCAAGGCCGACGATGCGATCGGTCTCTTCGCCTCTGGCGGTGAGCATGATGATCGGGATGTTGGAGAAGCCTCTGATCTCACGACAGATGTCGAAGCCATCACCATCAGGAAGCATCAGGTCGAGCAGCAGTGCCGCATACTCCCCTCGTTTCAGCTCAACAAGTCCATCGCTGGCCGTATGACAGGCGTGCAGAGTCATGCCCGACTGGGCAAAAAAGGTCTTCAGCATTTCTGTCTGACGCAGATCATCTTCAATAAGCAGAATCGATTTCATGGTTGTTGAGAATGGCATTTTCATCTTGATCCATCAATTGTCAGGTTGTTCATCAGTTGCAGGGTAAATAGCGAAAGGCCGCCGGCAGGAAAACCGGCAGCCCTCATCCACTGTTGCCTATCGGCAGGCACCATCAGTTCCAGTGATGGCCGCGACGATTTTCGAAGCGATCGGACATCTTATCTGCCATCTGCTGGCGTTGTTCCGGTGTCAGTATTTCTGCGATATCAGCCAACATGGCAGTCATTTCTCGGCTGGCTTCATCCATGGATGCCACCTTCTTGGCACGTAGCGTCTCCAGCGCTGCACGATCCACTGTTGGGGCACTCAGCAGTGCATGAATCTCCTTGCGGGTATCCTTGCCCGCTTGGCGTAGCGACTTCAAGGCGGGCTTATGAGTCTGGATAATGCTCTTCACCTGCTCTTTCTGTGCATCACTGGCATCAACATCATCAAGCATGTGCATGGCGACTTTGTTTGCGCGTTCTCCGGGCTCGCCTTTACCAGCGCATCCGCCTGCACCGATGGCGATGTTGGCAATCGATACAATGCCAACAATAGCGAGAGCGCCCATAATGAATCGGCCTGCACGACCTCGTTTGCCACAATGACTATGATGATATTGGCAGGATTTTTTACTCTCTATTTCGGTGTCATCGGTAGGGGTTTCGATATTGGTTTTGTTGTTTTCACTCATTTCAATCTCCTTGTTTTGGTTCCGACGATCTGTCGGACAGGGAGAACTTTGAACTTTTTCTGTTTCTTCAATTTGTGCGGAAGGTAAAGTTTTGTAAAGATGATATTATATTGTGAACTCTCCGTGAGGGTTGCCTGAGTCTATGGGTCAGAGGTGAGTGTCGATGCATGAGATGTCACTATGTGAAAGTGTGCTTCAGATACTGGATGCGAGCGCGAAGGAACAGGGTTTCTCCACTGTTAAAACGGTGTGGCTTGAGATCGGTGTGCTCTCCTGTGTGGAGCCGGAGGCGATGCGTTTCAGCTTTGATGTGGTGACTCGAGGGACATTGGCCGAGGGTGCAGCCTTGGAGATTGAGCGGGTTCAGGCAACTGCACGCTGCCTCTCCTGTCTTCAGGATGTTAGTGTTAACCGATATGGTGATCTCTGTTCTGCCTGTGGCGGCAGTGATCTGCAGATTTCCGGCGGCGATCAGCTGCGCGTGAAAGAGCTGGAGGTGACGTAATGTGTACAACTTGCGGATGTGGTGCGGGCGAGACAGTGATCGAAGGTCATACACATGAACATGACCACCACCATGACCATCATCATGATCATCACGAAGAGAGTGGGCGTATCGTTCAGCTTGAGCAGGATATTCTTGCCAAGAACGATGGCTATGCAGCTGCCAATCGCCGCCACTTCTCAGAGCAGGGTATCCTGACTCTGAATCTTGTCTCCAGTCCCGGTTCCGGCAAGACCACCCTGCTGACCAAAACGCTGGATATATTGCAGGGTGAACACCCGCTTGGTGTGATTGAGGGCGATCAGCAGACAAGCCATGATGCCGAGCGCATTCGCGCCACTGGTGTAAGTGCCGTGCAGATCAATACCGGCAAAGGGTGCCATCTTGATGCTCATATGGTGGGTCATGCCATGCAGACACTTGCGCCTGAACCCGGAGCCATGCTTTTTATCGAGAATGTCGGCAATCTCGTCTGCCCGGCTGCATTTGACCTGGGTGAAGCACACAAGGTG
>Ga0316192_10003228_pt1 | contig 11892 bp, 12 predicted proteins | sample MerIslwburrow_MG_FD_204931 | JGI IMG/M metagenome (GOLD analysis project Ga0316192, IMG submission 204931) | Coastal sediment microbial communities from Maine, United States - Merrow Island worm burrow | ecosystem: Environmental > Aquatic > Marine > Coastal > Sediment | place: USA: Maine...
ACAGGATCAATCGGGAATGCTTCATGGTCCCTCCTCATGTCAGACACAACCCGGTAAATCCGTACCCGTAAAACATCGGTCACAAAACGCAGAACAACAGGAAGAGAATCATATGCAAAGCAAAAATGGAGCAGGATGACCGCTATAACAATATTCGTTCTGGTATTAAATGTCAATAAAATTTGACCATAGAATCTAAAGGTTATTAAGGGACATATTGTAAAATTGACCGGACTTATGCTATTGGCAATTCAGCACAATATCAGAGGCTTACAGGCAGACTACAATATATGGGGGTCGCCGATTCTATCTTCTAGTCAGGTATTCAAGCATGACTTTGCTTAGAATTGGGGCAAGGAATGCACTGCAATAAGCTGCAATTATGTTATGATTTATATCGATTCGAATTGAAACTTAATTTGTGTTTTCAGGAAAATAAGATTTTTTGGGGATTAATATCATACTTTCGCATCCTATTCCACACGGTCCCCCGACTTATGCTTAGTATCCGGGCGGCTTGAGATTTGTTGCCCATCGATTTTTTCAATGCTTCAATCAGTGCCGTCTTTTCTTCAAATTCAATTCCAGAATTCGGGAGAGCATGGCAAATATCGGCATCTATATTTTCATGCACATACCCTGGTAAATCAGCAGGGCCGATCAAGCCTGAATCCTTGATGACAAACGCGTATTCCAACGCCGCTTTTAATTCCCTAACGTTACCAGGCCATCGGTAGGTCATGAGAAAGTGCATCGCCTCAGCAGTCAGGCCGGTGATCTCTTTTTTGGTTAGCATTTGCATTTGTTCAACAAATGATTTGACTAATAAAGGCACATCCTCCATACGCTCGCGCAGCGGCGGCAGATTTATGGGAATAACATTAATCCGAAAAAAGAGATCTTCACGGAATTTTCCTTTCTCAATAAGCTCTTTGAGATTCTTATTGGTTGCCGAAATAATTCGTACATCGACCCCAATTGGCTCCTGATCTCCAACCCTCTCTATTTTCTTGGACTCTAATACGCGAAGCAGCTTCACCTGAACAGAATGGGGCAGATCTCCAATTTCATCCAGAAACAGGTTGCCGCCATCAGCATACTCAAATCGTCCCATTCTGTGCCGGTAAGCGCCAGTGAAGGCCCCCTTGATGTGGCCGAACAGCTCGCTTTCGAGCAAGGCCTGGTTCAATGCGGCACTGTTGACCTTAACAAACGGTCCATGTCTACGTTTACTAAGGTTATGGATTGCCTGAGCAACGAGCTCTTTGCCTGTGCCACTTTCGCCTAAAATAATCACAGGGGCATCGCTGTCAGCGGCTTTTTCGACCACGCTTAGCATCTTTTTCACTGAAGAAGTTTGCCCGATGATTCCCTGGAAGCCTTTATTCCCATAAAGCCTACGAGACAAACGGTTTAGCTCATTATCCAATTTTCGGAGATTGGAAACATCAGTGAAAATTTCCAAAGCCCCCAGGATTTCACCCGTTGAATTATAAAGAAGTGACGCCTTTTTGATAACCGGAGCATAGGAGCCGTCCTTTTTGACCATTAAACAATCTTTTTGCAATTCCTTGCCTTTATCGAAAAGCGCACACCATGCTTTACGTGTCTTTGACACCAGTGGTTCGCAGGCGTCACAATCCAACATCAGACAAGGCTTGCCGATCATTTCAGAGCGCTTGTACCCAAGGAGGTTTTCCAGCGCACGGTTTATGAAGCGAATAGCCCCATTTGGCGCGACAATCATCAGACCGTCATTGAGAAGGTTAAGTATTTTGTCCCAATTTTCTGTGAGATCAAGTTCAGCAACTATATTTTTCATTGATACGTCCCAGGTATTGAACATATGTTTAAACGATTTGTTTATACAATATGTCTAAATACATTAAAGATTAAAGTATGTCAACAAGTGTTTGATAACAATTTTACAATCATTTTAATAATTTAAGGAATTTTGTTTTTATGAGAAATTTAGGCATGTTTATTGCTGTTCCAGTACTGATTGATGTCACAGAAACAAAATAGCGTATAATCTTATTAAAATGAACGGAGACAATGATGAAAAAGTTTTTTACAGTGTTGGTTTCGATGGCTCTTCTCGTGAGTGTAGCGGTATCCCCGGTATGGGCAGGTGGTGATAAGAATCATGGTGACGTTGGACAAGGGGAAACCGATCAAGGTGATACCGGCAGTGGTACCGGCAACGCTTCTGGTGACGACGCTCAAGGCAATCAAGCTCCTTAACCTTCTCAGCGGCGCCTATAATCATCACAATGCATTTGAGCGTCAGCTTGTAGCAGTAGGGTGCCAATAAAAGAATTTCGTTAAACCTCACACTTGAGGAGAAAAGGCAGGGCCTTATGGTTCTGCCTTTTTCATTTTAGCGAAAACACAAGATGTTGTGGCCTTTTCATCCTCCGAGAATCCGGTGATAGCTGCTATCCAAAATTAAAATATATCGATTTTTATCCCGCCGATCCGACATCACCAGTGATTTCCTCTGCATAGGTGTTGATCCGAGCGATAACCTCTTGAACATCCTGGTCATTGATCCCGTGACCTTGGAGGACATCAATTAGATGACCGATATACAGAGCAAAATGATGTTTGGTAATGCCTCTTCCATGGTGGACATGGCTAAGAGGTCTGCCGGTATATGATATCGGGCCGTCCAGCGCAGCACTAAAGAACTCGCGCTGCATCCGGCGGAGCTTGTCCACAGAGACGTCTTTAAAGAACGGCTTCAATTCCAGGTCGGCTAAGACACGATCATAAAATTCGTGGATAAGATCACTGATTGCTTGTTCGCCACCGACTCGCTCAAATAATGTTTGCTGTTTATCGTTCATTTTAAACCTCCGAGTTAGAATTGCCCCACTGATAAAATCAGAACTTCGAAGTTTGAATATCGATTGACATAGTGAGATTCAGAGACGCAGTTTATTGTGTCATTGTGCGGTAAGAAGGTTAGGTACCAGCGTCGCCGAACTATCTAAAAAGCTTGGTGTCTCGCAGCCTTCGATGAATACTTTTGTAAAACGTGGTGAGACTACTCCTCTGCCCCGGCTTCTTTGAGTTTTTTTAGGACAGTCGGGTAGCCCGAGGCCATCATCAAAGCAGAGCTACCAACCTTGTTCTTCACATTCACGTCGGCCCCGTGTGTGAGAAGGATATCCACAATATCTCGCTGGCCCGAGACCGCGGCAAACATAAGGACAGTGTAACCCTCCCAATCGACCGCATCGAGGTCTGGGTCTGCAGTCAGTAAGGCTTTTACCGCTTCGACTTTTCTGTTTCTGGCTGCCGCCATTATTGCAGTTCGGACTCAGCAACTTTAAACCAGATTCCTGTTTCTTTTTGAACCTTTTCGAATACCTCCTTTAAAGACGCCTCCTTAAGGATTGCCGTGACGGTTGCCCCTTGAAAGAACAGGGTGTTGCTTTCTTCACCCGCAGCAACAACGACGAAGTAATTAACAGTCACAAAAAAGGTCGTCAAAGCCATAGAGACGGCAGCCTTTTTGGTCATGCCCAATTCCTTCTTATTAGTTTACCCTTCTGGTAACATTGGGATTTATTTTGATACCCACACCTGTGCTAGTTTCGTGTCAATAAAATTTTTCTTAAGGATTTCTGTCTTCTGTTCTCTGTCCTCTGACTTCTGACCTCTGTCATCTGTACTCTATGCCCTATGCGCTGTCTTTCCGCCTTCCCGCTTCCGCATTCCAAAATCTGTCTTCAGTCTTAAGCCTACCAAATATATTTTTTAAAGGAAGACAGGCCTTTAGGCGCATAGATCATAACGGCAATCAGGAGGGCACCGTACATTACAAGACGCCAGGCTCCCAGTTGCCGGAAGTATTCCTGAAATCCGATGAGAAGAAAACCCGCCAGGATAGAACCCCACAGCGTTCCCCTGCCCCCAACGTAAGCTACCGTCAGAACCTCAACGGTTCTGGGAACACCAAACTCGGTGGTATCTGGCGTCAGAATACCAATGTAGTGGGCGTAAAAAGCCCCGATCAGTCCTGTGAAAAAACACGCCGTCGTAAAATTGATGAGTTTGTATTTGGTAGCACTGAGGCCCAGGGTTTCGGTAGCCAACTGGTCTTCCCGAATGGCTTTGAAGGAAAGACCGATCCTTGAATTCACCATCAGGATCGCTGCGGCAAAGATGACAATCGACATAATCAAAAGCAGATAATAATAGGGCAGCAGCTCGGCCCGTGAAAAATTGAAACCGAACAGGTCCGGCAGGGGTTTTACAGACAATCCCAGCATCCCTCGGGTATAGCCGGGTGTATTAGAGATTGTCAGCCGCAGCACTTCGGCCAGAAACCAGGTGGCCAGCCCCACGAAAATCCCCTGCAGTCTGAGGGTGACCACGCCGGTAAGAAAGCCCAAAACGCCGGCCGTCGTTGCCCCGATGAGCATCCCAAACCATGGATTAATCTCATAATGCAATGCGGCCAGAGCAGATCCATAAGCACCGGCGCAGATAAATCCGGCAAATCCAAAATTGATGAGTCCGCCGTAACCGATTTGAAGATCATACATGACCCCCCAAATGCCGAACATCAGCGCCGAAATAAATATGGTTGTTATAAACCGATTTTCCCTCCAAATCCACGGGACGGCAATTAAAAAAGCCAGAACCAATGCCGTTTTAATATATCGGGAGGCATTCATTCCTTTCCGTGGACTGGCGAGTATGCTCATGGCCGCTCTCCTGCGGGGGCAAAAAGCCCGGATGGTTTGAATACAAGAACGGCGATGACAATGGAGAAGACAATTACATTCTGCCAGCCGCCGGCCAAAAAGAAAACAGCATAGGCTTCAAGAAGTCCTACCAGAATACCGGCCGCAATAGCTCCTTTGATATTGCCCAGGCCGCCAAGGATGACAACGACAAAGCTTTTTAAAACGGGAGCCATCCCGGCATTGGGATTGGCAGGAAACAGTGTGATCAAGAGCGCGCCCGATATTCCGGCCAGGGCCGCTCCGATGCCGAAGGCCACGGCATACATCCGGCTGACATCGATACCCAGCGTCTGGGCGGCCTCCGTATGCTGAGATGTTGCCCGTATCGCCTTGCCCAAGCTTGTGTTTTGGATAAAATACCAGAGCACTCCGACGGTCAACAGCGCCAGCCCCAGAATCACCAGGTGATCATAGATAAAGACAACATCCCCGACGACATACTGACCGGCAACCAGATTGGGAATTCCGCGCTGAATGGAACCGAATATGATCAAAGCCAGGTTCTGAAATATCACCATCAGGCCGATGGTCAGAACAAATGAATCCATGAGCCATTCTCGACCGGCTTTCTTGCGCAGAGTGGATATCAGGCCTTTCTCCAGAATGATTCCCACAATGAAAACTCCGATCCCGGCGGCCAAAATACCCAGTGGAAAGGGTAGACCCAGCATGGCAGCCACAAAATACATAATGTAGCAGCCGATCATAAACAGTTCGCCGTGGGCAAAGTTGACGATTTGCATGATTCCGAAGATCAGGGAGAGCCCGACTCCCATCAGGGCGTACATCGACCCTCTCACCAATCCCAGAACGATCAGTTGGATAAAAATACTCAGTTCCATCCTATATCCATTCCTTAATAATATCCTCGATGCTGTCGATAAACTCCGTTTTGGGTCCATGGTGGCTGTTCTGACCCAGACGAAGTACATAGATGTAGTCGACCACATCCAGGCACTTATGGACCTTCTGATCCACCATTAAGATTGTGTATCCCAATTCTTTCAATTTGACGATTTCCTCGTAGACCGTGTCAACCAGCTTCGGCATCAACCCCACCGAAGGCTCATCGATCAGGATGGCGCGGGGATGAGTCATGGTGAGGCGGGCAATCTCAAGTGTCCGCTGCTCACCACCGGAAAGCGCGCCGGCCGCCATTTTGCACTTATTCTTGAGAACGGGATAATGTTGGTAAACCTCATCCAGGGCTAGATCGAGAGATTTGCGATCACGTTTGATGATCCAGCCGCCCAGTTCCAGGTTTTCCTCCACGGTCATCGCCGGAAAAACACTGTGCCCCTGAATGAGATGGGCAATCCCCTGGCCCAGCATCTGATCCGGCTTGAGCCCCTTGATCGAATGCCCGTCGTGAAAAACGTCACCCTGGCTGGGATGCAGGTAGCCGTAAATGGTTTTCAGAAGGGTCGATTTGCCGGCTCCGTTAGGCCCAATGATGCCGGTCAGGCGCCCTTCCCTGGCAACCACATTGACATCCATTAAAATGGGTACCTCTTTCACATAACCCGAAGTGACATGTTTAACCTCAAGCGTCATAATCAATGCCCCAGATAAGCGTCGATCACCGCCGGATCGTGCCGGACGTTTTCCGACGCTCCCTCGGCGATGGTGGTTCCGGCTGAAAGAACGGTCAGGTGTTTGCACAGTTTCATGACAGAGGGAATATCGTGGCTGATCAAAAGAAATGTCTTCTCCCGAGTTTGGTTCAGCTCGATGGTGACGTCGATTAACCGCTCAATCAAAGCGGGATTGACCCCTGCAAACGGCTCGTCTAACAGAACTACCTCAGGATCCGCCATCATGGTTCGCATGAACTCCAGCAATTTCTTTTGGCCCCCGGAAATTTCAACGGCCAGCTGCTCACGGAGATGGCTGAGTCCCGCCATCTCCAGAAGCTCCAAGGCTTTTTTCTCACCTTTCTTCTTTGAAATCCGCCTGGGAATAAGCGGAACCATCATGTTCTCCATAAGGGTCATTTCATTGAAAATCCGGGCAACCTGAAACGTCCGTCCGATTCCCCTGGAGGCGATTTGATACGGTTTCAGTCCTAAAATCTCCCGGTTTTTGAAAATGACTTTACCGGCGTCGGCACCGTAAACACCGTTGATCACATTAAACAAAGTGGTTTTGCCGGCCCCATTGGGTCCGATAACACCATGGATTTTGCCCTGCTCTACACTGAGAGAGACCCCCTGTAGAGCAGGAATGCCACCAAACTTTTTATACAGCTGAGTGACTTCCAGAAATACCATCATAAATCTCAAAAAATCCGCAAGCCCCTTTTGGGCCATTATAATCTGATGTTTTTCGTTTTTATGTTAAAAAAACAAAATACAATCAAATCACAATAGCCAAATCACAAATAACAAACAAATCACAATGACTAAAATTCAAAATTCCAAACAATTGGCTTTTGATCTTATTTGAGAATTGGATATTGTAATTTGGAATTTATTTGTAATTTGGTGCTTGTTATTTGTTTTTTCCGCTTTATCCGGGTTAGGGGCTCATGAATACAAAAGCATTAAATAGATTTAACTGCGTGAACAATCAGGAACTGCGTCTACACCCAGGGTGGTGCCTTGAACTGGGCTTCCGCCAAATCAGTCGGCCAGAGGATTTTGGGTTTTCCCCCGAACATCTGGACCAGTGGAAAGAAGAATCCCTCCATAAAATTGCCCGTTCGGATGTCATTTCTGGAAAGCTGATGCAGGGTTCCTTCCTCAGAGAAGTCTTTCCAAAAATCATTGTAGGTGGCAAAGTCATACATCTGCCAGACTCCCTTATATTTTACCTTCTCCCGGATGTGCTCCACCAGTTTTTCGAATTTAAGCGTGCCGGCTTCGTTGAGGGCGTTGATGGCCAGGCGGGTATGGTCATAGGGTTGACCGCAAGGCGCGATACCGGCATCAATGCCGTACTTGTCCTTAAACCGTTTCATCCATTCTTTCTGTTCCGGAGACACGGGATAAGGGGAGTCCATACAAACGGCATAGTCTGAAGCCTCTCCGGTGTTTTGATACCATTCCCCGGTCCAGGCGAGTCCGTGGGCAAGTATCAGGGCTTTGAGCCCCATGGCGCGAACTTGTTTGACAAAATTATACATCGGTACACCACCGGTCTGCGTGGAAGCCACTACCGAGACTTTGGCGGCTTTGTACTTGGTGATGATGGGTGTGAATTCAGTTTCATCAATGGCATTCACATCATAGGGCATCACATCAAAGCCGGCGGTTCGCAGGCTAACCACCAACGCTTCGCCCCATCCGCGACCGAAGTCGGTATCCTCGACGATGACGGCTGCCTTTTTGTTGGCTGGTTTCCAGAGGCCTTTTTCCATAAAATGCAACAGCGGAGGGCCGTAGAGTCCCGCGAATACCGGCGGAGATGCCCACCCCTTGAACCATCCCTGATATTTTTCCGGATGGTCGTTGATCTTGAAGTTGACATACTGGGACTCGCCCTGATGGCCGATGTGAACTATCTTGAGGGGAGATTCGGCATCCATGCAGGCCATGGCCACGGAAGAATGCCATCCGGTGACCATTAATTTTACCCCTCGATTAACAGCGTCGGTCACGGCCTTGACCGCTTTTTCAGGGCTCGACTGGCTGTCCACCCACATCGGTTCGATATCCAGGGTGTTACCGTCAACCTTGACGGGAATCTCCCCGGCCTCTTTGGCATCTTCCAGGGCCATTTCAATGCCCCGTTTGAACTGATCTCCTGTGCGGCTGGCAGGACCCGTGTAAGGGCCCATAAATCCGATCTTCAGTGTTTTGGCTGCATAAGCATCTTTGGGAAGACCCATGGTCAGGACACTACCTGCAGCGGCGGCCATTCCTGCGGTTTTCATGAAATCACGACGCGAGATTCCCTGATCTTTTTTCTCTTCTGACATGGCTTGCCTCCTTTTCGGTTAATAGGTTAATCCCCTTTATCCAACAAGCTCCAATGTATACCCAACCCGGACAAGCCGGAATTGAAGATTGAAAATTGAAAATTGAAGATTTGTGGTTTCGCTTCGCTCTGTCTTTTCAATTTAAATCGATAGAATTGCTTAAATATTCAATCTGGCTATGCCATTAATCCTGTGCAAACATGATAGGATTTCAATAAATAGGTACCAAATGGATCGGTTGCGGGCCGAGGGTTGAAAGGTTACAATCAATGGACGCGACTTCCAACATAGACCAAGACCCGAAATGCCCGACATACCCGATTGTGTGAAACGGCCTAAGACCCACGATTTTGGATACTAATGATCATACCTGCTGTCAAGCTTTTTCCCGTTGGGCTTTCAGCGCAATTAGAACATTTTTCTGCCTCTGCCAGTGTGACAGCTCGTCCATAAAGGTGCTAAGCTTATTCAGAGCCTGCGCTCGGTACGTGTGGTCCCACTTTCATCGAGGCTGCCCCGCTAAAGCGGGATGCAAGCAGAAGCCGCTCCCACGAGAAATTGACCTTAAGTTATAGACGCCCTCTTTTATTTTTTTACATATAACCCCCTCTCGTATCAGTAGGTGATCGTGGCTCTGTGTGGCTATTGGGCATTCTGCTGTCTATTCTGATGGGATTGTGAAAATACAATTGAATTGCAGCAAGTTACGATATTTTAGGAAAAAATTGCAAATTTTTAATCTTTATATCAGAATTTTAGGTAAATGGGTTGTTCTTGACATATTTGAGAGAAATAGATACCACTAAAACACGAATCTTCGGGTTTGCATAAACCATCAAGGCAAAACCAAGAAAGGAGGTGGATCACAGGGAACTGTAAGTGCTTATTGTCATTTCGGTTTTATGAAAAAACAGATTATTCTTAACATTGGATTGAAAAGGAGGGGGACTAAAATGAAAAAATACGCTTTAACTATAGTAATTGCGCTGCTGTGTCTATTATTTAGTGTAGGAATTGCTGCCAGTGCAGAACCTTTTAAAATCGGTATTCTATGCCCCATCACGGGGACGCAGGCGGTCATGTCCGAGGATCTGATAACAGGATTTAAGCTGGCCCAAGAGGAAATCAATGCTGCCGGCGGCATATTGGGTCGCCCAGTTGAATTGGTTATCGAAGATACCGAAACGCGGCCGGCACCCGGCATGGATGCCGCCCGAAAGCTGATCGAAGTCGATAGAGTCAAAATTATATCCGGCGGTTTTTCCAGCGGCGTGGCATTGCCGATCGCCAAGTACTGCCAGGAAAGAGGCATTTTAGCTGTTTTTCAACCACCAACATCTCCGCTTTTCCGTGAAGTCGGGGATATGATCTTCCTGACCAATGTATTGGATAATTACAAAGGCAAGGTGATTGCCGATTTTGCCGTTGCCGACTCTGGACAAAAGAAATACGGCTTAATGTTTATGAACAACGCTTTTGGTAAGGCTTTGCACGACGAAACCGTTAAAAATTTGGAGGCCCAGGGGGCGGAAATTGTAACGGATGTGCTTTATGAACTGAATAAGGTTGATTACAAGGCTGAGCTCCAACGCCTGTTTTCAAAAAAACCCGAGGCCGTTATTGCTACGTTTTATGCCAAAGAGGGTTTGGTGACCGCCAAGCAGGCCTATGAGATGGGGTTGCTCGATGTAGATAAGGTGCCCTGGTATATTCCGGAAATGACCTCCAGTTTTGCCTCGGCCATGACTGAAATGCCCCAGGTCGTAGAAGGCATCAAGGGCCTTAATCCGCTCGAGCCAGGCGGCCTTTATGTGGAAAAGTTTAAAAAGAAGATGGGACGTGATCCCATCACCGCTTATGCCGCCATGAACTATGATGCCCTTGTTCTGATTGCCATGGCAGCCAATTTCGCCCAATCGGATGATCCCAAAATGATTCGAGACAATTTGTGGAAGGTTGATGACTGGTTGCGCGGGCAGTCCACCGGTGGTGATAAACGATTTGACAAAGACGGCATGCAGGGCTTCGGTGAATATCAGAAAGTAATTATTAAGGACGGAAAACCTGTGAAATATTAATAAGGAACTTGTGTCTATTAGATGATTTACTAGGGGATAAAATAGAAGCCGCCTCAAATGGATTTGCGATATTGAGATAGCTTCTAACTTGATCAACGGCCCCACCGAACTATCCCCGATCGGTGGGGCTGCATTTTATGTGGTTCGGGATGCTATCAGCGCTGCTGATTTTGCCTCAAGTCCTGAATATCAGACAAACATGGATGATTTAAGAGATGGAAATTACGCAGATTATCGTAAATAGTCTTGTCCGAGGGGCAGAGCTGAGTCTGCTGGCCATCGGCCTTACCATGGTATTTGATATTTTGAAGTTTGCGAATTTCGCCCATCCGGACTACGCTGTCTTAGGAGCTTTTTTCGCCTATATGTTCAACCGCATCATGGGCGTTAACTTGCTGCTGGCTGTACTTCTGGCTGCTTTAATTACGGGTGGGGTCGGCATCCTGATCGACCAGACAATCTTCAAACGACTACGGATGATGGGGGCCAAGCCGGTTACTTTGATGATTGCGTCCATGGGCACAGCAATTGCCCTAAGAAATCTAATGCGGTTGATATGGACCAGCCATACGAAGACCTATGCCATTCCGATTCGAAAACCTCTGGAAATACTCGGTGCTAGAATAACCCCGCTTCAGATATGGATCATCATCGCCAGTGTGCTGTCGATGATCGCTTTTCATTTGTTATTGCATCGTACGACGTTCGGGAAAGCTCTGCGGGCCATCTCTGACAACAGAGAACTGGCCGGCGCCTGTGCCATTGATTCCGAGAAAATGATCAAATGGATGTGGTTTTCAGCAAGTGCCTACGGCGTGTTAGGCGGGTGCATGATCGCCATGGAGCACCTCCTTTATCCGCGGCTGGGTTTTAATATTATCATACCGGTTTTCTGTGCCACCATATTGGGGGGCATCGGCAACCCCTATGGGGCGATGATCGGGGCACTCCTTCTGGCATTTGCCGAGAATATTGTGCTGGCCCTTGATTTTAGTGTCTTGATCAATCTGGGGGGCTTGTTCGACATCAGCTCACTTTACGTCAACACCGGTTATAAGCCGGCCATCAGCTTTGTGATTTTAATTGTTATCCTGCTTTTAAAGCCTACGGGAATTTTGGGGAAAAAATAGAATGA
>Ga0316192_10003236_pt1 | contig 11884 bp, 8 predicted proteins | sample MerIslwburrow_MG_FD_204931 | JGI IMG/M metagenome (GOLD analysis project Ga0316192, IMG submission 204931) | Coastal sediment microbial communities from Maine, United States - Merrow Island worm burrow | ecosystem: Environmental > Aquatic > Marine > Coastal > Sediment | place: USA: Maine...
GAACGAACCCACGGACCTGCCGGAGGCCTACAACTCCATCGAAACGTTTACGGGTGACTTTGAGGGTATGGTGGAACGGCGTGTGCTGCGGGTGTTGACCGTGTACAGCGTGGGCCGTTACTACGTGGACAAGGCGCAGGAAAAAGGCCTGGTGCACGAAGCGGCGAGATTGTTCGAAGACTTTCTCAACAAGCGACTGCAGCGTCGCCATGTCCGTTTGCACGTGGTGGTTATACCGGTAGCGCGCAACCAGCTGATCCCCGCATTGCTGGCCGGGCGCGGCGACATTATCGACGCCAGCCTCTCTATCACCCCGAAACGCGAGAAACTGGTGGACTTCAGCATACCCGCCAGTAAAGAGGTGGCAGAGATCCTGGTAACAGGACCTTCAGCCCCGCCTGTGGAATCCATATCCGACCTGTCCGGGCAAACTTTGTATGTGCGGCTTAGCAGCAGCTATCGCGAGAGCGTCGATACATTGAACAGGGCGCTCAAGGAGCAGGGGTTGGCGCCGGTGCGCATCCAACCCGTTTCCGAACTACTGGAAGACGATGACCTGGTACAAATGGTCGACAGCGGCATGCTGCCCTGGGCCATCATTGACGAGTACAAGATGCTGCTGTGGGACCAGGTATTCACCAATCTGACGGTGCGCGATGACATCGTATTCCGCTCTGGCGCCCGCATCGCCTGGGCATTTCGCAAAAACAGCCCGCAACTGGCCAGGGAGGTAAACGCCTTCCTGAAGAAAAACCGCGCCGGGACCATGATTGGCAACATGCTGATCAATCGCTACATCCGTGACTTTGACTGGGCAGCCAATGCCCTGGGCGAGGAGGATTACCTGCGCTTCCAGAACCTGCGGGGGATTTTCCAGAAGTACGGGGAACGCTATGGCATAGAGTATCTGCTGGCCGCCGCCCAGGGCTACCAGGAATCACGCCTGGACCAGAGCGCGCGCAGTGGCTCCGGCGCCATGGGGGTCATGCAGATAAAACCCACCACCGCCGGAGACCGCAACGTCAATATCGATAACATCCATAAAGTGGATAACAATATTCACGCCGGCGTTAAATACCTGAGCTTCCTGCGCAATCGCTATTTCAATGACCCCGAGATCGACGATTGGAACCAGACTGCACTGGCGCTCGCGGCATATAACGTGGGTCCCAATCGCATGATCAAGCTGCGGCAGTCAGCAGAAAGGCGGGGCTACGATCCCAATATCTGGTTTGACAATGTTGAACTGGTCGCGGCCAAGGAGATCGGCAGGGAGCCGGTGCAGTATGTAGCCAACATCTACAAGTACTACCTGGCCTACCGCACCTCTGCCGAACAATTGAGCCAGCGCCAGGCGGCCCGGGAAAGAGCCGGCATACTGACGGACACGCCCTCCCGTTAGAGCGCCTGCCCGGCACCCAGGCGCGACTCGGTGTCAGCCAGCCGTCCCTGCAACCAGTAGATTTCGTAATCGTTACTTACGCCTTCCTGTGCGCGCTGCAGCAGCTGTTGCAGTGCCTGCTGGCGCAGCCCCAGTGCAGTTTTGTTACCGGGTTCCGCGGCCAGGGTCACTTCCACCACATGCAGAGTCTTCACCGGCTCCCCCTGGGCGAGATAGTTTGTCGCCAGGCTCAGCAGAGGCTCCGTACCCGCTGCCGCTGCCAGGTCAGCGTACACATCGCGCGCCGGCACCGGATACAACTCGGTAGTGCTCTCGAAGTGAAACCAGGAGGCATAGTAGTCCCAGATGCTGCGCACCGCCCAGTCGACCTTGCCGTGATTCTGCACCAGGTCCAGGTGCGGCGGCAGCTGGATTTCCTGCATCAACTGGTATACGGATTTCCCGGCATTCATCCCCGCCACGGTGGCATCGTGCACATACTGCACCGCGTCGCGAATTCGCTGCATGTCCGCTTGTATCTGCTGCGCACCCACGGTGGGGTCGAGATGACTGGGCACCACAATTTCCGGTTCCAGGGCAAGCAACAGGTCGAGGGATTTCACATACTCCATCGGCTTGCGAATTTTTTCACCGCGCATGGTGAATACATTCGGAAACTGGGGGAACTGTGGACCAAAGAAGTCGCCGCTGAACAATATCTTTTGCTGCGGTAGCCACAGCACCGCATTATCCGCGCCCTCGGCACCCGGTGTTCCAATCACCTGAAACTCAACGCCGCCAAGGGTAAAACCATAGTTTTCCCAGTCGGGCACGGTAATGGTGGGCTCTATACCACCGTAGCGCATCATGGCGATATCCGGACGATCCTCCCACGCCGGCATCCAGGGAAAAAGCGTGCGGTTGCGGCCGTACTGATAGGGCTCCAATTCGCTCAGGTAGCGTTGCTCCTCCAAAAAATCGCCGTGGGTAATAATTTCCGTACCCTCTTCCTGCCAGAATCGGGTGCCGCCAATATGGTCCGCATGGGAGTGGCTCAGCACAATGTAGCGCACCGGCGCATCTGAGACTTCCTTAAGCGCCTGCAACTGCCTGGCCACCTGCAATACCAGGCCCGTGTCAAAGATGACATTTCCTTCTTGCGTGGTAATCATGATGGTATTGCCAACGCCGGTGGCGTAGTAGACATTATCTGCAACCTGGCGCACCTCGATGGGACGTTTGATCAGGTCTACAGCGCTGCCGTGGGTGCCTTCACCTTCATCACCGAAATCCAGGCGCTTTGTCGCGGCATCGCCAATGACCTCCAGTGTTTTCAGCTCAGCCTGCTTCTTCAGCCCTTTGCCCGCATCTTCGTCCATGACCAACCAGATGACTGACACGGCGACAACTGCAAGTACTACTAATAGCGATTTGCCGATGCCACCACCCTGGCGCGCAACATCAGTCTGTAAATCAATCATTACTGCTCCTCCTGATTTTCCAGGGCCATGCCCGGCACTGGGGTAACAAAAATCGGGGACGACCAGGCGCGCTGCTGCGCCGGCGCCAGGCAGTCGTCATCATCCGGTGTGCGGTAATCGCCATAACAGGGATTCACCGCAATACACTGTCCGTTTTCATCAAACTCACAACGCACGTTAGCTGCGTTGATCATAGGCGTGCTTTCCTGCACCGCGCGCACGTAGTAAACCGCTTCACGTGCACTTTCCGCGAAGTCCTCGTCCTCGAATTCCACCCGGCAACCCATGGGGTCACCGTCACAGGCGAAGCTGCGCCAGGGGTCTTCCACCAATTTCTCCAGGGGTTCACCCGGCAAAACCTGGGGCCTTATGCGCACCACCTCGATACGATCGATACGATACCGCTCGTCAGATGGGTTATAGCACTCACCGCCGCACAACAAATCCAGGCGCTGCTCTCCCAATGCCTGCACTGCATGATCCGGGCATCCGGGTTGTTGTTTGAAATCGCCTACCGCGCTGACCCTGAAGCGAGGATTAGCTGCGGACAGCACCTCTGAGCCCATGGGAACCGTACTGTCTCCCGCAAGCATATCGAACCACAACAGAATACGGTCACCGGAGGTGGCATAGACTTCCCGGCGTTTCAGGCTGTCCCAGATCGCACTGCGACTACGGCCGTCACTGTGGGTAGCGACCAGGCCACCGGTGAGCCAGAAACTGTTCTGGCGTTCCATGTTGCGCAGGTTCACCAGGCCCACACCGCCATCGTCCAGTGGCACGGAATAAGGCAGGGGCTCAAGCTTGTCACCGCTTTGTCGCTCCGCCACCCGCTGGTTTGGCGCCCCGAATGCCTCCGTCATAAGCTTACGCTTGACTTCCTTGTAGCCGGTTCCAGCCTTACTGCGATGATTGTCGCTGGAGCCGATCAAACCGAAGCGGAAATTAAAGGGGTCTTGTGGCTGTTCAAAATCCGTGATCGCCAGGGCGTACTGGGCCGTCGTCTTCGGGCGGTGATCCATAGGTTCATTGAAGCAGTCCGGGCAGGTCCCGCAATTCAACCAGTCAGTGACCTGCTGGCCGGGTATGGTGAGATGGCCCGAATTGCCGGCATCGACAAAGTTATGGCGTGCGGCAATTTCCCGGCGCTCACACTCCTGCACCTCAATTCCAGCAGCCTCACAACGCTCACGGATAATCTGCCCCGCACGCCAGCAGCAGGGCAGATAACCCTCGCTGGGTTGAGGGCAGTACAGGCCACCGCTTTCGTCGATCGCAGCGCCGCGCCAACTGCGGTATTCCTCGGAGTTGCCGTGTCCGGAATAGATCTCGAACAGTATCTGCCGGTCCGGGTCGTGCTGGGCGCGATTGAGTTGCTTATCAAAGCTGGTACTGGCGGGGGTGTTCATGCCCCATGCATTACCATGCGGAATGACAATACTATCGAAGCCCCACTGATCCAGCTTGGCAAACAATTCCCGGGGGTCATCCGCAATTTCCAGGCAATCGTCGGGCAACTCCTTACTGTCTATACCTTTCTCACAGATGGGGGTGGCTGCTACCTCATCGTAATACTGCTGTATGCCCCAGTAAAACTGCCGATTCTCAAAGTCCATCAAAGACATCATCAGCTGTGCACCACGTCCCATGGGTGCCGTGGCGAGTTGTTTGCGCGGAGCGGCTATCGCCCGCGCCGGCACCCTGGCATCCTCGGTATCAAAAAAGATCACATTTTTGTGGCCGTAGTGCTTGCGCGGATCGGTGTTGACCTGGCTCCACTCCCAACCCAGAAAAGACACAAGGTCAGGATTTTCGGGATCACCCGAGATGCGATTACATTCGCGTATGCTTTCCCTGGTCTCGGCCCAGCGCCGGGGTGTAATGCCCTCGGCATGGTCGTTGATAGACCAGAAATCCAGGTTGGAGCAATAACGCGCAAAGTCGCAGGCATCCGCCGGCGGATGCAGTCCACTGCCGCCCATCAACGGCACGGACATGATAAATGCGTCGGGAGAAAAGGTGGTGTGAACATGCAGATCACCAAACAGTATCTGTCGCTCACCCCGGTCTGCAGGTGTCACCAACGACTGACCGGACTGCTTGCTGCTCACCACCGAAGCTGGCAGCGCGCCCCCCTGAATCTTCCCGCGATCCTGGGGTTTGCCACAACCGGCCAGCAAGCTGACGACTATCAGCAATATTCCGGCGATGATCCTGCATGAAAGATGCGTCATCCCGATTTCCAGCGTCGGTGAATGGACAAAAAACTATTTAGCGGTCTGGAAACTATAGTCCGCGTGACGTGCTTACGCGAGGTTCCGAAAGGCCAAAATTCCTGACAGGGGTACTCTACAAATTTAAGGGAAAAACCAAGGTGGCGCCGGCTTGAACGCTGGCACAGGATAGGGTTTAAACAGGAGGACGCCCTTTACAGGGCGTCCTCAGGTTTTCAGCTTGCTAGCGCGCCTTGCGCTTGGCGGGCGCTTTTTTCTTCGCAGCGGCCTTTTTCTTCGGTGCCGCTTTCTTCTTCACAGCGGCCTTTTTCTTCGGTGCTGCTTTCTTCTTCACAGCGGCCTTTTTCTTCGGTGCTGCTTTTTTCTTCACAGCGGCCTTTTTCTTCGGTGCTGTTTTCTTCTTCGCTGCGGCCTTTTTCTTGGGCGCTGCTTTTTTCTTCCGTGCCGGCTTTTTCTTGGCCGTCGCCCTCTCCACCATACTAGCGGCGCGGTTTGCGGCCTGGGCCTTGCGAGATTCAAGTATTGCGTCAGTCTTAACCGACATATACTTTTCCGCCGCCTCATAGGCTGCTTTAGCAATTTTCGCTACCGCTTCACCCAGATCCTGCACCTGCTTTACCAGTGCATCAACTTTCTTCTGGTTATCAGGGGTCGCTTGCTTGCGCAGCGCAGCCTTCGCTCTTTTCAAGCGCGAGCTTGCAGTGCCATGTTTTTTCCGCGCTGCCGACAACTCACGCTTTGCTCTCGCGCTTGCTTTTTCAGACTCAGATACCAACTTCTTCCTGAGCTGCTCCACTTTCTGGTTGGCTTTTTCAGCCATCTTGGTGGCCTGAGCCAGTTCTTTATCCAACATTGCGTTTGATGCTCCGTATTGATAATGAATACCGCATTCCTAGTGTAGGCCTAATTAACCTGGATGTAACGATTATTTTTTGATCTATAAAAAAATTAACAGATAAAAATTTTTTCGTGCGGCATGACATCCGTTGAATATTTTTGCCATTAAATCTGCGGTGTGCCGGGGGGTGAGGCAACTCCAAAAATAAAATTTTCCATAGGTTCAGGTATTCCGGTTTCACTTATTACCTGGGCATGCCGATGATCAAGCAAGCGTGGCTCGGCAACACCACAGGAATGCGCAATAGTCTCAACTTCGTGCATCAGGTTGCTCGCGTAATGCGCTACACGCTGCGCCTTATCCTTCGGGTTGAGGCCTTTCTGCAAGTCTTCATCATGCGTTGTAATACCGGTTGGACAGGTATTTTTATTGCACTGCAATGACTGCACGCAACCCAGTGCAAACATAAAACCCCGCGCAGAGTTAACACAATCGGCGCCCATGCAAAGCGCTGCAGCAACACCACCGGGATTAATCATCTTGCCGGAGCAGATCACGCGGATGCGCTGGCGCAGACCATACTGCTGCAATTTGCCCACTACCAGCGGCAGACTGCGACGCACCGGCAGGCCCATAAAATCGATCAGGCTCTGGGGCGCCGCGCCTGTTCCGCCGTCGGCGCTGTCTATGGTGAAAAAATCGGGTGCATAATCCAATCCTCGCTCCTGTATACGCTCGCAGAATTCATCCAACCAATCCGATTGCCCGATCACCGCTTTGATGCCGACAGGTTTACCAGTGACCTCCCGCACACGGTGTATCATGAGCAGCAGATCATCAATGCACTGTAACTCCGGGTGACGGTTGGGGCTCAGGGAGTCCTGGCCTGCGGGAATCCCGCGAGTGATGGCGATTACGTCGGTTACCTTGGCGCCCGGCAAAATACCGCCCTTGCCGGGCTTGGCGCCCTGGGACAACTTGATTTCAAACATTCGCACCTGCTCCTGCGACGCCAACTGCCGCAACTTTTCATCGCTCAGTAATCCCTGCTCATCACGCACCCCGTATTTCGCTGTGCCTATCTGGAAGACAATATCGCAGCCTCCCTCCAGGTGAAAAGGCGACAGCGCGCCCTCCCCGGTATTCAGCCAGATACCCGCTTTTTTCGCGCCTCGGGATAGTGCCTGTATCGCAGGCGCTGACAGCGCGCCAAAACTCATGGCGGATATATTGAAAAATGAACTGGTGACATAGGGATGGCGAGCAAAGCCTTCGCCGAAAGTGAGATTACTGCGCGGCTGGACCTCCTCCTCCAATGGCGGAAACAGTCCATTGAGGAAAATAATATCACCGGGTTGGTTGAGTGGATGGGTGGAACCAAAAGCCACCGTGGAGTCTATATTCTTGGCTGCACGGTAAACCCAGGAGCGTTGTGCGCGATTAAAGGGCAACTCCTCTCTGTCCAGGGCAAAGAAATACTGACGGAAAAATTCGCCCATATGCTCAAAGAAATAGCGAAAGCGACCGACCACGGGGTAGTTGTGCCGGATGGTCTGCTTAGTCTGGGTGACATCGGCGATGTACATGTAAATAACTGCGAGAAGCAATAGCCCCAGGAGAAAAGCGAACAGCAGCGATGCTACCTCGAGAAAATTGAGGGCAAAAACACGCAGGGCATCCATGCTCATATCCATCATCCACTCCCTGGCTATCGCCAATACTTATTCATCCGCGCCGCGCGGTCTCACGGCAGAGGGGACTTCAGGTGACGCGGTGTTAAAGCCGGTGCGCCCCGAAAGGGGTCGCACCGGCCAGGTGGATCTAGTTCTTGATCTGCAGCATGAATTGCGCGGCTGCCAGGCGAGTCTCATCATCCAGATGGGCCTGGGGAGGCATCTCCGGGTAGTCCGGGCGCTTCTTGACCGGGTTGGCTGCGTAGTCAGCAATACCCTGTGGGTTATCCATATACAGCGCCTGAATAATCTGCGTGGGCGGACCAATCATGCGGGAGGCGTAAGCGTGGCAACCTGCGCAGACACCGTAGTAAGCCAGTTTACCCTTATCGACGTTTTCCAGGGAGCGCGGTGGCACCGGCTCGGGCAAGGTATAACTGGCGACGTTGGCAGTCGTGGAAAACTCACATTCGCTGTACTTACCCAGCCCTATGGTACGAAAACGCTCCGGGTTGAGGATACAACCGTCATCCATACCCACCGTATCAACGATATCGGGGCCCGTCGTTTCCAGCATGGCCGCCATCACCGCCCGCACTGCAGGGGCCGGGTTCTGGCCATTATCGCGCATCAGGTTATTCAGTATTTTCGGGCGGTTGGGGTTGGGCTCTGAATCTGGATCCGTGGCGGTGTTGGAAGCCAGTGAGAAATCAGTAAAAACGATGCCTACTGACTCATTGTCGGTGATGATATTGCCTTCCACCACGACATCGTCGCAGGCCATCACCAGCACGCCGGTGCCCTGGGGAATATTCGACACCAGGGAGCCGGGAATCGCAAAATTTTCATGGTTGTTGCCCACGATAAAATTATTGCGAATCAGCACATCACCACAGGTTTTGATGGGCAGGCCCGGGGTAACAAACGCCAGGATTCCGCCGGTGTTGTTGTAGACATAATTACTTTCTACCAGTGCATGGCGGCTATTCTCAATTTCTATTCCAGCAACACTCTCGAATACCTGGTTGAACACTACATCGATATTTTCAGACATACCCACATAAATAGCTGCGTCCTCGATGCCGGAAACGACATTATGAGAAACGATGCCATTTTTGCCCAATTGCGGAAAGATGCCGTACACACCGGTATCGACAACAAAGTTATTGCGAATAATAAAGTTGTTGCCCGCCTGGCCCATTATGCCATTACCCTTGTAATGCGTGATGTACAGATTTTCGATAGTGACACCGTTGCCCGAGTACAACACCGCGTCATTACGTATACCCTCACCTTCCAGCACAGGATAGCGGCCTTGTTCGATAACACCGGACAGGGTGATATTGTCCTTGTCGATGTAGACCGTTTCCTTGTAGGTGCCCGGCATAACCTTGATCACGGCGCCGGGGCTGGCAGCTTTCACCGCCGCCTGTATGGATTCGCCATCGTTAACCACGATCAACTCGCCGCTGGTAGGCGTGTGCAGGCTACGCACATTAGCAGGCCCGACAGCGGCAGCCGCCACTTCCTCCGCTCCGGAGGAGGTAAACGCGGCTTTGGGTTCAGAGGGGACCTTGATAACCGTTGGCGCAGGCTGACGGGCCTGCCCCAGGTAAAAGCCGCCGGCCAGCAATGCAATGGCTGCCACAACGCCCATCAATTTATTCATTATGCTCTACTCCCGTTTGGGTGATGCCCGTGTCGACGGGCTTATTGTGAACTGCTTGCAGCCCCGAGGGCAACAGCGTTGGTGTGCGCGGTTTGAAGCTCTCGTCGGTCAGGGTCTTGAGAAAATCCACCAGGCGATCAAGCTCCTGGTCAGTCAAATCTGGCTCCCAGATGTGCCAGTGAATTTTCAGCTCTTCTCCCTCGGGCACGGCATGCCCGCGTCCACCCGTATAAAAGGCAGCCGCTTCGCGCAGGGTGGCGAACTTTCCAGAGTGCATATAGGGCGCCGTCAGCTCAATATTACGCAGGGACGGCACCTTGAAGCCCCCACGCTGGCTGGGCTCTGCCATCGGCACCTGCGCACCGGGGTCAAATGGCAGGCCATCCGGCTCAGGCGTGCCGATAACCGCTATCTGCTGGTTGGTAAAAAGGGGAGGTGTGTGACACTCGGCGCAGCGGGCGACAAAGGAACGGAAAACATTCAGGCCCTCTTTCTCCGGCTCGGTCAGTGCATCCGCGTAGCCGTGGGCGTACTGGTCATAGCGACTGTTCAGAGAAACCAGAGTCGCCTGGAAAGCGGTGATCGCGGTGTAGACCTGGTCCAGGCGTATCTGCGACTCAGGACTTGCAAATTCGTCGGGCCAGGCCGCGGCAAACAAGCGGCGATAGGTCGGTATCGCGTTCAGGGTCTGCAGCAGGATTTCCGGTGAGCTACCCATTTCATGGGCATCGTACAGGGGGCCCAGCATTTGCTGTTCCAGGCTGGCAGCCCTGCCATCCCAGAAAAATGACTTCAGGAATGCCACGTTCCACAGCGTGGGCGCTGAGCGAGCCAGCGGATCACCGGTAATGCCCACGCTGCGACCGCGCGCATCGGAAAAGCCCAGATCGGGATTATGGCAACTGGCGCAGGATACGCTGGCATCGGCGGACAATACGGGATCAAAAAACAGGTAACGCCCCAGGTCGATCTGCTGGGGACTGAAACCGTCCCGGTAAACGGGCAAGCCGGTTTTCAAGCCGCCTACACCTGCGCCCTCCAACGAGGTGTACATCAGGTACAGGCTGCGCAGTTCGCAGTGTCCGGAGGTCAGTTCAAAACCGGGCGGACAGTCTTCGCTCAGGGCGAAGTCATCCTGACCCACTGCGGCACTACCCCAGACACCCAGGCAGGCGCATAGCAGGGCTACAATATGGCGAACTGTGATCACTGCTGGCGACTGGTGATAAATGCGACCACGTCACGCATCGCCTGTTCGTTTGGTAATACACCCGCCATAGCGCGCATTTGCTTACCGGTGCGGTCATCGGGGTGTCTGCCACGGGTGCCTTCGCGAAACGCCTGCAGCTGTGCCATCAGGTACCAATCGTCTGCGCCCGCCAGCGCCGGCGAATTCAACGCGGGATTGCCCTCGGCGGTCGCGCAGTGACAGGCACCACAAAACTGGTTGTAGTAATCGCCGCCCATTACCAGGTCGCCTGTCACCGTCACTGTGGCCGGTGCGTTATCCAGCGACACGATATAGGCAGCCACATCGTGCATCGCCTGCTCATCGGCCAGGGTGGCGGCCATCCCTGCCATTTGCATGGCACCAGAACTGGACCCCGTGCCGCCACGAATGCCGGATTTGAATTTCTGTAGTTGCGCGGCAATATACACGGGCTGCAGGTGCGTCAGTCGCGGGGCCTGCAATGCCTCATTTCCCTGGGCCTTGTCGCCGTGGCAGCTGGCACACACGGCATAGGCCGTCTTACCCGCCTCGAGATTATTCTCGGCTGCAGCCTTTACAGCCGTCAAAAGCATCATCACCGTGATCAGAACTGTCGTTAAACGCATCTTGAACCTCTCTAACTCAAACTGTTTGGCCGAATCCCGGCTCACAGACCCTGGCTATAACGCCATTATCATTCATGAATATTAAACGTGGCTGAAAAATACCCCTTGTTTAGCAAAAATCGGGCGGTCAAACCCCTCCACAGGGATAAAAATGTTACCGCCTGCGCTAGACTCTTCGCCAATTCGGCCCAAGGGGGCTATTATAGTCGCTGTAAACAGGAACAAGTGGGAAAAGTAGATGGAATTCAACCCGGAAGTACACAGCATTAAATGCCCCAAATGCGGTCAAGGTATGGACCAGATCAGCTATGGCGGCGACCTGCTCATCGATCGCTGCACCGGTTGCAAGGGCATGTGGTTCGACCATGGCGAGGCAGACCAGCTGAAAAAGAAATGGATGGGCGATGCCCTGGATATTGGCGACGCCGGCGAAGGCAAGGATTGGGACGCCGTGGAGGATATCGCCTGCCCACGCTGCGGCAAGGATATGAAAAAAGCCTCGGACCCGGACCAGCCACATATCTGGTACGAAACCTGCGAGGAGCACGGCATGTTTATGGATGCCGGGGAGTTTACCGACTACAAGCACGAAACCCTGGCGGACTGGTTCCGCAGCCTGATCAAAGGGTCCCGTTAGGACACTCCAGGGGCGGGCACCAGAGGGCGGCCAGCGGTCGCCTTTTTCATATTTGGGACCGCAACCACACGGTGACACTAACTAATACAGTATAAACATTGGTAGCAAGTACTTACTATCGAAACTGCAAGGTAT
>Ga0316192_10003238_pt1 | contig 11883 bp, 7 predicted proteins | sample MerIslwburrow_MG_FD_204931 | JGI IMG/M metagenome (GOLD analysis project Ga0316192, IMG submission 204931) | Coastal sediment microbial communities from Maine, United States - Merrow Island worm burrow | ecosystem: Environmental > Aquatic > Marine > Coastal > Sediment | place: USA: Maine...
ACCTTGGGCGCCAGCACCGTGGTGGCGGTATCGGGGTAACGTCGGCGGATCTGATCGACAATGGCGGCCTGGGTCTGGGCTGTCAATCGGCGGCCGCAGCCCGGACAGTGCTGGATTCCCAGTTTACTATACAGCAGTCTCAGGTAATGGTAGATTTCGGTAAGGGTGGCCACGGTGGACCGGCGGCTGGCATAGCTGGTTCGCTGTTCAATGGCCACCGTCGGGGCCAGGCCGGTCACCAGATCGACATCCGGCCGTTCCAGGATTTTCATGTACTGACGAACGTAGGGTGCCAGACTTTCCAGATAGCGGCGCTGGCCTTCGGCGAAAAGGATATCAAAGGCCAGGGTAGATTTTCCCGAACCGGATACTCCGGTCAGCACCACCATTTCGTTGTGGGGCAAGGTCAGATTGATATCCTTTAAGTTGTGTTCGCGGGCGCCTTTCAAGGTGATGGCATCAAAGATCGTCGGTTCTGAATATGATGCCACCGACTCGGCCACACCGGCGGGCGATGCGTTTTGACGTTTCAACCGTCCCCTTCCTTTTAGATAGGCTTTTAAGAAACGGCCGGTGTGCGATTTTTTATTTTTGGCCACCTCTGCCGGTGGTCCGGTGGCCACCACATAACCACCGGCATCACCTCCTTCAGGGCCCAGATCGATGACCCAGTCGGCGGTTTTAACGACATCCATGTTGTGTTCGATCACCAGGACCGTGTTGCCGCTGTCGACCAGACGCTGTAAAGCGGCCAGCAGCCTGCCGATGTCATCAAAATGAAGCCCGGTGGTGGGTTCGTCAAATATGAACAATTTGCGCGAAAGATTACCGGAACCGTTGCCGACATAGCGGGAGAGTTTGAGACGCTGGGCCTCACCGCCGGACATGGTGTTTATTGGCTGGCCCAGTCGGATATATCCGAGGCCCACATCGGCCAGCGGCTGGAGCGCCGATACTACCTTTTTATTGGTTTCGAAAAACCTCAGGGCCTGGTCCACCGTCATGGTTAGAATGTCGTCGATGTTGCGCCCCCGGTAGCAGACATCCAATACGTCGGGTTTGAAGCGCTTGCCTTTGCAATCCGGACACAGAATGAACACATCGGAAAGAAACTGCATTTCCACCTTCTCGAATCCTTCGCCTTTACAGGTTTCGCAGCGTCCACCGGCCACATTAAAGGAGAAGTGACCGGGACCGAAATTGGCGGCCTTCGCTGCGGCGGTATCTGCCAGCAGCCGGCGAATCGGATCCAGGGCTTTGGTGTAGGTCAATGCATTGGCCCGGGGGGTGCGGCCGATGGCCCGCTGGTCGACCAGCACGACATCATCAATATGATCCATGCCCTTGATGGCGGTGTGTTCACCGGGACGACCCTCGTGGTTTCCCAGGGATTTTTTGGCGGCTTTATATAGAATATCTTCCGCCAGGGTCGATTTGCCCGATCCGGACACACCGGTTAAGCAGACAAACAACCCCAGGGGGATCTGAACATCGATCTTTTTCAAATTGTTTGCGGCTGCCCCTTTGATAGCCAACCAGCGATTGCTGCGGGGACTGCGCCGCCGGCTGCTGACAGGAATTTTGCGTCGCCCCGTGAGATACTGCCCGGTGAGAGACCCGTTGACGTCGGCGGTGGGGCCGAAATACATGATTTCCCCGCCTTGTTCACCGGCTTTTGGTCCCAGATCCAGCAGATAGTCACTTTCGCGAATGATTTCAGGATCATGCTCGACCACCACCACGGTATTCGATAAATTGCGCAGCCCTTTCAATATGCGGATAAGCCGATGGTTGTCCCGGGGATGCAGGCCGATGCTGGGTTCATCCAGCACATAGAGGGTATTGACCAGGGAAGAGCCCAGGGCGGATGCCAGCGCAACCCGCTGGACTTCGCCGCCGGAAAGGGTGCGGGACTGACGATCGAGGGTCAGGTATCCCAACCCGACATCTCTGAGATAATTCAAGCGATTGCGGACTTCCGCCAATATCAGTTGACCGGCTTCATCCCGGGGAGGTACCGGCAACATCTCGAAAAAATCATGGGCCTGCTCAACATTCATGGCATAGATCCGCGCGATGTTCCGTCCGTCGAGTCGGTACAGCAAGGTCTCATCCTTAAAGCGCGTGCCGCGGCATTCGCGGCAGATGTCATAGCTGCGATAGCGGGACAGAAATACCCGCACCGTCATTTTGTAGGACCTGGACTCCAGCCAGCGGAAAAACCCTTCGATGCCATAATAGTCGGAGGTCCCTTTAATAATGGCATTTTTGTGGGCGGCCTTCAATTTTTTATAAGGGATATTCGTCGGAATTTTTTGACGCCGGCAGAAATCCATCAGGTCTGCAAATTCCATGCGATCGTTGTCCGGATTACCGAAGGCTTTGATGGCGCCGTCTGCCAGGGAGAGGGAGTGGTCCGGTATGACGAGATCCATGTCAATGCCAATGGTGCGGCCAAAACCGCGACAGGTGTCACATGCGCCCATGGGGCTGTTAAACGAGAAAAGGTTGGGCATCGGTGCGCTGTATACGATGTTGCAATGGGCGCACGCCAGAAGGGTGCTGAAGGCATGATGCCCATCCGGTCCCAGCCAGACATCCAGACGTCCGCCGCCGAAGCGGAAGGCCAGCTCAAGGGAGTCCAGCACCCGCTCTTTGTCTTTGGGGCCTAGTATCAACCGATCGGCCAGCACCGGTATCTCTTTTTGGCGGCCTTCGGGCTGCCAGTCTTCCAAGGGGATGATTTGGTTTTTAAAGAACAGTCGATCAAAGCCCATCTGCCTTAGCGATCCCCTTATCTGGTCTATGGAGGCGCCGTTAATCAGGTAAGGAAAGGTGATGACGACGGCTGTTTCTGCCCGACGCTTTAGCAACAGGTCCCAGATATGGGCCGGCGTCTCCGGTAGCACGGGCTTGCCGCATGACCGGCAGTGGAGCTGTGCGAGCCGCGCGTACAGCAGTTTGACATAATCTGTTATTTCGGTCATGGTGCCTACCGTCGAGCGCGAGGTCCGGACCGGGTCCTTGCGGTCGATGGCAATGGCCGGCGGAATGCCTTCAATCTTATCCACCTGGGGGCGATCCATGCGATCCATGAATTGCCGTGCATACGGTGAGAAGGTTTCGACATAACGGCGCTGGCCTTCGGCATACAGGGTGTCAAAAGCCAGGGACGACTTGCCCGACCCGCTGACGCCGGTAACCACGGTAATCTGATTCAGCGGGATGGCTAGATCCAGGTTTTTAAGGTTGTGCTGACGGGCACCTGTTATTCGAATCGACTGGTTTTTCATCATGTTATAAAGAACGTAAGGTTTCAGGTGTCAGTGTTCGGGTTTCAGCCCAGCCTCTGGCTGGCATAGCGACCAGTCGATCAAAAAAGATCATAAAAAATGACAGAGCAAAGCGACAACCACACTATTCAACAGTCAATGTCGCTCTATCCGGGTTAGGCCGGGTTGGGCTATTTTCGATCAAAATTATACAGTGCATAATCTAATTCCCTTTTTCAAGTTGGCAATCTGATTTTTGATCGCCCAAGTTCCGGATGAATTATTTATGGAAAACGTTCCGCCACTAAGACACGAAGACGCAAAAAATCGTTTTTAGTATATTAAAGCTGTGTTATTAATACGGATATCGTTGATTAGTTGATTGGTTAAGTGGTTGTAAATATGGATTTATCTCATATTTGCAAAATAATTGGACACTTCATATTATAACAGTCATAACGTTTTGAAATCATGGCTATAATTTACCCAATAAACCATTCAACCCGTAAGCTATGCAACGAGGTTCGTATGAGCTGTATACGCTTTTTCAACCCGGAACGTTGAGCTCCCTGGCCCAGACCTGACTTTACGTTGCTCAATTATTTAGATTCATATTTGGGAACCCGGCACGGGCCGTAATATGATCTAATAAGTCGCACTCTCCGAGGCGTAGGCTCTCCGAAACGAAAGCTACGAGCCGGAGGCCAGGGCGGGCTGAACCGCTCAACCTATATAAAATACAAATGATTCGTCATGGAATAATTATCATAATTGCCGGAATATGGACAATCTGCCTGCTTTTAGCGGTCGAGTCCCAAGCGGGTGAAAGCCTTGCGGAGGTAAAAATTCCACAAGCCCTTTCTGCCGGACTTCATCATTTCCTCGACCTTGCGGACCCCGATAAAACAGTCGCTTTTGACCCGAAAAAGGTTGCCGGGATACTGGATTTCATCAACCAACCCGGAAAGGATGATGCTCTGTATTATGCAGACAGTGTGCTCGGCACTCCTTCAGCCTATTACGAATTTGATATTCGTGAAAATCTTAAGAAGATCATAGCATATTCGTTTAATCCCGATATTCCAGATATCGCCACCGTGCCTTCTTCGGTGCGGTTGCTCTACTGGCTGGATGCACGGAAGAACCGGCAATCACCACCGCCAATCGGGCAGTACCTGGATCGGCTCGATTCACCGGTCGTTATCAATGGGCTCCAATATATGGAAATTACGCCGGACACCCATTCGGGCGCCTACTATGCGTACAACCTATACCAAACCGTGCTTCTTTTTAAGTATCGCCAACGCAACATCCTGGTTACCGTTTCCAGACAGGTGGATGTTTCCACCGTCGGTAAAAAAGGATATGTATTGGGTGGGGACGATGATTGGGACTATTTGTATTCCGGCAAAACCGGGTTGACCATCCCTGCACTGGGATGGGTTAAATCTTATATGTATGAGTCCAGCGGAATCAATATTTATGATGAGATTGACCCGGTCGCAATGAAGGTTCGCTGCGCCGTGTTTAAATGGCTTCGGGCCGGCTGGTCCGGAATCAACATGGTGCGAAGGCAACATATTTACAGCGGTCTGAAACGCTTTGCAAAACCGCTGAAAGAGATTTTGGAATATCCTTCACTGCCATCGGTGGAATCAATGGCCGGCGATTTTTCTCGGATCAAGGGGTTTTCCGAAGACACCCTGAGATCCAAAATGAAGATATATTCCGGTATGTTGCAAAGCAGGTATAAAAGGGGTAAGGGGCATGCCAAAAAACTGCCTTCATTTCTATCCAAAAGCAAAAATCATTGGGCCCAGATGTCGCGAGACGAAATGGAATCGGCCCTGGTGATAGAATATATGAAATATGCAGTTGGTAAAACGCGGCCGGATGAAGTGAGGGAGCTTTTAGGCTTGGAGCGATAACTGGGTGATGCAGTTTATCTGATAAAACCCGATAAGGACCTAATTACCTATGATGAATAAGACTCCAGTAGCCATCGTAACGGGTGCATCGCGCGGGCTGGGAGCGGCCGTGGCCTGCTGGCTGGGCAAAGTAGGGGCGGCGGTTACGCTTGTCGCTCGATCGGTAGAAAAGCTTGGAGAAACGGGCGATGAAGTTCGACGTCTGGGCGGTGAACCTCTGGTATGCAGGGCGGATGTCTCTCAATACGATGCCTGCCGCAAAGCCGTCGACAAAACATTGGCCCGTTTCGGTCGGATCGATGCGGTGGTTAACAATGCCGGTATTGTTCAACCGATTTCCGCCATCGTCCGGACCGATCCCGCCGACTGGCGATACAACATAGAAGTAAATCTGATCGGTCCGTTCAATCTGATCAGGGCCGCTGCAGCCGCTTTAAGTCGGCAAAACGGACGAATTGTAAATGTGAGCAGCGGAGCCGCCAATCTGGCGTTGGAATCCATCAGTGCCTATTGCACAGCCAAGGCCGCTCTGAATCATTTTACCCGGGTTCTGGCTGTCGAAGAACCTGAATTGACAACCGTAGCCGTGAGACCGGGGGTAGTTGACACGGATATGCAAACCTTTATCCGGGAAGAGGGCCCGCGGGCGATGCCGTCCGATCAGGCAGACTATTATCGGCAGCTTAAGGATCGAGGAGAACTGGAGCCGGCGATAATTCCGGCCCGCTCCATTGCCTGGCTGGCGCTTTACGCACCCCGGGAATTCAGCGGCCGGTTTTTGGATTATGATGATCCGCGTATCCAAGGGCCGGCGTTGGAAGTGTTCGGCGTAAAACAGGCGGGTGTATCCGGTTAAACCGCAAATTAACAAATCACAAGCACCAGCTAGAAATAATTTCCAAATCAATTTCTCGTGGGAGCGGCTTTCCAGCCACGAAAAGAAGTTGTTCCAGAGCCGTAACCTTCTAATCACGGCTGGAAAGCCGTTCCCACATGGATAAGCCTTAGGTTAATGACTATACCTGACATACATTTCCCGCGCCTCTCTATTTCAGAGCTTGTATAGGTTCCTATTTTGTCACTTATATTAACACTCCTATTCTCAATCATGTTCGCCTAGCTTTCGCATTCCGCCGAGTTAACGCTGGCGTGGGATCACAATGACCAGGTTTCGGTTACAGGCTACTATGCATACTATGGCCTCGAAAGCGGCAACTACACCGCCAAAGAAGACGCCGGCGCTGAACCGCAGTATACACTTGTCGGCCTTGATGATCTGGAGTCATATTATATTGCCGTAACCGCTTACAACGAGTTTGGCGAGAGCGATTTTTCCGAAGAAATAATTTACGCCTCCTACGCCTGCGAGGCCGATATCGATTTTGATGGCGATATCGATGGCTCTGACCTGGTTTTATATACCGAATATGCAATGGGCTTTGATTTGGCAACCCTCATCGCAAAATTTGGCATGACGGATTGTCCATAGCTCATTGCTTCACAATTTCGCCAATTGTATCAGTAAGGTCCATAAAGTTTATCTGCAATTCCTCTCGAAGAGATGCCCTCCCTCGCCGGGTATAGTCCAAACCAAACCGTAAATTGATTTCGATGGCTTTTGTCCGACAGTAGTTATCCAGCGACGGTTTCGTCATACTGCCGATCAAGTAGGCACCTCCCGCCGCCCCCCATTCGAAGTGGGGGCCGTCACCGCCGCTGTCTCCCAGCAAAATTATCCTTTCGGCTGGAATGGCCAGTGAGCGGGCGACCGCACTGGTATTTTTGCTTTTATCCCGGGTCTCCAGCAGTTCAAAAACGCGGCAGGAACTGCTGGTGTTCTGAGGGTAGCGTATCATCGGATGTGCCGATACCACCGGCACCGGGGGCAGAAGGCTTTTGGCAAAAACACGCTGAAAATAGCCGATCATGCCGGTGGTATTGATCATAAACAGAATCTTATTGCTTGCGCACCATTCGATCAGTTGCGGCACACCCGTATAGGTGGTGAAGGATTCATCCAGGTACGCATCCATTTGGTCCGGGGTGATGGGGTCGGGCAGCAGTTCCCGAATTTGCCCGGCGGCCTCACCCAGGGAGATGAAATTGCCGGTGTATTGCCGGAACACATCGGTTAAATCAGATTTCAACCGTGGATATGCAAAAGAAATGCAATCAAACGGTCCGCAGGGTGCCAGACACCCGTTCCAGTCCGATGAAACCATGGCTTTGTATTTTTTATCATTGTAACACATTGAAATTAAAAGGCTTTAAATTTTATTTCTGTACTTTTTGAGCCTTTTTGCGGCCAAATCATTTTTGATGGGTTGCAAATTCAAATTGCGGCGGCTGCTCAAAATGCTTTTTTAAATAGCACAGCTGCATTGATCGGATCAGGGCCGATGTGTATTTTTGCGGAAATTCCGGCGCAAGATCAATTTTAAAAATCATTTTTTCAACCATATGGGTTTTTTCATGGCAATGCAACTCAACGGAAAGCTTTAATTGACCGGGCTCGATCTTGCGTTTTACACAAAAATCCAGCGCGTAAATCCCCATACACGCACCCAGCGATGCAAAAAACAGGTCCGAAGGGGTCGGCGCGGTACTGTCACCACCTTCTTCTTTGCTTTGATCGGTTTTAATCGTAAAGTCCTTATAGTCCGAATATACTTTTCTGCCTCCGGGAAAGTGAATGTCCATGCTCATGCTCATACTCATTTTTATTTCTCCTTATTCTCGATACTGGATACTGGTTGCTGGATACTCGATAAGCTTGAACCCAAATTAAGCTGAAGCGCTGAATATTATGTTGTGAGTAGTTGTTTGTCACTTGCAGATTTATTAAGACAGCAATCGGCATCTTACATCTCTTCAGCAAGTAAGATATAAATTTCGGTGTAATTTTTTAACAACAGACCACAAACAACAAACGACAGACATCCTAATCGGGCTTTATAGCTCGATTAGAATTAAAGCGAGTATCCTGCCTGATACAACCTATCGAATGGTTTGAGTTCTGTCAATTGTCTGGATGTAATCTTACACGCAGGCTTGACGATTCAAAAATAAAAGCTATATTTGGGTAATTCAAATTTGGTTGCGCGGTTCAGTTTAAAACCAAACATGGCGGTAGGGTAGAAAAACAGATTATGGAGGTAGCAGATATGAAGAAGTTGGTCTTTTTTTTAAGTCTCATTTTAACGGTTGGTATGCTGTCGGGTTGTGCTTCGAAGTCGACGTATCATAAAGAGAAAATGCCCGATCCCAAGAGCTTCAACGCCCATTTCCCCGACATGGATTCCGACGGAAATGATCTGGTGGACTGGACGGAATTTGAGAAATATTTCCCGCAGGCCGAGCCGAGCGTTTTCAAGGCGATCGATCTGAATGGCGATGGAAATATCGATCATGACGAATGGCATCAATTCAAAGAAGCCCATGGATTAGGGCACGTAGAATAACATGAAATATTTACCGATTGAGGCCGATCTGTTCGCTCAAAACCGCAGGCGATTCGTTGAACAGCTGCAACCGAATTCCATCGCTGTGTTCAATTCCAATGACAGGATGCCTACCAGTGCGGACGGGACCCACGCTTTCATTCAGCAGACCGACCTGTTTTATTTGAGCGGTATCGATCAGGAGGAGAGTACACTGGTAATTTGCCCGGATGCCAAAGAAGAAAAGCACCGGGAAATTTTGTTTTTGAAGGAAACCAACGAACAGATTGCTTTGTGGGAAGGCCAAAAATATACCAAAGATGAAGCCACGGCCGTTTCCGGAATAAAAACGGTTTACTGGAATCACGAATTTAATACGATTTTCAGGGCCCTGGTTTTTCAATCCGAGAGTATCTTTCTGAACACCAATGAACATTTGCGAGCGGATGACAGTGTGGAGACCAGAGACAGACGCTTTCTGCGCTGGTGTCGCAACGCCTTCCCATTGCATCATTACCGGCGAACGGCGCCGATCATGCAGGATCTGCGCATCGTTAAATCACCGCCGGAGGTGAATTTGATCAAAACGGCCGGCAACATCACAGATAAAGCATTTCGGCGCCTGTTGGGCTTTATCGAGCCCGGGGTGTGGGAATTCGAAATCGAGGCCGAGATTTGGCACGAGTTTTTGAAAAACCGTTCGAGAGGACCTGCCTTTGAGACAATCATTGCTTCGGGAGTTGATTCCTGCACCCTGCATTATGTCCGAAATGACAAGCAGTGCCGGGCAGGCGATCTGGTACTAATAGACTTTGGCGCCGAATACGCCAACTATGCGGCGGATGTTACGCGCACGGTACCGGTAAACGGGCGGTTTACCAAACGCCAGAAAGAGGTTTACAATGCGGTTTTAAAGGTGCATAAAGCTGCCATTCGAATGCTGACAGCCGGAAACACCATCGATGAGTATACCCGGGAAGTCGGTAAGGTAATGGAAACCGAATTGATTGGCCTGGGGCTGCTGGATGCCGGGGAAGTGAAAAAGCAATCCGAGGGCGAACCACTTTACAAGAAGTATTTTCCACATGGCACCTCCCATCACCTGGGCCTGGATGTCCACGATTACGGCGACAAGTACCGGAAATTCGAGCCCGGGATGGTGCTTACCTGTGAACCCGGTATATATGTCAAAGAGGAGGCCATCGGTGTCAGGATAGAAAACAATATCTTAATCACCGCAGGCGACCCGGTGGATTTGACGGGGACCATCCCCAGAGAGGCCGATGAAATCGAAGATTTGATGAATCAATGAGGTAGGATGAGCGGTTCGGGGTTCAACGTTCAGGGTTGAAAATAACCAGACAGCATGACTGCCGCCGGGGCGTTGAACTGTTCAGCCATTTTGGCCCTTAATTGTGAAATATGTACATCTTTTGGCAAAACATTATCGGCCACCAAGACACTGAGGCACAAAAATGATTATTAACCAACGCTGTTCCATCGTGTTTTTGAGCCTTTGTGGCAACTTTTCCGGCTCGTCCGGGTTAGATTATAACCATCTAAAGGCGAAATTATGGGAAAACATCTGGTCATCGTAGGTGCCGGTCATGCACATTTAACCGTTTTAAAAAATTTGGCAGAATTCAAAAATTCCGGTCACGATGTCACCGTTGTGAGCGCAAGCTCCCTTCACTATTATTCCGGGATGGGGCCCGGGATGTTGTCAGGGATATACAGGGCTGAGGAGATTCGCTTCGACGTAAAGAAGTTGTCCGAAGACCGGGGTGCTGTTTTTGTTGAAGACACGATCGTCAAGGTAAAGCCGGATGAAAGAAAGATTGAACTGCAGTCCGGCAATGAGGTTTCTTATGATGCAATTTCCCTGAACACGGGCAGTTTTGTGCCGGTGGCGGAACCTATGCTCGCCGATGAAACGGTCTTTACCGTCAAGCCCATCGAAAACCTTTTAAAAGCCCGCCGGAAAGTCATCGAAACTTTAAAAACCCGGGAATTGAATGCGACCGTGGTCGGAGGAGGTCCCACTGGTGTAGAAATTGCCGGCAACCTCGACCGCCTGGTCAGAAATGAATCGGGCAAGGGCCGGATTACCCTCGTCGCCGGAACGCGTCTGCTTCCTCAATTTAAAGGCAGTGTCCGGCAGCGGGCCCTGAATTCATTACGCGGCCGAAATGTGCAGGTGATTGAAGGCGCCAGATTGTCTGCCATCAAGGACGGCGCTGTGGAGCTTTCCGATGGCGCCGTTTTGGATAGCGACATTACTTTAATGGCGATCGGCGTCAAGCCGTCGCCACTGTTTGAAGACTCCGGATTACCTATCGGCCGGGACGGCGGCATGCTGGTCAATCAGTATCTGCAGTCCGTCTCTTATCCGGAAATTTTTGGCGGCGGTGACTGTATCAGCTTTGAACCGCAACCCCTGGCCAAAGTCGGCGTGTATGCCGTCCGCCAAAATCCCATCCTGCTGCATAATCTTCTGAGCACCTTAAACGGTCATGAGCTACGCCAATTTGTGCCCCAAAAATCAATTTTACTTGCCTTGAATCTGGGGGACGGTACGGCCATCATTCACTGGCATGGCATGGTCTGGGGCGGCAAGCTCGGATTTTCCCTGAAGGATTATATTGACCGCAAATTTATGGGACTATTTCAGGTGTCGGGTGAGCTGGGTTGATTTTCTATTGCTCAGATAGGGTTGTGAGGTTTCATAGGAATTAGGTGTCGGTGTTCAGGTTTCAGCAAATAAAAAATTTCAAATAACAAATCACAAATACCAAACAAAATACAATGATCGATCCGCCTGAAGCGGACCAAACAATTGGTTTTTGATCTTATTTGAGTTTTGGATATTGGAATTTATTTGTAATTTGATGCTTGTAATTTGTTATTTCCGGGTTACCCGGGTTGGCTTGTTTCAACTCATTGCCAGTCAACTGATTAACCAACCCATCTGCTCCGCGCCAGTTTATCCGCCCTGCGGGTAGTCTCCGGCAGTCGATACCGGGCACAACATTGTAGCACAATATTGATGCTGTCCCGCAAGTTTATCCGATGTCCGATCGACACAAATAACGGCTTGACTTTACGTCGGGTTCGAACGACCGCGCCAATGGTTTCTTCACCATCCTTCAGATAGGAATAGCTGCTCTTTGCGATATGGGGCTCTTCATAGCGGCCCGATAATCTGTTTTTGGCACAGCCGATGGCAGGCATGTCCAGGAGCAG
>Ga0316192_10003240_pt1 | contig 11882 bp, 16 predicted proteins | sample MerIslwburrow_MG_FD_204931 | JGI IMG/M metagenome (GOLD analysis project Ga0316192, IMG submission 204931) | Coastal sediment microbial communities from Maine, United States - Merrow Island worm burrow | ecosystem: Environmental > Aquatic > Marine > Coastal > Sediment | place: USA: Maine...
GACGATGTAGTCGTACTCTGCGCTCATGGGTCCGAGCATAGCGGCTTCACCTAACGACGAGAACGGCTGAAGTAGTAGTGCTCGACCGGGTAGACCGCTGGTGTCCCTTCTGCATCAAGGCATGGGCGAGCGATGGCGGATGTCAGCCCCGAGCGCCGACGCGTTCTGCCCGCGACCGCCTTGAACGTCGGCCCGCTGTTGGCTTCATCGCAGGCGAGGCAGGCGTTCAAGCTCCCGTCGGGCAGCTTGTGCCTGGTGGGAACCGTGGCTGTGCAGATCCCCATGCATTCGGAGCGGGTATGGTCGATATTGAAACTCCAAATCTGTGCGCAGGCCTCCGTGAAGCCGAGTTTTCGGAGGCAGTTCAGCTGGCTCTTGTCGCCGAACGTCCCGGCTAAGCCACAGAGGCGCCCCGCCCGGTTCAGGTCTCTTCGTTCGACATAGGCCGCAAGGTCCTGAAACGAGGAGCAAACACCGCAGCGCCCCCGATGCGTCACCTGGCCGCCCGCCGCATGCACCTCGCGCTCAGACCCGAAGGTTTCGAGCCGGTAGGTGCGCGCGGAGGGGCTTGGGTCCACCGGAACGGCCGCACAGAACGCCGGGCTGTCGCCTTCCGCTGCCAAGGCTTCATCGAATGGGTCGGCCGCCAGCGGGTCCGGCGGGTTCAACAGCCGCCAGCTGCGGAGCGCGTGAACGTCGTATCGGTCGTAGCTCGGCTCGGAGAACTGGTAGCCGCCGCACATGCACGAGGGCGCGCACCAGCCATCGGATTCCGCCTGTTCCTCGGCGGAGCAGAAGAGCGTCGCGCAGGCCTTGTTGGCCTCGCTCACGTGGCCGGGCGACCCCTCTGGCGCGCCGTGTCGCACCCCGCAGCCTGCGCAGAGCAGCACAGCGGTGGCAATCCCAACGGCCAGAAGGTGCCGAGTCGGCCGTCCGGGGCACCGGTCGCCGATTCCTACCGCATCGAGAGTCGATTCGCCAAACATGCCCAAGCTCCTTCTACGGCCGCGCGCCACCGCTGAGCGCAGCGCCCCGGTGCTCCGATTTCTCCCACATCCGCAGGCACCTCTCGGCGGATTTGAAGAGCGGCTCCAAGTCCTCGCCGGTCGCGCCATTCGGCGACAGATTCTCAGACTCGTTCGAGTCGCTCCTACACCCGCCAAGCGCTGAGATGAGCAGACCGAAGATAAGCGCGCGGAAACCAGGCAAACGCATCGCCGCGGACTACCACGATGCCGCGATCGGACCAAGCTCGCAGTGGCAAGCGGCGCGCGACGTTGGCTCGGCTCATCGCCCTTGCCGGATTTCCTCTAACAAACCCTGGTCGTCATCTGAGAGGTCCGCCGTCTCCAACAAGTCGGGCCTTCGCTCCAGGGTCCGGCGCAGTGATTCCTTGCGCCGCCAGCGGGCGATGAGCGCATGATTCCCGGAGCGCAGGACATCGGGTACTCGTTGATCGCGAAACTCTTCGGGGCGCGTGTATTGGGGGTACTCGAGGAGGCCGTCGGCATGGGATTCGTCTGCTGCGGATTGATCGTTGCCGAGGACGCCCGGCAGCAAACGGGCCGTGGCCTCGAGCATTGCCAGCGCCGCCACCTCGCCGCCGAGCAGCACGAAGTCGCCGAGTGAGACCTCTTCATCGACGAGGCCGCGGATCCGCTCGTCGAACCCTTCGTACCGGCCGCAGACCAGCGTGAGCGAGTCGAGTTCGGAGAAGCGTCGAGCATGCGCCTGGCTGAACCGCTCGCCCTGGGGCGTGAGGAGGACCCGATGGGTGATGCGCCCTCCCCGTTGCTCGTCGAGGAAGTCGAGTGCTCCGGCGACAGGCCCGGGCATCAACACCATCCCGCTCCCTCCCCCGTAGGGAGAGTCATCGACGGTCCGATGGCGGTCGCTCGTGAAGCGTCGAGGGGTGACCGTCTCCACGTCGATTCGGCCGGCGTCCCGTGCCCTCCCAAGCAAGCCGTGCTGGAGCACATCGAAAAGCTCCGGAAACAGGGTGACGATCTCGAAGCGCATCACTTCCGCCTTTGCAATGGAATGTCGCTCAAGTCGTGGAGGAGCACCCTGCCCGCCTCGACGTCCACGCGCTCGAGCCAGCGCTCGAGCATCGGGACCTCGATGTAGCCGCCAGGCCGCTCGATCTTGAGGCACTCGGCGCTCGGGTAGTCGATCACGTCGGTCACCTCGCCGACCGCCTCGTCCCCAACGAACGCCTGAAGACCGATGAGGTCGGCGTGGTAGTACTCGCCCTCCCCGATCGCCGGCAGCGCCTCGCGCGGGACACAAAGCGCGTAGCCGCGGAGCGCGTCCACGTCCTCACGGGAGCTGACGCCGGCCAAGCGCATGAGCAGCACCTTCGGTCCTTTGCGCGTCGAGACGATTTCCACGAGAGCCGGCTCCTCGTCTTCCTCGCCAATCAAGAACACTTCGGCGAGTTCTTCGAGCAGCTTCGACTCGGGGTTGAACAGGTGCACGCGAATTTCGCCGGTCACGCCGTGGGGCTTGGCGATCACGCCGAGCTCGATCCACGACACCGCTTGCGCACCTTCGTTCACAGGTGCCCGCGAGCCTACTCGAGAATGTCGAGGATGGCGCGCTTACGCATGCGCGCCGAGGTAGCCGCCAGCAAGGTCCGCATCGCGCGGGCCGTGCGGCCTTCTTTGCCGATCACCTTCCCGAGGTCGTCCGGGGCTACGGTGAGCTCGAGGACGATCGCCCGGTCCTCGTCCACGACGTTCACGTCCACGGCATCGGGATCGTCGACGAGCGAGCTCGCGATGTAGGCGACGAGATCTTGGAGCCTGTCTTGTGCCATCTGGATGCCCGTCTAGGACGCCTCGGCTGTCGCAGCCGCGGCTTTCTTGTGCTCGTTGACAACGTCGCGGACGCGATCGCTCACCTGGGCACCGACGCCGACCCAGTAGGCGAGACGTGGGTAGTCGACTCGGGCCTCCGTGATGGGACGGCTGGGGTCGTACGTGCCGATCTGTTCGATAAAGCGCCCATCACGGGGCTTCTCTTTGTCGGTGACGACGATGTGATAGTAGGGACGCTTCTTCGCGCCGGCGCGTGCCAGTCGAACCTTGACCATGAATTCCTCGTAAACGGCGGGGCTCAGCCCACCCGAAAAGACGCCGGAAGCTAGTCAGAGCCTGCCCCTTCGTCAAGCCGCGACCCTACAATGGTTTTGGCCGTGACCCCGAGCGTTGCTAAAACCCCTCTGATGCGATGCTTCCTTGCCGTGCTGGTCCTTACCCTCGCTTTGGGCTGCAGCCGGGCCCCAAGCCCAAGTGCCGAGGCTGCCCCGAGCCTCCGCGTGGCCCTGGTCACGGACCTCAAGGGCTACCTCGAGCCCTGCGGCTGCACCAGCAACCCCCTCGGCGGGATCGATCGCCTGGCAGCGCAGGTAGAGGCGCTTCGCAAGGATGGCGTGCCCTTGCTGGTCGTGGCCGCGGGCGATGTCTTCTTCGACGCGGAGGTGCTCGAGCCTGCGCGCGTGGACCAAGCGCATCGAAACGCCCGAACCCTGGTTGGAGTTCTCGATCGTATCGGGGTCACCGCCGTGGTTCCCGGAGGCAACGACTTGGCGCAACCGGAGGAGATTCTCGAGGAGCTTCGCTCGGCCAGCGACTTCGCTTGGCTGGCGGACACATCGAACATCGAGAAGGCGGAGCATCAAGTCGGCGGCATCAAGCTCGCCCTGCTTGGCGCGCGTTCGGGCGCGAACATCGACGCGGTTCGGGAGCTCGGTGCTGAGGCGTCGAGCCAATCGGACCTCTCCATTCTGCTCGTGGACGGCTCTCGACGGGATGCCACCGAGCTCGCCAATGCCAGCGGCGCCGATTTCGTCGTTCAAGGGGGGCTCGATCAGGATGCGCCGATCGCGCCTCGGCCCTCGCGAGGTTCCTGGGTGCTCCACGCGAGCCGTCAGGGTCAGGGGCTTACGGTCGTCGACGTCTTTCAGAACAAGAAGGGAGCGCCCTTCACCGACGAAAGCGCCTGGTCTCGCGAGGAACGGGCCGGCCAGCTCGACCGCCGCATCGAGGATCTCTCAGCCAAGATCGCAACCTGGGAAAAATCTGGTGACTTCGAGCCGGCCGACCTCGAGCCTCAGCGAGCGCAACTCGCTCAGCTCGGTACAGAACGGGCGGAACTCGCGGCACCGCGGCCGCCTTCGAAGGGCAACGTATTCCAGGCGCGATTCGTCGAGCTTCAGAAGCAGGCCCCGCGCGACGGCGTCGTCTCCAAGATGATGCTCGAACACGACAAGGCAGTGAACCAGGCCAATCGCGTTGCGTTTGCCGACCTCGCGCCGCCGCCGCTCGGCCCCGGCGACATTGCCTACGTCGGTTCCACAGCCTGCAGCGCGTGTCACGCCGGCGCTTACACCTGGTGGCGCAACCACGCGCATGGAGCCGCCTACCTCACGCTTCAGCAGCGACACAAAGAGTTCAATCTCGATTGCGTAGGCTGTCATGTGACGGGCTACGAGCAGCCGGGAGGCTCGACGGTGACCCACAATCTCGACATGGCGCTCGTTGGTGTCGGCTGCGAGAGCTGTCATGGGCCCGGCGCCGCGCACAGTGTGAACCCGGAAGTGAAGGTCGTGCGCATGACTCCCGAGTCAACGTGCATCGCCTGCCACAACGAGGAGCACAGCGACCTCTTCGACTACGACGAGTACGTGAAGACGCTGGTCGTGCCAGGCCACGGGCTGCCCGTGAAGGCTCCGGGTTCGACACCTGCTCCGAAGTGAGTCGGCTCAGACCTCGAGTGAGCGAGGCTTCACGTTTTCGTGGATCCAGTTCACGATCTCCTCGAGCTGAGCGCCCGGCGTGAAGATCGCGCCAACGCCTCTTTCGAGCAGCGCGTCGAGGTCACCCTTCGGAACGATGCCACCGCCGAACACCAAGATGTCGTTCGCGCCACGCGCCTCGAGCGCATCGAGCACCGCCGGGAAAAGCGTATTGTGTGCGCCGGACATGATCGACAGGCCGACCGCATCCACGTCCTCCTGAAGGGCTGCGACGGCGATCATGTCGGGGGTCTGATGGAGCCCGGTGTAGACCACCTCGAAGCCTGCATCCCGCAGCGCGCGAGCGACCACCTTGGCCCCGCGGTCGTGGCCGTCGAGGCCTGGCTTTGCGACGAGGATGCGGATCTTTGGGCCGTCCATCCCCGATTTCTAGTGCAGACTCGGGCCCAGTGCCAGCAACCCGGGTGGTCCGGGTGTTATCCTTGCTCGATGCTCTGGCCCCTGTCCGTTCGTGGGCTCCGTCGGGATGTCCCGGATGTTCGACCCGAGGTGGAAGCCTGGTGCCGCGCGGAGGGTATCGCTCGCCCCTCGGACGTGCTCATCGCTGACTTCTATGTTCCGATGGCGGCGTGGGTCGCCGAACACGTCGACGAGCGAACGTTGGTGCTTGGACTCAACGGCGCGCAAGGGACTGGGAAGTCCACGCTGGCGCGACTTCTCAAGGTCCTTCTCGAACGCCTCTACGGACTGCGGGTCGCCATCGTTTCGCTCGACGACCTCTATCTGACGGCCGCGGAGCGCGCCCGTCGTGCAGAGTCGATTCACCCCCTGCTTGCGACTCGGGGCGTGCCGGGGACGCACGACGTGGACCTCGGGGTTCGCACGATCCGTGCGCTTCGTGAAGGCAAGCCTCTCGCCCTGCCCCGCTTCGACAAGGCTCGCGACGATCGGGCGCCGGTGTCCTCGTGGCCTCGATGGGAAGGCCGTTGCGACGTTCTCATCTTCGAGGGCTGGTGCGTGGGGGCGCGCGCTCAACGACCGCACGAACTCGAGCACGCGGTCAACGGCTTCGAGCGACTGGAGGACTCGAGTGGGGATTGGCGCTGGTATGTCAATCGAGAGCTCGGTGGCGCTTACCAAACGCTCTTTGCCGAGATCGACCTGTTGGTCACGATGCTTCCGCCGGACTTCGCAAGGGTCGTCGAATGGCGAGAGGCGCAGGAAGCGCGTCTTCGCGAGTGCTCCCAGGGCTCCGAGACGATGACGCCGACGGCCGTGAAGCGCTTCATCAAGCACTTCGAGCGCCTTACCCGCTTCATGTGGGACGAGATGCCCGGCCGCGCCGATGCCGTGATCCGACTCGGCGACGACCACAGCCCGGTCGAGGTCGACCTCGGCGATGGATGAATCTCAGGAGGCGGCTGAGTCTCGCGTCTCCGCGTCGATGTCTGCTTCGAAGTCGCCCGAAGGCGATTCGAGCATCGACGGCGAGTAGTGCTCCGCGAACGTTGCCATCATCTCGTCTAGCGGCAGGTCGTCGTGTTCGCCGCGGAAGCGGATGTATTCCATGTGCTGGCGGCCCTCGAGGTCGTACGGGTGGTAGATCGAATCCTTCGCGCCATCGAAGTCGAGGGGCCGAATGCGAAATTTGTTGCAGAGCTCGATGTTGAATGCGGGCGTTGCTTTCACCCAGGTGCCTCCGAGCAGGATCGCGGTGTAGCCATGGTAGTAGAAGACGTCTGTGCCCATGGACTCGCGCATCCGCGCCGTCGACAGATGGTTCCGAACGTCTGCGAATCCGACACGGGCCGCGATTCCCTCCGCGCGGCAACACGCCGCGAGCAGAATCGCTTTCGGGACGCACCAGCCTCGCTTGCTGTCGAGGCAGGCGCTGGCACGCATCCCGGGCACCGTGAGCGCCAAGTGATAGGGGTCATATCGAATCCCGTCGCGCACCGCGTAGTAGAGCCTGGTGGCCCTATCGACATCGCTGGTCACGCCCGAGACATGTTCCGATGCGAACGCACGGACACTGGGGTGGTCGGAGTCGATCGTCGGCGTCGGCAGCAGCGCGTTCATCATGCGGCCGAGTCTGGCCCATCGAGCGCCCCGGTGCAGCTCGAGCCGGTGCCCGCCGTGCAGCCGAAACAGTGTCGACCGGTTTGTATCGCGCGGGTTTGAAGGGCTGCCAGATCGAAGTCACGAATGTGCTGGGGCGCCTGCTCGCTCACCGGCATCTCGAGCATCTGGTTGAAGTCGCAGTCAAAGAGCTGACCGTCCCAACTGACGGAAATCATACTTCGACACATCACGCCGTGCGCGGCGTTCGTGTTGAACGTCTCGACGAGGCTCTGCATGTAGCTCTCGAGGTTGCCCGACTCGATCAGCCATTCGAGATAGCGACTGATTGGCATGTTGGTGATCGTGAAGAGCTTGTCGAAGTGGACACCGTGCAAACGCTCGAGTTCACGCTTCCACTCCGCCTCGAGCGAGGCCTGAGGCGCCGGTAGCTTGGCTCCGACCGGATTGGTGACCAGCACGAGTCGAAGGCCCGACTGACCGTCGCCATACCCGACGGCGTTCAGCTGGCGTAGCGCCCGAATGCTTTTCGCGAATACGCCCTCGCCTCGCTGGACGTTCGTGCACGCCTCCTCGTAGTGCGGAAGCGAGCAGACCAGCTCCACTCGGTGCTTGGCGTAGAACTCGGCGAGGTCGCGGCCTGCACCCGTCTCGAGAATCGTGAGATTGCACCGGCTCATCACGTGTCTGCCGAGCGAGGAGCACTGTTCAACGAGCCACCGGAAGCTCGGACAGAGCTCGGGGGCGCCGCCCGTGATGTCGACCGTCGGGATATCGGTGCGGCGAAGTGCTTCGATGCACGCCTCGGCGGTCGCTCGCGTCATCACCTCGGTTCGGTCGGGGCCAGCGTCGACGTGACAGTGACGGCAGGTCTGGTTGCAGAGCTTTCCGACGTTGATCTGCATGACGTCGATGCCCGTCGCTTGCAGAGGCCAAAGCCCGGCCGCATCGAGCGTCTCTTCGAAGCTCTGCTCGAGGTCGAGCGACTCGAGCCGAGTGAGCTGCCGCGCCGAGTCGGCGAGGGGCAATTGCCGCGCACGAAGGGATCGCCGGCTGGGTTTCGCTGCGGAGTCTGTCGCGGTCATCGGAGAAAGTAGCGCATCGTCCCGGGTCTACGCGCTGCGCGCTGCCACGTTAGCACAGCGCGTTCCCACGAGAAGCCGACTGTCCTAGACTCCACGTCGTGAACTCGAACGACATCATCGAAGCGCTTCAGCTCGTTCCACATCCGGAGGGCGGGTACTACCGTGAAACATGGCGCCATGAAAACGCCGGGGGCCGGGGCGCAGGCACTGCCATTTACTACCTATTGAATGCCGGGGAGCGATCTCATTGGCACCGAGTCGACAGCGCCGAGATCTGGCACTTTTACTCCGGCTCCCCGCTCGAGTTGCTGACGTGGCCGAGCGCCGGAGAGGTCGTTCGACGGGTCCTCGGACACGAGCTGATGGAAGGCCAGCGCCCACAACTCAGAGTGGCTCCGAACGAGTGGCAGTCCGCCCGCCCCCTTGGCGACTGGACGCTCGTCGGGTGCACCGTATCGCCCGCATTTGAGTTCGAACGGTTCGAGATGGCGCCCGAGGGATGGAGCCCCGATTGATGCTGGCATCAGCACAAACGCTGGGGCAGTATGCAGTCGCATGAGACTTCTGTTCGGTTTGACCTTGGTTGTCGTCTTCATCGGAGCGTCTGCCGCTGACGAAGTCGGGGCTCGGAGCTGCTACAGCATTTGGGTAGAGGCAGACGGGTCGGGGTCGCACCATCGACACATCGTTTACGTCGAAAACGATTGCGAGGAGTGGCTTCAGTGCACGGTGTGGACCGACGTGAATCCCCAGCCCCCGAAGATGTTTTCAGTCGGCCCTGGCGCAACGGAATCCGTCGAGACGAACGGCCACTCGCAGTACGACGACCCGCGCGCGTACGGGACCTGCCACTATAAATAGCGGCTCACGACGCGGCGACGCACGAGCCGCGTGTTCGCGTTAGCGCTTGGGCAGGTCGCGGTTCAGTACTTTGAGCACCGCCTGCAAGTCTTCCCAGACCGGCTTCTTGAACTGCGGGCTCCGCAATAGAAACGCGGGGTGATAGGTCGGCATGACGGGGATGCCACGCCATTCGCCCCAGACGCCCCGCCAGCGGCCAGCCGGCGGAACGACTTCGAGGTTCTCTGCTGCACACCGCCCGAGTGCCACGATGGCCTTCGGGCGGACGAGGTCGAGCTGCGGGATCAAAAAATGGGAGCAGGCCTGTGCCTCCGTCGGCAAGGGCGTGCGGTTCTCCGGTGGGCGGCACTTCACGACGTTGCAGATGTAGACCCCATCACGCTCGTAGCCCATGGCCGCGATCATGCGGTCGAGGAGCTGGCCCGCGCGACCGACGAATGGCAAACCTTCCTGGTCCTCGTGGTAGCCCGGACCCTCCCCGACGAACACGAGGTCCGTGTCCGGGTTGCCTCGGGCGAAGACGCTCTTAGTCCGGCCTTCATGGAGCTGACAGCGTGTGCAGGTGGCCGCATCCTCGATCAAGACGGCGAGGCGAGCCCGAACATCCGCGAGGTATGCCTCGTCTGCAGGCTTGATGGATGCCGGGATCGCCTCTGCGGCGGGAAATCCCGACCCCCCGAGGGTCTCCTCCCAGCGGAGCAGCTCCTCTGCGCTCGCAATGACGGCTGCGAGCTCGTTTTCGGCGTCCCTCGGCACTTCGGCGAGAGTATACGCCGCTTTCGTTGACTTGGCCGTCGTCGGCTCGCTACTCTCGTAATCCGAGGGGATTTACGGGGCGATGTCACGGGCGCGCGTTCTGGCGATTGGCGATACACACGTGGGTATGAAGCGTACCCACAACGAGGATACGTTCATGCTCGCCGACGAGGACAACCTCTACGTCGTCGCGGACGGCATGGGCGGGCACGCCTCCGGTGAGGTCGCGAGCAAAATGGCGGTCGACACGCTGCGTGAGTTCTTCCGCGCGACGAGCGCCGACCCTGAGGCGACCTGGCCGTACAAGATGGACAAGGCGCGGGGCTACGAAGAAAACCGTCTCATCACGGGCATCAAGCTCGCAAACCTCCGCATCCATGAAGCCGCACACAAGAACCCACAGATGCATTCGATGGGGACCACCGTCGCCGGGATCCTCGTCGTCGAAGATGGCGTGCTCATCGGTCACGTGGGGGACAGTCGTGTCTACCGCATCCGCGAGGGCAAGATGGAGCAGCTCACGAGCGACCATTCGCTCCTGAACGATTACATCAAGATGAAGCGACTTTCCGAGGAGGAGATTGAGAACTTCCCGCTCAAGAACGTCATCGTTCGTGCGCTCGGTATGAAAGAGACCGTCAAAGTCGATACGGTCCTCGACCGGCCCGAGATCGGGGACGTCTATGTGATCTGTAGCGACGGCCTGTGCGGTCCGGTCACCGACCCGGAGATACAGCGCATCGTCACGACGCAACCGGATCTTCAGACCGCGGCCAATCGTCTCATCGAGAGTGCCAACGAGTCGGGCGGTCCCGACAACATCACAGTGGTGCTCGCCAAGGTGATGGGGCTCAGTTGACCCGAACGCGCAACAAGAGCGAGTGAAAACCGCTCACCCGCCCTCAACCCCCCTCAAACCGAACCCAGGTTGAGTTCGTCTAAGCCCGTTTGAAGTGGTCTATGTGGCGAAAGAGGCCGGGAGGAGTGAGTGGCTGGCTGCTTCGGAGCGAGGGAAGGCCATCTCGACGCGACGTTTCACGACCGAATCGCGCCGTTCGCTTCCGGTTCTCCGGGAGTGGGCGCAAGGATGCATCGAGTGATGCGTGAGTCTGACTGCTTTGTGTCGCTAGCTAGGTCGCAAGAGCGACGCAGTGCAGGCGACACATGGACCAGGTGCCCTGAGGGAACGCCACGCTCCGCAGTCCCGCTCGCCACTGCTCGAGTGCATCCCGATAGGCACGCCGAAAAGCCTGGAGGTGCTTCAGTGCCTGCCGGCGATTCTCGCCGTTCCCGCGTCCCACCGCAAAAGTCGGGTTCCGATCTCGGAGAAGCTCGAAGCTAGTCGCGCGTCGATAGGGGGACAATCGACGCACACGATCGGCACCGAGGAAGCGCCAGCCTCGTTTTGCAAAGTGACGATGTGCAAGTCGCTCTTGGCTCTCGAGTTCTTGCGCCACCGCATCGCGGACTTCTTGTGCCCCGTAGGTCTCGGCCAGTACTGGCGGAAGCTTTAGGGACAGTTCGATGCTCTCGGGCCATTCTGGATTGTCGGCGCGAAAGTAGACAGTTGGACGATTCAGTTGCCATGTGCGTCGCCCGAGTTCGGCGGGGAGCACTGTGATGCCAGGCCATTCGCGTGCACGCCGAACCAGCCCCGCCTGGACAGGGTTAGCCATCACATAAGCGAGCTTTTCGGCGATGGCCTTTTCGGTCAAGAGTCGGACAACGGAGGTCTGCTGTTGGTCCCAGGTAGGTCCCTCCCACCTGCGAAGGATTTTGGTACCCAATGAAACCAGGCGATGTAGCCGACGTACGAAGTCTGGGAGACGCCCTTGGACATCGGTGACGATCAAGTGCTCATGGGTGCTCATGAGCGTGACCGCGTGTACGCAGATCCCGAACTGCTTGGCGCACACAGCGAGCGTGTAGAGGTAGAGGTCACGAATGGCTGGGTCGGGGCGGAAGAGATGGTGGCGACGAAGGGTGCGTCGGGTGATCATCACGGTGTCGCCTGGGAGCACTAGACGGGGTTGAGTCATGCGAACTGCTGGAGCAGGAATGAGGCCAAGTCCGCCTCGTGTCATTTCCAGGTTTTCCGGCAGGGCTAGTGGCGGATGTCCTCCGTTCCGATGGCGAACGCCAACGTGGGTCGGGGATAGGGATCCGATGGCGAACGCCAACGTGGGGCGAATGCCAACGTGGGTCGGGGATACGGAGTGGGTGGCGGTTTACTTTATTTGTTGTAAAGTAGCGCGTGGTCTTGGAAAATCCTGTGATTAACGTGTCTTTGCTCCGCGATCATCTTGTGGAGGTCAGCGAGTGCGAGGGGGAATTCATGGACC
>Ga0316192_10003246_pt1 | contig 11873 bp, 12 predicted proteins | sample MerIslwburrow_MG_FD_204931 | JGI IMG/M metagenome (GOLD analysis project Ga0316192, IMG submission 204931) | Coastal sediment microbial communities from Maine, United States - Merrow Island worm burrow | ecosystem: Environmental > Aquatic > Marine > Coastal > Sediment | place: USA: Maine...
AAGTGCGCCATCACTGCTTTGTGGCGGGAATACATCTGTAATTGCTGACGGTGTCACAGAACTCGAAGAGCCACAGCTACATCCAGCCTGCACGAGGCTGATTAAACCGAGTGTTATTACAGTTGTGATTAATAACCAGCGATTTCGCTCTGATGAATTTGTCTGTGCCATGCGAGACTCCTGAAACAATACCACGATGTCAAATATTCTTAATTAATTCTAGTACTTATCGGTTAATTATGAAATATCACGATTGAATTTAATATCATTAATAAGTGTGCAGAAAATCAATCACCGCTGATCTGTTGTTCCATATGTTGTTCAGATATAAACTCGAACCCGTACGATCTGCCATGGAAAATCGATGAAATATTTGTTCACTGCTTTGATAGCTTGCCTCATTTCACCACTGGCACTGTCGGCTGATATAGATCCGCGTGATCTGATCCAGCAGGCCATGGATCACTGGCGCGGCACTTCTTCCTACTCTGAAATGAGCATGACCATTCATCGGCCGGACTGGCACCGCAGTATGTCGATGCGTTCTTGGACCAGGGGTGAAAAAACCTCGCTGGTGCGTGTGACCGAACCGAAGAAGGATGCCGGCAACGGTACCTTGCTCAAGGACAACAACATGTGGACATTTGCCCCCAAGGTCAACCGCATCATCAAGGTGCCATCGTCGATGATGAGCCAGAGCTGGATGGGCAGCGACTTTACCAACAAGGACATCAGCAAGTCCACGGACATAATCGACCAGTATGATCATCGCCTGCTGGAAACGCGCGAACAGGATGGCCATAAGGTATACGTGATCGAATCCATCCCACACGAAGATGCCGCGGTCGTTTGGGGCAAGGAAGTGCTGGTTATTCGCGATGACAATGTTCTGCTGGAGCAGCAATTCTGGGATCAGGACGGTGTGCTGGTCAAAACCATGAAAGCAGTTGAAATCAAACAGCTCGGCGGGCGCACCGTGGCAAGCGTTATACGCATGGGCAAGCTGGAAACACCTGATGAATGGACTGAAATGTCGGTGCAGGATATAGATTTCGACGTCTCGCATCCCGACAGCCTGTTCACCCTGTCCAATCTGAGAAATCCACGGCAGTGACCATCACCCTGCGCATGGCATGGCGGAACCTGTGGCGGCATAAACGCCGCACCTGGCTCACTGTCGGCGCGATGATTTTCTCCAACCTGATCCTGGTGTTCTCGATTTCGCTGCAGTTCGGCAGTTACCGCATGATGATCGACAACACGCTCAAATCCTATACCGGTCACATGCAGATCCAGCGCGAGGGATACAACGACGAACCAAAAATGCGCAGCAGCATTGACGCTATCATTCCACTGGCCAATGAAGTGCGCAAACAGCTTGGCAGCGATACGGTTGCTGCACGTGGTGTTGCCTTTGCCATGACCTCGAGTGAGGAACGCTCCTACGGACTGCAGATTGTCGGCGTCGAACCGGAATACGAACCTAACGTCTCCACCTTGCCTGGTCTGATCAACAGGGGCAGCTATTTCACTGACAGCAATGCGGAAGAAATTGTCATCGGTGCTGTTCTGGCCCGTAATCTGCGCGTCGGCGTCGGTGACGAACTGACCCTGCTTGGCAGCGGCCACGATGGATCATTCGCGGCAGGAATCGCCATTGTTTCGGGTATCTTTGAATCCGGCATCGCTGAAATTGACCGCAGCATGGCCCAGCTGCCCATTGGCTACTTTCAGAACCTGTTCGGCATGGATGGCAAGGGGCACAACATCGTCATCAATGCACCCGAGCTGTCACAGGTTCCTGCACTGCAGCAAACCATCAAGAAAATGCTGGCGGGACGTGACAGGCTGGTTGTACTCGACTGGGAGCAGCTGCAGCCCGGTCTGAAACAGGCGATACAGGCGGATTTCACCAGTGCGTGGTTCATGTACGGCGTGCTCATCGTATTGGTCGCTTTCAGCGTGCTCAATACGCAATTGATGTCGGTACTGGAACGTACCCGCGAGTTCGGTGTGATGATGTCCCTTGGAGTTAAACCGGCCCGACTTGGCAGCCTGGTAATCACAGAAACGGTCGTCATGTCAGGGCTTGGCCTGGCTATCGGTGCGGCACTCGGCATCATTCTGACCTGGTACCTCAGCATCGTCGGCTTTTCCTACCCGGGCATGGCAGAGATGGCAGAGCGTTTCAACCTGCCTGACCGCATGTATCCCAGCCTGTCGCTGTTATCGATCATGCTTGGCCCGAGTATCGTGTTCCTGTTCAGTCTGCTGGCTTCAATCTACCCGGCAATCAGGCTGTTCTTCCTGCAGCCCGTGGCTGCGATGAGGGCGGTATGAGAGCCCTGCCAATTAAAGCCATGTTCATGCTCGCCTGGCGCAACCTGTGGCGCAATCACCGCCGCACACTGATCATGCTGGCCGCAATCACAGTCGGTGTGTGGGCCATGATTTTCATGACCGCACTGATGCGCGGCATGGTTGATGACATGCTGCTGAACGGTATTCGCAGCCTGCCGGGCGAAGTACAGATTCACCATCCGGAATATCGTGATGATCCGAGCATTAATAACAGTATCGCGCCGCCCGATGCTGAATTGCTCAAAGCACTGCAGATTCCACAAGTAACTGCATGGACCAGCCGGGTGCGCGTACCGGCTGTGATTTCCAGTGAGCGTGACACCCGCGGCGCAGTCTTGCTGGGCATAGAGCCCGGCAGTGAAGTGCAGGTCAGTTTCGATCTGGACACGATCAGCGAAGGCCGCTTCCTGGAGGACAGCAGTGACAGGGGACTGGTTATCGGCGCGAAGATGGCCGATCACCTCGAGACCGATCTCGGTAAACGCGTGGTTGTGATGAGCCAGGACCCGGACAATAATATTGCCGATCGAGGCTTTCGTATCGTTGGCATTTACAGGGCAAAGCTGGCCAGCCTCGAAGAAACTTATATCTATGCCGGGCGTGAAACCGTGCAGAAATTGCTCAAGCTGGGTGACAATGTATCCGAAATAGCAATCTCCGGTGAAGATTACCGCAAGGTCGATAACTGGTATCCACGCATCAAGCAGGCTGCGGGTGAGGGTGTTGAAACGCTGCCCTGGTATGAAATCGATACTTATCTCGGCAGTATGCTGGCGATGATGGACGGATTCGTACTGGTCTGGATCATCATCGTTTTTCTGGCGCTGTCGTTCGGCCTGGTCAACACGCTGGTGATGGCCGTGTTCGAACGCGTACGTGAAATCGGACTGATGCAGGCGCTGGGGATGCGGCCCAGTACCATTCTCTACCAGATCCTGATGGAGTCATTGCTGTTGCTGCTGATCGGTTTGTTGCTGGGTAATGTATTAGCCGTTGGCACGGTAATACCGCTGCAAGATGGCATTGATATTTCTATTGTTGCCGAAGGCATGGAAATGATGGGCACCAGCAGTATGCTGTACCCCGCATTGAAACTGAACGACATGATCCTGGCAAATGTCATCGTTATCGTGCTGGGTTTGTTGACCAGCATCCTGCCGGCCTGGCGTGCGGCCAGTTATGACCCGATCGAAGCACTGAACAAGACCTGATAGCAAAATAATCTATGAGACAGTTATTTCAAGTCAAGATAAGAACCAGAACAGGTATGACACCATGAGTTCCATTGTCTGCAAGGACCTGTGCAAAACATTTCAGCAGGGTGAAGAAATCATCACCGGGCTGGATCATGTTTCTATTGAAATCGATGCGGGTGATTTTGTGTGTTTATCGGGTCCCTCGGGTTCAGGTAAAACCACCTTGCTCAACGCCATGGGCGGGCTCGATACACCGGACAGCGGCCGGATCCGCGTCGGCGACATCCAGGTCGATGAGCTGGGCAAAGGCCCGCTGGCAGACATGCGCCTGCACAAGATCGGTTTCGTGTTTCAGGCCTATAACCTGATCCCGGTATTGACCGCGCGTGAAAATGTCGAGTTCGTGATGCAGGTCCGCGGTGAACCTGCAAAAGAAAGGTCACAGCGCTCGCACGAGATACTCAAGGAAGTTGGCCTCGAAGGCATGGAAGACCGGCGTCCGGCACAACTTTCCGGCGGTCAGCAGCAGCGCGTCGCCGTGGCACGTGCCATTGTCAGCCAGCCAGCGCTGGTACTCGCGGACGAGCCGACTGCGAACCTTGATTCCGTCACGGCCGGCCATTTAATGGACCTGTTTGTTGAGCTTAACCAGCACCACAACATAACGTTTGTGATTGCAACCCACGATACACGAGTAATGGCCTATGCCAAGCGTCTGATCAAGATGCGTGACGGTAAAATCATCAGTGACGAGAAACAACAGCAGACCCTGATTGAAGATTGATGATTCGCTATCTGTTGCTGTATGTGTTGACGAGTGCACTGTCCTCAGCTGCCATCGCCGACACAAACCTGTTCAAAGGCGGGCATGCCAAGTACCTGTTCCTGCTGAATACCTTTCCTGATGACAGTGTATTTCTGGATTACATCGATACCCCTTCGATCGATCAATTCGGAGATCTGCGCCTCAAGTTTGGCTGGCAAAAGGACAGTGTCAGGCTCGTTACCGATTACCAGATGCTTGCCGGTAAAGGCGATGGCTTCATTCTTGCTAACAGCCTGCCTGGAAATGTGCTGGTACCTGAACGCATCCCCTCGGACAAGTTCCGCCTGATGGACCTGACACATGTTATTTCAGAAGACAGCGACAGTATCGTCGAACACCGCCTCGATCGCCTCTATGTCGATATCACCAGCACAAATGCAGTCGCGCGCATCGGTCGCCAGGCGGTGAGCTGGGGTAACGGTCTTATCTATACGCCAATGGATTTTTTCAATCCGTTTGATCCCGCTACGGTCGACAAGGAATACAAGACCGGAGACGACATGCTGTATGGCCAGTATTTGCGGCAAAATGGCGATGACATGCAGGCCGTCTGGGTATTTCGACGTGACATCAACGGCGAAGTCAGTAGCGATGTTGATTCAATTGCTGCCAAGTACCACGGCTTCGCAAGCGAACAGGAGTACGATTTACTGATCGCCCAGCATTTTGATGACAACGTTTTCGGTATCGGTGGCATTACCAATGTTGGTGGCGCCGTCTGGCGAGGTGATATCACCCTGACTGATACAGAAACCGATAATGTCTTCAGCCTGGTGACCAGTCTGTCATATTCATGGATCGGCTGGGGCAAGAACATTAGCGGCATCCTGGAATATTTTTATAATGGCTTCGGCATTGCCGATGGCGATTACAGTCCTGCCGCGCTGGCCAGCAATCCTGACCTGGTTGAGCGCATCGTTCGTGGTGAATTGTTTACACTTGGCCGCAATTATGTAGCCGCATCTGCAATGATAGAAATTACACCGTTGTGGCTGTTAACACCCAATGTATTCATCAATGCCAGTGATGGCTCTATGCTGGCGCAGCTGGTGAGTTCATACGATTTGCAACAGGACTGGCGCTTTCTAGCCGCACTGGGTGTTCCCGTCGGAGCATCGGGAACCGAGTTCGGCGGCATCGATTCCGGTGTACCTGGCGAAACATTCAGTACTGCTGTTAGTCTGTATGCACAGCTGGCGTGGTATTTCTAGCGAGTTAAGCGGCTTGATTTTAGCAATCAGCTGCGTTTATTCAAACGCCAGGGTTTGCCGTCACATTGGCCAAACCGGGTGCAATCACGCGTACAACCACGGCAGGGTAGTGGCTGTTCGCTGTTTTGCCTGCGAGTGTCTTTAATGCCATCGCAAGTCAGGTTATTAGGTTTTATACACATAATTTATTCAAAAAAAACCGGAGCGGTCGTCTAAACCGCTCCGGTGATCCTGTATTCATCACTCTGCATGGGAATGCATTGTTAGGGATTGAGTGACGGCGGGATCGAACGGGAAACTTAGCCCGCATATTGCACGAAGGCGGACATGAAAATCGGGTATTTGTCTGCATATTCAACACCTATAGATGAATTAAAGGGTCTGTTCTCGGTTACAGATTGTCCTATTTGGTTTTATGAACAAGCTGGCGTCGCATCTTGGACGATCAACCTTGATCCATAGCTATGGCTATGAATCCGCGGGTGATCGTCCAACCTGCTTTGCCAGCTTGCCCCTAAAATCCAAATCCTTCATGCAATATGCGGGTTAGCCCTCATCAATACCGCTATCAATCGGGTTATGAATAACTTCATGAAGTCGACTGCCGGGAACGACAGAAGACAGAATCTCTATGTCTTCCTGCTCAGCGGCATGGATGGCTTCATCGTAATATTTACCGGTAGCTTGAATCTGCAGTTCGTAATCACTCATGGCATATCTCCAGTTGTTTTATCAAAACGTTAAAGAGCCAATCAGTAGGCTCATGGTTCTATTATGCACAAAAGATCTTGTTTGTCTAGGACAAATGATGCTATTATTTACCCATACTAATTGAGGTGATTTTCAATGATTGAAAATGATGGGCTTTTCTCCATAGGCGTTGTTGAGCGCGATACGGGTATTGGTCGCGATACGCTGCGTGTCTGGGAGCGCCGCTATGGCTTTCCGGAACCTGTGCGGAGTGAAAAAGGCGAGCGCAAATACTCCGAAAAACAGTTAAGACAACTGCAGCGTATTCGGCGTCTGCTAGACCAGGGTATGCGCCCGGGCAAGTTACTCCCACTCGGGGAAGAGGGTCTGGATGAACTGGAAGCAAGCCTGCAGTCTGAGCATCCCGTGCAGATGGAGAAAACGGTCAGTGAGCTTATCGAGGCGATTCATTCTGCAGATGCTGAACTGCTCGAGTCACTGTTGCAGAGGCAGTACCAGCAGCTGGGAATGCAAGGATTCATTTTAGATACCGTCGTGCCTTTACTGAATACGGTTGGTGAATTCTGGGCCCGCGGCAAGTTGCAGATATTCCAGGAACACTTTTTGTCACAGCAATTGATTCGGTTTCTCAATACAGAAATTGCCAAACTGCAGAGACACGCCAGAAAACCACGGGTGCTGTTAGCCACTCTGCCCGGAGAGGAGCATACGCTGGGCCTGTTAATGGTGGCGGCAATGCTGTCATCCCATGGCGTTTCAACCATTAATATTGGCGCTGAAGTGCCAATGGATCAGATTGGCCATGCGGTTGAGCAGTTTCACGCAGATATCGTCGGTATTACATTCAGCGGCGCTTACCAGTACAAGAATATTCGCCCGCATTTGATCGAGTTGCGTGAGTTGATACCTGACGATATAGAAATCTGGACGGGCGGGGAAGGCGTACGCCGTCTGCGCAAGTTGCCAGTCGGCATTACCAAGTTCAGTACACTGGAAAAACTACCCTTGTGATTTCAATCAGCGTCAATCTGTAATTAGTGAGGTAATAACGTGATGAAAAAAATATTTGTATTTATCCTTTTACTAATCAATGCTGAAGCATCAGCAAAAGAATGTTCTCCGTTGCTGGATTTTGATGTGCGTTCACTCAATGACAAGACGATTGTCAATCTATGTGAGGTCTACCAGGGCAGGGTCATACTGGTTGTGAATACGGCCAGCAAGTGTGCCTACACTGATCAATATGATTCTCTTGAGAAACTCTATCAGAAATACGGGGATGATGGATTTGTTGTGCTGGGCTTTCCTTCCAACGATTTCGGCCAGCAGGAGCCGGGCAATGAATACCAGATTAAAGACTTTTGCAGAATGACGTATGGAGTCAAGTTTCCGATGTTTGAGAAAACGCGTGTATCCGAACGTCATGCGAGTCCGTTCTATACCGAGCTGGCGCGTACTGCGGGAACCTATCCAAAATGGAATTTTCACAAGTACCTGATCGACCGCAATGGTCAACTGGTAGCTGATTACATGAGCGCCATTGATCCTATGGACGAACCGGTCATCGGGGAAATAAAGAAGCAGATAAAAAAATTCTAGTATATGAATTTTATTAGCCGCAAAACACGCTAAAGTCGCAAATAAGGTATTCGTTTTTAAACATTAACATATGGTTGTATTCGCGCTTTTTGCGTTGTTTGCGGCTAATAAATAATTAAATGTAAGTTGTGGTCTGATCAATCAGCCTGTTGCCAGCAGTTCAAGGTGATCGGGATTGATGCAGAGCCTGTTGCCACAGCTCTGTTTCACCAGGTGCCCGTCCGGGACATCTCCGATAAATGCATGGTAGCTTGCAGTCTGCGCGCTGACCATTTTGGTGCGGCGGTCATCCTGTACTTCCATGACGCGGCCATAACCACTGTTTGCTATCTGTCCATTCCATATCCAGCATCCGGTATCGTCTTGCTGGTAAGTCGAATCATGAAGTTTTTGCTGTCTGGTTGTCATCGCTGGAAAACCTCCGTTGATTGTATAGAGCTAGATCATATTTCTAAGCATAAGTTCTTCGGGATAAGGCGCCATGTAATACTGGCTGCTGATATATTCATCCGGGTATCTGCGCAGATGATGCCTCATCAGTGTAATCGGAACGATCAACGGCACCTTGCCATGCCGGTAGTTATCCATAATCTCGAGCATTTCCTGTTTATCTTCGCTGCTTATCTTGTTCTTCAGAAAACCCATGACGTGCATCAGCACATTGGTATGGCGCTTTCTGGATGATCTTGCTTTCAGGCATGTCATCATGCGCAGCAGATATTCATCAGCAGCTTGATCGAGATTTTTCTTATTGATATTTGCAATCAATGGCCCCAGCTTGCGGAATTCTTCTTCATCATGAGCAAGCAGAATAAACTTGTGTCGCTGGTGGAAATCCATAAGCGCCGAAACAGACAGACCGTCCTGCAGCATCCGTTGCCAGCGATAGTAAATAAATACGCGCTCGATAAAATTTTCCCGCAGCATCGGATCGTTGAGCCTGCCTTCTTCCTCGACCGGAAGCCAGGGCATGGCTTTCACCAATGATGCTGCGAACAGCCCGGTACCATTTTTTGCAGGAACACCGTTGCCGTCATAGACGCGTACACGCTCCATGCCGCATGAAGGGGAGTTGTTCTTCAAAATAAAACCCGACAGGTCATTCATTCCCGCAATAGCGCCTTCAGACCACGTGTTCATGTCATTGGTAATATCCATGTCAGGGTTGTCTGAACCGGTAAGATGTATCCCGTCTGCAGATCGGGTCAGCCTTATAGTGGGACGGGGCACACCGAGGCCGATGGCCATTTCCGGGCAGTATGATCGAAAACTGAAATACTCGGACAGCGTCGACAGAACGTACACATTGCGCTTGTGCCCGCCATCGTGCCTCACTTCGTTGCCCAGCAGGCAACTGCTGATACCCAGCGTAATTTTCGTCATATTAATTCCTCGACTAGTCATCAGTGCTCTGAAGCCGCAGCGCAACTTCAAGCTGGATTTTCACAATATTTTCATCTGGTATTGACCCTGCCTTCACAATCATAAAGTTAATGTTTGGTCATTGAAAGGATGCATTAAAGCAATGTGCCGAGAGCAGGGAAAATAGTCATCAATAACTATTGTACATGTATTGTATAAATAATTATATGAAAAACATTTTGTAAGTAATTGATAACAAATACATCACTAAAATATGATAAAAAATCCTGTACAAATAATTAATTGAATGTATAATTATTGTATAAGAAATCAAGTGGGCTTGATATGATGATGCAAGACAAAATCGCCGAAAGTTATCCGATTCGAACGGTTTCCGAAATTACCGGTGTCAATTCCGTGACCTTGCGTGCCTGGGAACGTCGATATGGATTGATCAAGCCGATGCGTACACCCAAGGGTCACAGGTTGTACAACAAGCAGGATATTGAACTGATACAGGAAATTCTTGATCGTCTTTCTCAGGGTATGTCCATCAGTCAAATTGCACGCGACATCCTTGACAAGGCTTCTATGGATGAGGGCGAATATACCGATGTCTGGGGTCAATACTGCCAGCATATGATCGAAGCGGTCTCCAGATTCGATGAGCATGCTCTGGAGGCTGTATACAACGATGCGATGTCTCTCTACCCGGTCGATGTGGTTACCACGCGCCTTATCATGCCCCTGCTTGAAGAGCTGGGTAAACGTTGGCAGAAAAAGTCGGGCAGTATAGCCGAGGAGCATTTCTTCAGTGTCTATTTGCGAAACAAGCTGGGTGCCCGTTTTCACCACCAGAATCTCAGAAACAGCGGGCCGAAACTGATCATGGCCTGCCTGCCGGGCGAACATCACGAGTTCGGCATCCTGCTATTTGCCTTGACAGCCCATAGCAAGGGCTACCAGGTCATTCTTCTAGGTGCTGATCTCCCTGCCACTGAATTAATTCAGGTCGCACAGAGGACCGACAGCCAGGGTATCGTCCTTGCTGGTTCAGCCTCGCTGAATTGCGATTCAATCTCGGAAGACATCAATGTATTAACCAGCACATTATCTATCCCGGTATTTATCGGTGGTGATGTTTCATACACATGCCGCGATGACATTGCAAAAGCCAGCGCTTTTCCACTGGGACACGACCTGGCAGGCAGCCTCTACACCATTGCAAACAGGCTTAACCGTTCTAATTAACAACCTTAAGGCGCACTCGATATGAAACAGAATCTTGCAGTTGAACTTACAGAATCCGGATATGTACCCGACAGCCTGGTTCGGCACGGTATACGAAAACTGCTTCGGCAGCGCCTGGAAGAAATCCATGCCTCGGATATCGAGCATATGGCAGAACTGCAGAATACATTCATTGATCACATGAACCATGCTGACATTGCATTATTACCGGAAATGGCGAATGAACAGCACTATGAAGTTCCGCAGGAATTTTATCAAAGCGTTCTCGGGCCACATGGTAAGTACAGTTGTTGTTACTGGCCAAATGACGTTAACAAGCTCGCCGATGCCGAGCAGGCAGGACTTGAATTGACCTGTGAACGCGCCGCTATCGAAGACGGCATGAACATTCTTGAACTGGGTTGCGGCTGGGGTTCATTAACACTGTGGATGGCCGGCAGATACCCGAACAGCTCGATTACCGCTGTATCGAATTCACAATCACAAGGTGAATATATCCGCGATAGCGCCACTGAACTTGGGCTTGATAATGTAGAAATCATCACTGCGGACATGAACGACTTCAACACTGACAAGGAGTTTGATCGTATCGTCTCCGTTGAAATGTTCGAGCATATGCGCAACTACCGTGAACTGTTCAAACGCATCCATGGCTGGCTTGCAGCTGAAGGCAAGTTCTTCATGCATATATTTGTTCACAGGAGTGTACCTTACCTGTTTGAAGATAAAGACAGCTCTGACTGGATGAGTAGATACTTTTTCTCCGGTGGCATGATGCCCAGCGATGACTTGCCAATGTTTTTCCAGGATGAACTGAAGCTTGAAAAGCGTTGGCGCTGGAACGGCAGCCACTATCAGAAAACATCAGAAGCATGGCTGCAGAACCTGGATGCTAACCGCGATGCGCTCTGGCCGGTGCTGGAAAATACCTACGGACATGATTTCGCAAAGATGTGGTTCACGCGCTGGCGCATGTTCTTCCTCGCTGTTGCTGAACTGTTTGGCTACAGGGATGGTAATGAATGGTTCGTCAGCCATTACCTGTTCAACAAGCGTACATAAACCCGGTAACTACAGATGTCATTGATGATACAGAATTTCATATTATTTCAGGCCGGATGGTTGAGTTGCGTCATAGGCGGGGCCAGCAAGGATTACACATGGGCTGGCGTTGCCGTTGTCGCGGCGATCGTGGCTGTTCACCTGGTACGTGCAGACAGCATCCGCAATGAAATCATGTTGATCGCAATTACTGCGATTGTTGGAACTGCCTGGGACAGTAGCCTGATGATGGCTGGATTGTTCTCCTTCAGCAACGGGGTTTTGATTACAGGCCTGATTCCTTTCTGGCTGATT
>Ga0316192_10003247_pt1 | contig 11870 bp, 11 predicted proteins | sample MerIslwburrow_MG_FD_204931 | JGI IMG/M metagenome (GOLD analysis project Ga0316192, IMG submission 204931) | Coastal sediment microbial communities from Maine, United States - Merrow Island worm burrow | ecosystem: Environmental > Aquatic > Marine > Coastal > Sediment | place: USA: Maine...
CAAGAAGGATTACCCCAATGCTGGGATCAAAGCCGTCGAGTTCGGCGAGGAGCTGATTCAGTGTGTGCTCCTTCTCATCAAGACCGCCCACGGCCCCTGGCAAGCGGCTTCTCCCAAGAGCGTCAAGTTCATCAATGAAAATGATGCAAGGGGCGGCCTTGCGCGCTTGTTCGAAAAGGTCGCGCACGCGGGCGGCGCCGACACCCACGAACATTTCCACAAACTCAGATCCTGAAATCGAGAAGAACGGAACACTTGCTTCGCCTGCAACTGCCCGTGCAAGCAATGTCTTTCCCGTTCCAGGCGGCCCAACCAGCAAAATTCCCTTAGGCACTCGAGCGCCGAGACGACCATAGGCCTTGGGGTTACGTAGGAACGCAACCACTTCCTCAAGTTCGAACTTGGCTTCCTCGACCCCGGCCACGTCCTCGAAGGTCACCTTGGTGTCAGTTTCAACGTAGACCTTGGCCCGTGACTTGCCCACCGTCATCAGACCACCGAAGCCTTGTCGTTGGGCAATGTTCCGAAAGGCGATCATCCAGATTAAATAAATGAAGATAACGGTCCCCACCCAAAGCAGAACTATCTCAAGTACGCCGCTTGAGGGGGAGGTGCCCTTAACGACCACGCCGTGCGTAGCGAGCTTATCCGCGAGTTGCGGGTCGACACGGGTCGTGACGAAATCGTGCTTTCCACTTGGCAACGGCTCTTTCAGCGATCCTCGAATCGAGTCCGCTCCAACCGAGACCTCCACTACCTTGTCTTGCTCGAGTAGTTGCTCAAACTGGCTGTAGGGAATTGTCTCAACCTGAGAGTTGCTGGCCCAAAAGTACTGGAGCAGCAAAACGCCGATAACGGCGGTAGTTATGTACCAGATTATAATCTGGCGCTTGCGTGCTTTCGGTTCCATGGCTCGAGGTCACAAGGATGGGTCGCGCGAAGCTTCACCCAGCTTATCTCAGATAAATGGGTTCGGGTGTCCTTTCCAAAGATCATATCCGGACGTATTGGTGATGGGCACCGCCGACGTTGGCAAGGACGTACTAAATTGAGGGCGCGGCGGTACGCGTAGTGGCTCACTGCCACGCTCACTATGTCCGCTACTGAGGGCAAAGCGGACCTCCCTGCTCCGCTTACCGATGTCAGCTAATGACCCGAAGCGGACATAAGCCGCGCGCTGGCATTGTCAGAGTAAATTGGCTTGAGGCTCCTCACGAGGATCCTTAGCGTCCGGCGATGTGCAATCCATTCCGTTATTTCAACAGCTCGCCCGAGGTGATCCGCCTCACGGTGATGATGTATGTCCGCTATCCGCTGTCGCTGCGACAGGTCGAGGATATTCTGTTCGAGCGGGGCATCGACATCTGCCACGAGACGATACGGTTTTGGTGGAATCGCTTCGGTCCGATGTTCGCCAACGAGATCAGGAAGCGACGCCTTCATCATCGGTCGTTTTCGCACTGGCGCTGGCACCTGGACGAGGTGTTCGTCAGGATCAATGGAGAGACGCATTATCTCTGGCGTGCCGTAGACCACGAAGGCGAAGTGCTTGAGGCTTTCGTGACGAAACGCCGGGATCGCATGGCTGCGTTGAAGTTTTTGAAGCGTGCGATGAAACGCTATGGCCGGCCCAAGGCAATCGTGACGGACCGGCTTCGATCTTACGGCGCCGCGCTAAAGGTCATTGGGATTGTGGAGCGTCAGGAGTGCGGTCGCTGGCTGAATAACCGGGCTGAAAATTCCCACCAGCCGTTCCGACGACAAGAACGAGCGATGGCGAAGTTCCGAGACATGAAAACTCTCCAAAAGTTCACCGCCACCCACGCCTCAATCCACAACCACTTCAACCACGACCGCCACCTCAACCGCCGCGACATCTTCAAACAGAACCGCGCTGCCGCACTCGCGGAATGGCGTCAGCTTGCAGCCTGAACGCTTCAGATCAGCACCCTTCGCAGGCCCGGTTAGATTTGTCTGACAATGCCGTTACCGCAGATAAGTCTATTTGCGAGACGGCGTTGCTGGCCCTGGGTAGCTCTTGAAACTTGACGCTGTACGGCCAAATGCCGTACAGTAGGCCTATAGGAGTATGCAAAATGTCAGAGATGCAAATCATAGACGCGCCTAAGGACCAGCGCCTTGAGACCCGTATCACTGTCGATCAGAAGGCACTGATCGCACGTGCTGCTGCTCTTTCCGGGCGTACTGTCACTGACTTCGCCAACACCACGCTCGTTGAAGCTGCAAAACAGATTATCCGCGAGCATGAGATCATCAGCCTCAACACCAAAGACAGTGAGGCCTTTGTTGCAGCTCTCCTGGAGGCCCCGGCTCCCGGTCCCCGGCTCCGCAAGGCGGCCAAGCGCTACAAGGAGAAAGCTACCAACTAGATGGCGGATGAAGAGCAAGAATCAAGTTGGCTTATTGAGCCGCTCGGCAAGGACCATGACCGGGCGGCTTTTTCGTGCGACCGCGAGCCGCTCACTGAGTACCTCAAGACGCTCGCGACCCAGGATGCCCGCCGCAACGTGGCAACACCATTTGCGGCCTGCGCAGCGGGCTCACATACCGTCATCGGCTATTACACTCTTTCCTCGCTCAGCCTTGAGCTGACCGATATCCCCCCGGATATCGCCAAAAAGCTTCCGCGCTATCCTGTCATGGGGGCAACGCTGCTGGGCCGCCTTGCAATCGATCAATCGATGGGCGGACAAGGATTTGGCGAATATCTCCTGATGGATGCGCTCCGCCGCGCTCTGATTGCCTCCCGCACGGTAGCCTCTGTCGCCGTGCTGACTGATCCGCTCGACGACCGCGCTGATGGATTCTACCGGCATTTTGAGTTTAGGCCGCTCCAGGAAACCGGAACTCGGCTCTTCCTGCCAATGGTCACGATAAAGAAGCTATTCGAAGGCTAACGACCCGCGAGGCCGCCGCGAGGAATCCGTAATGCAGGGAGATTCTGCCAAATTGCAGGGAAAGCCTCGCCTCGGTCCTGCAGAAACCTCAGCGTCGCAAGGCGTTGGCTACCTCCGTCCCTAACCTAACAAGCGGGAGGAAGCTCTTTCATTGCAGGGAGGAGCGCAGAGCGGATGAGGTTTTCGGTATACACAGCCATTGGCGGATGTCGTGGCGTTCACTGACTGGTGCGTAGAATCCGGATCGGCGCACCAAGCGCCCCCACAGTGGCCTCCATGACTCCGGGCCTTTTCCGCCCCGCCACGCCTCGTGCCAACACCTGGTGCATTTCTGGTGCGATCTCTGCGAGTTGAGCAAACTTGCCGTGATGGGCGGGATCATCGGCTTTGACGGCCGTCATATCAATTACAACTGCACCGAGAGCCGCGAGCTCAGCATCGTTACTATAATCTCCTAGACGCGATTTCCCTCCAGCAATAATACTTGAAGCCCGCAGCGCCTTATCGTCGCGGGACACGACGATGAAAAACGGCTTCCGAGGTTTTCCGAATCGACGCATTTGCGCTTTGAACACATCGATATCAATGTCCGCGTCTGCCAGGATCACCGCCCCTAACTTACGTGTGGGTGGCTTATTGGCGGAAATCTTGATCTGGCGAAGAGCCTCTACTGTCACCCAGTTACCCATGGAATGTGCGAGGATATCGATCTGTTCGGCATTGCTTGCAAAGACCAATCGCAGCGTATGCTCAAGTTCATCGCGAGCTGCTGTCGCGCTGTTGGAGTCGTAGACATAATCTGTCAGTTTTCCTCGCGACGCCCAGCTGAATAGCACTGGAACACCAGGAGCGTCTGCATCGTGCGCAACTTGCGTAAAGCGATATAGCCCTTCCGCGAACATCGTATTGTAGCCGTGGACGAAAACGAACACCTTGCGCTTTCCAGGCGGGCGCATGGCCAGTTGCGCATTGAGGGATCTTATGAAGTCCCTTTCGCTATCGAGGTATGCGGCATCCCGCACGACAAAATCTGTCATCGGGTCACCTGGCGCCCGGGACGGCCACTCAATTTTACCTGGCACGTGCGTTGGCGGCACACCTACCTTCAACGTTGCATAGTTGACAGACCGGGCCCTTTCGCCGCCGAAATAGGTTCCGGGTCGGGGATCCCGCGCCCGAGTCGTCGACACAAGGATGGTATGGTCCTTGGCTCCTGAACTTACTCCATAGTTTGTGACTTCATAGTTTGTGAGAAGTGCGCCCACTTCCGGTCGGGCGGCACAACCGGCCAGCAAGGAAGCCAGCGAAAGAACTGCTAATGCTCGCAAAAGCCCGGCGGCGGGCGCAGCAGGACCGTTCGGCAGGTCATAGTAAGCCGGATCGATCCGGCCATCCAGGCTGCAAGTCAATGTAACCCCCCAAGGTAATCCGGCCCACCGTTTCGCCCAATCGGGAACAAGGCTTAGACCGTCGAATGAATAAGCCTACATTTAAGTTAGGAATCAAGGCACCAGAGCAACTCTTCGCCGACGGAACCCTGCGCCCGGTCGAAAGGCTAATAGGTCGTCCTAAGTCGGAGGCTAAACACGGACGCCTGATCAATCTCCGTGGTGAAAGCAGGATCGAAGACCGACTGATAGCTCAAAGTCGTATCCACGGCTGGAAAGAGCGCGAAACGATAAAATGCTTCGAAATTGTACTCGTCCCGGGACCCCGCTACCACCGACTCTACCCAGTTAAACGCAACTCCGAGCATATCGTTCTTGATGTTAATGGGGTCGCCCGGGTCATTCAGAACTATAGATAACCCAGCTTGTTGCTTGTAGATCGCCGAGTCATGGTAGCTCCTGCCGTACCGAAAGATGCCGACTGCGCGGCCGTCGCGAGTCAGTTCTTGCTCAAGCTTCATGGCAAAGCCCCAGCCTTCTTGGCCCGTCATGGCGTTGATCGGCTGTCCGTTTTTAGTTCCGTCATTCTGCCAAAGCAGGAACTTCGAGTAGCCGGCCCTGGGCGTTACTGGAAGTATCTTGACCCCGAGTTGCACCGCCTTGTAGGTGTCGCCCGCGCCTATGTCGCCGAAGTTCAGGCGGTTGGCGTTGGCGTCGGAGATTAGTCCCACGACAGAGACGCGGTCGCTTGGATACACACCACCTACAAAGCCGAGCCCCGAGTCAGGATATCCTGCAGCAAACACTCCCGTTCCCACGTTGGGCAGAAAAGTCGTGACGGGGCTGATATACTGAGATGTCAACAACGTGGCATCAGGCGTAATCTTGCCGATACGGTAAGCCCAGCCAGCTTCATTGCTGCCTTGTTGCCAGTAAAAGTTCCTGGTCAGAAAAGTCGGCTGATATCGGGACCAAGAATTTGCCGTGCCGCCGGCGCTAGCCAAGCTCACAAATCCGAGGTCTTGCGGGCCTGTTGTTCCATAGTCCCAACGACCTTGGAGTTGATAATAAACGCCGCCTACATTGGGCTGGCCCCGATTGATCAGCGCACGTTGTACAACGAAGTCGAGATCGGCGGCCGTTCCGCTATTGTCGAACCCGGGTTGAACTTTCGAGATACCCTGGCCCAGCTGCTGGAGAACCAAACCCATCTTGAAGCCTGTGGCCTCGTAAATCGTCTGCTTCGCGCGGTCCGTCCGGTCACGGAGCCCACCAAGTGGAGACTTTGGAAAAAGGGCCTTTCTTTCCACCTCCGCCTGATCGACTTCTCGGAGGATGTTCCCCGGATCGTTGGGGTCCGAGCTGAGGGGGTCACCTTGACTGACGCTTGAATCGGTCTGCGCGCTTTGTGCGGCAACGTTTGGAGGGGCCCCTAGGAGCAGGGCGACCATCACAGAAATCGCAAGTACTAAACGCATGGTTCTGCCCCCTTAGCCCGACACCAGCACCAGTCATCCCACCTCGACCGTGCCGTCCTCGCTGATCTTGATCGTGTCTCCGGTCTTGACGGTGTTCATGAAGTCGTCGCCCAACAGATCGACGGTTATGACCTTTCGGTCGTTCCAGACCGCATCCATAATCAGACCGCCAGCCGCAATGCTGTCGATGTGGTCCGAGAATAGCATCGCCTTAAACCCGACACCGAGAAGGTTCATGCCCATGATGGCGCCGGCGCCCATGGTGGAGCCCACGGTCTGCGGTGTACAGATGATCGCACCGCTCAGATCCTTCTTGTATAGCTCCGCATTGTTGGCGTCCGTGCAGGGCGCGTCCTTGGTGTTCCCTGCAAACATGTTTGTAAAATACGATGCGGTCGTGTTGAACGGCTGCTTCGATACGAGCGCCTCACCTTCTAGGTTGCCTGGGACAATCGGACGTCCCTTAAACGTCTTGGTCATTTCTGAGTCTCCAATACGATCATTGAGTCTGGGCGATCGGGTTCACGAAGCCCGATGCCGCCTGCTTTTCGTTCAGGCTTAGACCTTTCCGGTCACCGCGATATCCACGAGCTTCTTGTCAGGGAAGTACCGGATGGGCGAGTAGTTCCGATTCTTGGCTGAGTTCGTGACCGCCCGCACCCGCTCAGAGAAGCCCTTCATGCCGGAGTAGGAGACGCCGCACATGTTGGTGACGTGGATCCCGGCGCCGAGCGCTCGGCTCGCCAGCTCGGGCTCTTCCAGCAGCGCGCGCGTTCGCGTCACGGTCGGCGCGAAGATATAGGCGGGGATCGCCAACTTCTCCTTCCCGGCCGCATCGAGGGCCTCGACGAACATTTTCGCCCAACGTATCGTCTCTTCGTAGTTGCAGTGCGGGCAGCCGATGAAGACGGCGGTGGGGTCGCCGTCCGGGTCATTCCAGAGGTTCTCGAACGTGTCGAGGATCGCCTGCTGCTCCATATCGTCGAAAACGTATGTCTGGAAGTTCTCCACCAGCATGTCCCGGCCCTTTTCCTTGGGCTCAGGCGTCACGCCCTCGACGTGGTAGCAGCCGACGGCGCCGGCGGCGGCGGTGGCACTTCCCATGTACTTCAGCTTGTGCCAGTTGTCGTTGGTGACCTCGCCGCCGAAGTACTTGTCGACGCCCGCTATATAAGGAATGTCCTCGACGCACTTCCGGCCGATCGCCGTGCCGAGCACGCCCCAGTCGGGCTCCTCGCTCGTCTTCACATCGATCAGCCACTTCGCCTTCCGGCCCTCATCGGTCATCAGGCCGAACTCTGGCGCCTTGCCGAGCATGGCACAGAGCATCTCCATCCCCGCGCCGTAACGGTTGGTTCGGATGCCGAGGACCGAATTGCCGTAGTTCACCGCTGAGGACTCGCACCAGGCCACCGGAGTGCCCGGCTTTGGCGCATTGCCAACGTCGTCGATGTAGCAGGCGCAGGAGCGGAAGTTCAGGTCCGGCGCGCCAAGCTGCGCGTGGACCGCATCCAGTCGCATCTGCAGGGGATAGCCCTCGGCGATCAGCTGCATCTCAGTCGGGTTGTTCTGGACGTTGTAGACGTCGTAGGGGCGCGGGTTGACCGTGTAGGGCGCGTAGGCCTTGAGACCCGCTGCGGCGCACTGCTCGAGCATGATGATCAGGGACTCTAGATAGGGCGCGCCGATATAGAGGTTGCTGTGAGGGGCGCCACCAAGGTCAACCAGTTTCGTCGCCCCGAACGTCTCGCCAAACATCACAAGGATCTTCATGAGCTTGGCTTTTTCCTCACCCTCCTTTCCGTCAAGAATGTCCTGCTCTTCTTTGGTCAGCTTCATCTTCGACGAGGCGCTATCGGCTTTTGCGTCAGCTTTCGACACGCCTGAGAAGGTTGCCTTCTGGCCCGTTGGCTTCCCGTCAGGACCAAGGCCATCCATATCCGACGTCAAGATGTGCTCGGCGAACTCCGGAACCTCTCCAGTTACGGCGCTGCCGGACGATGCGTTCGTGGCCTTCGCCATGGTCGCCTCCTTGGCTTGCGCCTTATTCATCTGAAGCCCACCAGAACCAGCAGAGAGAAGCACTCCGGACAACGGCGCCAAAGCTGCGCCTTTAAGAACATCTCTGCGTTTCATCGGGTTCGCCTTCAGATTGTTTGTTTTCAACAGTACGCCTGCATCGAGCTGGACTAGCGACGAGGCGACCAATGAAATATAATCATTTTGGTAGTGGTGCCCGCTATGCATTTCCGGTCAAAATGTAATCCATGAGGCAATCGCTGCGAGTGTCTCATGGCAACGATAGTTGGCTGGTTTGTTTGGAATGGCTGTCTTTTTTGAACACACTTTAATTGACGGCATCGAGCGGATCGAAGAAGCCGTAGCAGGCACTCATCTTGAACCAACCCAGCTGAAACCGGGGTCTATTCTAGGAGAGATGACCCACCTGAAGGTAGGCAATGCGCTCTTGAGCACTGCAAAGATCTCCGGCGCATTTAGAGCCTATGGCCCCCTATCGATATCAGACCATACTGTTGGCGCTCTACTTGACGTAGCTGGTCTGAACAATCAGTGGCACTACCATACGAGCAGTGGCGACCTAGCGGTCGTGCCGCCCGGTGTTGAGCACGATGCCAGATATAGCAAAAGCACTCATTGGGTCGCTTTATCGTTGCCTCTGGGAGACCTTCTCGAAGGTGCATCATTGCATGAGATAAGGCTCAGCGAAGCGTTCTGGAGCGAGCCAGCGATGTACCGCCCGCCGGCAAAGTTGCGCCCCCATATCGTCACCTGCATCAAGAGTGCCCTGCAACACGTTGAAGGATGCCCTGGTATCCTTGAGGCACCATATGCGAGCCAGGCGCTTCTGGATCATATTGTAACAGCGCTTCTGAAAGGCTACGCTTCGGTCGCAGCGCGTGAGATCAAGGGACGAGGTGGTTTCGTTCGTGCGAGCCGTATAGTCCGTGATGCTGAGGACTACGTTAGGATGCACCTGGATCAGCCCGTCCGCGCACAGGAGCTTTGCAAGCATCTCAATGTGTCGGCGCGCACCTTAAGCCGCGCCTTCAAAGAAAAATACGACCTGCCCCCAGCTGTTTATCTGCGTAGATGGCGTCTTTGTCAGGTTCGGCGCATGCTGACCAAATCGGATAATTCCGAAGTATCAGTCTCAGGCAGCGCTTTGGCATTCGGATTTTGGGAATTTGGTCGTTTTGCGAACCAATATCGGCATTTGTTCGGCGAACTGCCTTCGGAGACGCTGCGTCTCAGCCAAGCCGCACTAGGGCGCACCCCCAAATCTTTTTGATTTTGGCCGAGAACGCATAGCCAACATCCTCATGGCTGCGCTTTTATCCCAACGAAATTTTTGCCGAGGCTCCGCTATCCAGAAGTCCTGAGACGAACTTATTCGGGCGCGCCGCTGGGACAGTTGAGACGGAAGACGGTTATGAGGCTGAACAACTAGGAGAGCCGACCTGCTTCGGATCATCGCTCGTGCGCATGACTTCCAAGAGCGCCTAATCCAAAACCCCGATCTGACCGTGCCGGCGCCGGTCGGCCAATGAGTGAGGAATGGATGCAAGGCTCCGTAGAACCCCGCGAATCTGTTTGGGTCTTCGGCTATGGCTCGCTGATTTGGCGACAAGATTTCCCTTATGAAGAGGTGCGTCGCGCTCATATACGCGGCTGGGAACGTCGCTTTTGGCAGGGCTCTCACGAACATCGAGGAACAAATAGCGATCCGGGTCGGGTGGTCACGCTGGTTGAAGCACCAGGCGAACGCTGCTTCGGAAGCGCATTCAAGATTGACGCTAGAGTGTTTGATCATCTCGATCAACGCGAGATCAATGGCTACCGGCGTGTTGACGTTGAGATTTTCTTCGACGGGAGTTCCACTTTGGGCGTCACGTATCATGCCCCAGTCGGAAACTTCGCGTTTCTTGGCGACGCACCAATCAATGAGATGGTTGCGCAGATCAAACGGTGTGCTGGTCGAAGCGGGCGCAACACCGACTATGTGTTGGAGCTAGCACGTGCGCTCCGCAAACTATCTGTCGAAGATGCTCACGTGTTCGAACTTGAGGCAATGGTCGAACAACAGGGATTTCAGGACCAGCATTGAAAGAGGAAGGGCCTAGTATGAAGGTAGACGCAGAGTTTGTTGATAGCCGAACCAGTCCAGATGCCGATTGGAACGATCCGGTGGTCCCCGAGATGCCGCCGGTCCCTGCGACGGACGATCCGCCGCCGCCTGCAGATAACTTCCTTCGGGTCCATTTCTATGACGGCATTCACGCGCCTGACCAAATGGCTCCGCCGATCCGGCCATGGACGGAGCCAGTAACTGAGGAGAACCCGCTAAAGGCGGACGTCTGCTGGTCGATGCGCAGCCCGTATAGTTACCTCGTCCTCCAGCGGCTCGTCTGGCTTAACTCCAACTACAATGTCGACATCACGATCCGGCCTGTGCTGCCCATTGCGGTACGGTCGACGAAGGGCGGTAGCGGTAAAGCCGGGGGTGCCTTCGGTGTCTGGTACAAGATACCGGATACTATGTGGGACACCTATCGTATGGCTCAGTACGAGGGCGTCCCGTTCAAGTGGGCCTCGCCCGACCCGATCTGGCAAACACTTCACCCGGTCATGGGTGAGGATTGGCAATACGTGCATCCGCCCGAGAAGCAGCCCTATATCGTCTGGATCACGCGCCTTGCCTGCTACTGCCAGAAGCATGGCAAGAGCCTGGACTACGTCTTCCACGTCTCGAGCTTGATCTGGGGCGACCATGTCGAGCATTGGCCGGATCATGTGGAGGAGCGGTTCAACCGGATCGACGGCCTCGATTACGCTGAGGCGGTAAAGTACATTCAGGATAACCCCGCCGAGATCGACCAATACTGGCAAGACAACGCCAAGTTCCAGGCACAGGCTGGCCATGGTGGCGTGCCGCTGATGGTGTTCAACGACGAGCCGTTCTTTGGCGGCGATCGATTCAACCCGTTCTTTCAGCGTTTGCGGCAGAACGGACTGACGGAACGCCTGGAACCGCGGGCACCTTCCACCGCCAAGCCGCTCCGCTGGCCGGACGGGATGTAATCGCAAAATGTCAACGCCGGGCACAGGTTTCCACCGCCTCTGCCCGGCGAGAAATAGCGCATGGCGTTGTCACGTTAACCAAGTGGCTCCGTCTGGATCGGTGCGGTAGCTTCCGCAGATGAAACAGATCTCCTATCGCCGCCACCGTTTCCCGAGTTCAATCATTCAACATGCCGTCTGGCTGTATTTCAGATTTCCCCTCAGCTATCGCGATGTTGAAGATATGCTCGCCGAGCGTGGCATCGATGTGTCCTACGAGACGGTCCGCCGCTGGGCATTGAAGTTCGGCGGGATCATTGCGCGCAAGCTGAGACGAGGACGGCCTCGGGCGGACGGGCGGTGGCATCTTGACGAAGTGTTCGTCTCCATCAACGGCAGGCGATTGTACCTCTGGCGTGCAATAGATAGTGAAGGCGAGGTCCTGGACATCCTGGTTCAACGCCGGCGAGACAAGAGAGCAGCACTGAAACTGATGAGAAAGCTGCTCAAAAACCAAGGCTTCGTCCCTGATGCCTTCGTCACCGACAAACTGCCATCTTACGGCGCTGCGTTGAGTGATCTCGGTTTATCGAAGCGGCATGATTTCGGTGGCAGGAAAAACAATCGCGCCGAGAATTCACATCTGCCGGTTCGACAACGAGAGCGACGAATGCAGCGCTTCAAGTCGCCCGGTTCAGCGCAACGTTTCCTCTCTACCCACGCCGCCATCTACAACACCTTCAACGTCCAACGCCATCTGATCTCCCGGAAGACACTCCGCCAGTTCCGCGCCGAGGCGGCGAAGCAATGGCGGCAAGCGGCAGCGGCGGCATGAAAGGCGACATCCGACGACCAAAGCTCGCGCGGTGGCGGTTAATGTGACAACGCCCTGAGACTTCCCGATTAGAAAATTGCTCAAGCTTATTCAACTGTGCGTCCTCATACGGCGCTGTACCGACTTAGATCCGGCTCACAAAGGTCCATTAGTGCGAGTGACTGATTTTCAG
>Ga0316192_10003252_pt1 | contig 11861 bp, 14 predicted proteins | sample MerIslwburrow_MG_FD_204931 | JGI IMG/M metagenome (GOLD analysis project Ga0316192, IMG submission 204931) | Coastal sediment microbial communities from Maine, United States - Merrow Island worm burrow | ecosystem: Environmental > Aquatic > Marine > Coastal > Sediment | place: USA: Maine...
GCGGCGACGGCGACCAGCAACGTCAGCGGCTCATGCCGCGGACGGGCGAGGATCGAGTCACCGACCCAGATCGACCGGTACCCCAGCGCCTCCGCCCACTCCGCCAGGGCCAGCAGCGGAGCGGTTGCCGGACGACCGGCCATCACCGCCTCACGAGTGGGGAGCAGATAGCCGACGTCTGTCATCCGCTGAGCCTAGAACTTCCGTGGGGATCGGGTCATGCCGTCTCGATCCCGGCCACGGCCTCCACCACGACCAGATCGGTGGTGTCCTGCAACTCCGCCTGGGGTAGCGGGGTCACCGAGCGGCGATGGCCAACGACCTGGACCATGTGGAGCCGGTCGTCGGGTGACCGCACCACGGCCTTGGCCCGCAGCACCCCCACCGGCAAGTCGTCGAGAATGCCCTGCAGCTCGTCAAGGGCGACCGGATCAGGAAGGGGAACGGTGCGGACGTGGTGGGCGTCGAACAGACCGGCTTGGGGCATGGCCGTGAATCCGGCCGGCTGTCGGGTCGCCGTCAGGAGAAGAGCAGCCAGCGGACCGGGTCCGCCGGGATCGACCACGGGAGCCCGGTCATTGAGGGCCGCCAGGTGCCTGCGGGTCGAAGCCAGGTCCGACTCGTCGGCCAGGTCGGTCTTGGTCAGCGCCAGCATGTCGGCCGCCGCCACCTGAGCCTGGACCGTGGGTCCCACCAGCGGATCGTCGACCCGCAGGGTGAACTGGTCGGCATCGATCAGGACCACGGTTCCATCGAGGCGGAATCCGTCGGAGTCAGCCCAGGGCACCACCCGTCCCGGATCGGCGACCCCGCTCAATTCAACCACGACGTGGTCAGGGGGCTCGGCTCGGGCCCGCAGCTGGTCGAAGGCGTCGACCAGACCCCGGCTAAGGCTGCAGCAGACACAACCGTCGGTCAACTCGATGGTGTCACCGTGATGGCGCCGGATCAGGGCGGCGTCGACATTGACCGCCCCGACGTCGTTCACAAGCACCGCGATCGGGCGGTCGGTACGAGCCAGTAGCTCGTTGACCACTGTGGTCTTCCCTGCTCCCAGGTAGCCGCCGAGCAGGGTGACCGGCACCCGACGTCCGTCCCAGGGGGCGAACTCCATTGCCAACTCATCTGCCATCAAGCCGAGGATAGGAACACGAACCGGGCAACGGACCAGGTTCGGCCCGTGCTTCGACCCACCAGCCGGGCTGGGCGTAGGGTGTGAGCAGCACGTCGGAGAGGGGCATCATGGTGGCCTGGCAGCGGGAACAGCACGGGGCGCTGGCTGTCTTGACGTTCACGAGGCCACCGAAGAGCTGGGTGAACCTGGCCTCGATGACCGAGCTGGCCGATCTGCTCGGCGGCATCGCCGGTGATGAGGCGACGAGCGTCGTGATGCTGACCGGCGGCACCCAACGCCTCCCCCGCCTCGCCGGCGCCGCCAAGGAAGCCGTGGTCGGCGGCCTGTCCCTGCCCCTCGACGAGGGGTTGCGCCACGAGTTCGGGCTCTTCCGGCAGCTGAACTCGTCCGATGAAGCCAAGCAACGGAACGCCGAGATCGTCCAACCTGGCTGAACCGAACTGAGGAGCACGCGATGCATGTGGGAATGGCCCTGGTCTTTCAGAACCCAGACGACAAGCGGGACGACCGCGAGATCTACGAAGCCGAGCTGGGGTTCGGGCTCCGGGCCGAGGCGCTCGGCTTCGAGTCGCTTTGGACCGTCGACCATCACTTCTCCGGGTACTCGATGAGTCCCGATCCGGTGCAGATCCTCACCTGGTTCGCTGGCCAAACCACGGATCTGCGTCTGGGCACGGCCGTGATCGTCTTGCCCTGGCATGATCCGGTGCAGATCGCCGAACAGGTCACTCTGCTCGACAACATGTCCGGCGGGCTGCTGCTGCTGGGTATCGGTCGCGGCCTGGCCCGCCTCGAGTACGACGGGTTCCGGGTCGACCGCATCACCTCTCGTGAGCGGTTCGTCGAGTACGCCGCGGTCCTGCTCGACGGGCTGGAGCAGGACTACGTAGCCTACGACGGCGACTTCATCCGCCAGCCTCGGCGCGACCTGCGGCCCCGACCTCAGCGCTCCTTTGTCGGTCGCACCTGGGCCGCCGAACGGCCCGACCAGCCGATGACGCCGCCTCTATCTGGCGGGTTCGTCTTCGTCGACGAGAGTGCCGACCGGGCCGAGGAACTGGCCCATGAATACATCGGCGGCTACTTGGGCTGACAGCTGTGCCCCTCCCCCACACCGTGGCCCGGTTCAACAAGCGGGTGACGAACCGGTTCCTCCAGCCCCTGGCCCAGCGAAGCCCGGGGTTTATCGTCGTCCATCACACCGGACGCCGCTCGGGTCGGCCCTATTCGACGCCCGTCAACGCCTTCACCCGGGACAGGCACCTGTTTGTCGCTCTTACCTACGGTCCGTCGGCCGACTGGGTGCAGAACGTCATGGCGGAGGGAGGTGAGGTGGAGGATCGTCGCGACCGGCGACGTATCACCTCGGCCGAGGTCGTGGACCGGGAACGGGCGTGGGATGTGGTCCCGAGGCCCGTCAAAGCGGTCCTGCGGCTGATGGGGGTGCATCACTTCCTCCAGCTCCACCTCACTACCTGACGGGTCGGCTGGTCAGGCTCGCCTCTCACGCGATCCGAATCCGACCCAGATTGTCGGGTCGCGTCGGTCACCACCTGCGAGCCGGCAAACCCACCCATCCCCCCCATCGGTCCCCTAGGCGTAGGCAAGATCCCCCCAGTAGCTGAGTGGCCCGGCATCCGGCACCTGCAGCAGAACAACGTCATTGGTTTTGTGGCGGCCCCCATCATCGTCGATCGTCCGAAGAACAAGCAGCTCCAGCTCATCGACCGGCAGCTTGACCAGGACCGAAGAGCTTCCCCACAAGGCGATGCCATCCATCAGCTGAAGCTGACCGTCTTGAACCGCGAACATGCCAAGTGACTCGAACTCATGGTCGTAGTGTTCCCCGGAGAAGCTGCCGGCAAGCGGGTGACCTTGGTCGTCGAGCTGGATCTCCAGTTCTTCCGCCCTGGTCGGTCGAGCGATCAGCTCAACATCGTTCTGGTCGTCAAGCCCGTCAGGCTCGGCTGCACCCTACGATCGCAAACAACAGGCTGAGCGCCACAACCCGACTCAAGACCACCCGAACAAACCTCCCGCCTCGGTGGTGCTACCGCACCCCTTTCACACCACCTCAATGGAACGGCACCGGTCCTCTCCTGAGAAGCATGAGCTGGCAGCTCAGCATCACCGCCGATAGCGCACCACCATTGTCACCGGCCGAGCCGATGCGCCCCTCCCTACCTGGCTTGGAAGTCAGGGGTGCGGCGTTCGGCCATGGCCTTCACGCCTTCCCGCCAATCGTCGGTCTGTTGGAGCTTGTCCTGCTCGATGAGCTCCCGATCGGTCGCCGTGCGGATCCGTGCCGACAGATCGCCCCGCATCGTCTCCCGGATGGAGGTGACGGCCAACGGGGCCGAGGCAGCGATCTCGGCCGCCAACTCGTGGGCCGCCGACTGGAGCTGATCGAGCGGGACGAGTTTGTCGACCAGGCCGATCTCGGCCGCCTCGTCGCCCTTGATCCGGCGGCCCGTGTACAGCAGCTCCAGGGCTTTCTGCTGGCCCACAACCCCGGGAAGGGTCACCGTCAACCCGAATCCGTGGTGGAAGCCGAGGCGGGCGAAGTTGGCGGCGAAACGGGCCTCGGGTGCCGCTACCCGGAAATCGGGCATGCAGGCCAGGCCCAGGCCGCCTCCCACCGCGGCCCCCTGTACGGCGGCCACGACCGGGGTGCGGGTGGCGAACAGCGCAACCGCCGCATCGTAGAGATGGCGGGGTGAGCCGTCGGGGTTGGTGGGCGGCGGAGGTTCTTCGCCCCGGGCCCGCCCGGCAAAGTTGGCCCCCGCACAGAAGTGCTTACCCTCGGAGCGGAGCACGATCGCTCGGGCCGTTGGCTCGCCGTCCAAGGCACCGAAGGCGACGACCAAGGAGTCGATCAGGTCCAGGTCGAAGAAGTTGTTGGGTGGCCGTCTGATCTCGGCCGTGGCCACATGGTCGTCGTCGATGGCAACGTGTACATCACCGAAAGTCCCGAATTCGCTCATCCCCGCACCATAGGTTCGACGGACCGAGCGGGCCACCTGAGGGAGCCATGCCCCTGAGGTGACGACGCGGGTGGCCCGCTCGATGATCTCCTCCACGGCGTCGGCCACCAGCTCAGCCCAGGCTTGGAGCCCATTCCCGACCGGGGCGACCCTTCGTCTACGATCAGTTTCCGATGGCGCGAAACACCGACCTCGACCGGCTGGGGCCCGCCCTTCCCCGGGACCGCTGGACCCTCGTCGACGCCGTACAGGCCCAGGCCGCCGCCCACGGCGATCGTCAGTTCCTGTCCTTCGACGACGGCTCGACCCTCACCTACCGTCAGTTCGACGAGCTGACCGACCGGCTGGCCACGGCCCTGGCCGATCTCGGCCTCGAAGAGGGTGACCGCCTCCTGGGCCTGCTGACCAACAGCCGCTACTTCATGCTGTTGATGATCGCCACCCACAAGCGCCGCGCCGTGTTCGTCCCGGTCAACACCGAACTGAAAGGGTCGTTCCTCGCCCATCAGGTCCACAACAGCGAGCCCCGCATCGTCGCCGTCGACGATGGCCTGCTCGATCGCTTCGACGGCATGGACACCGCCTGGCCGGGAACGACCAGGATCGAGCACACCGTCCACGTTCCCGACGGCGTGCCAGGCGGCCGGGCCCGCGGCCCACTCCCCTCCTCGCTGGCCGGCACCACCGAGCACCAAGTGGCCGATCTGGTGGCAGGCGAAGCCCGGGATGACGCCCTCCTCCAGCCCTCCCCCACCGACGTCTGCACCATCATGTACACCTCGGGTACCACGGGCCCGGCCAAGGGGGTCCTGATGCCCCAGGGCCACTGCTACCTGTTCGCCCTGGGCACGGTGGGGGCAATGGAGATCGGGGTCGACGACCGGTACTTCTGTTGCATGCCCCTGTTCCACGCCAACGGACTGTTCATGCAGGTCTACGCCACCCTGGTGGCCGGCGGGTCGGCGCATGTGACCAAGCGCTTCAGCGTCAGCAACTGGCTCGACATCGTCATCGACGAGGGCATCACCATGACCAACGCCCTGGGGGTGATGCCAGAGCTCATCTATCGCAGCCCCCGCACTGAGCGCGACCAAGCGCACAAGCTGACCAGGATCATGGCCATCCCCGTGGCCGAGGAGTGGGGGGCGGCCATGGAGGAACGGTTCGGGGCCCGCCTGGTTCAGGGCTTCGGGATGACCGAGATCAACATGGTGGCCTTCACCCACCTCGACGACCCCGTGCTACCCGGGTGCGCCGGCTACCCCCTCGATGAGTTCTTCGAGGTGATCGTGGCCGACCCCGAGACCGACGTCGAGCTTCCGGTGGGCGACATCGGCGAGATCCTGGTGCGACCCAAGGTGCCGTTCTGCTTCAACGTCGGCTACTTCAAGATGGCGGACAAGACGGTGGAGGCGTGGCGGAACCTGTGGTTCCATACCGGCGACGCCGGGAGGATCGACGCCCAGGGTCGGCTGCATTTCGTCGACCGACTCAACGACCGGATCCGGCGGCGGGGCGAGAACATCTCCAGCTATGAGCTGGAGCAGGCCCTGAACGACCACCCCGACGTGATCGAGAGTGCCGTGGTCGGCCTCAAGGTGGCGGGCGCCGGCGGTGAGGACGAGATCAAGGCCGTCCTGGCCGTTGCCGGTGACCCGCCAGACCCGATCGCTTTCCTCGACTGGTGTGTGCCCCGGATGCCCCGTCACACCGTTCCCCGCTACCTGGAGTTCACCGCCGAACTCGACAAGACGGCGTCAGGCAAGATCCGCAAGCAGGCCATCCGCAACGCCGGAGTTACCGCGACCACCTGGGACCGGGAGAGCATCGGCTACGTGGTGGCCCGCAAGTAGAGCTCACGCATCGCGAGGTCACTCGCCGCGCCACACCGGGGAACGCTTCTCCCGGAACGCCGCCGGGCCTTCCTGAGCATCCCGGCTGCGGTAGACGGGCTCCCAGAGCTCGTCGGCCGCGGCGAAGGCGTCACGGCGCGATAGCTCCGTGGCGAGACCAACCGTCGCCTTTGCCGCCCTCACCGACAACGGCGCGTTGCCGGCGATCGTCCGGGCCATCTCGGCCGCCGCCGCCCTCAGCTCCTCTTGGAGCACAACCCGATTGACCAGGCCAAGCTCGTAGGCGCGCGCCGCGTCGATGGGGTCCCCTGTCATCAAAATCTCGAGGGCCACACGGGGTGGAATGAGCGACGGGAGGGGCACCGCCCACGGTGAGCCTCGGCCGACCTTCACCTCGGTCACCGCAAAGCGGGCGTGCTCAGCGGCAATGCACAGATCGCACATCTGGGCCAGCATGAAGCCACCGGCATAGGCCACCCCGTTGACGGCCGCAATCGTTGGCTTCGTCACCTCGACGTTGCGTCCAAAGTGGGGCACAAAGTCGGCGGGCGGAACCTCGAGTGAGGTGCCTGCCATCTCGTTCAGATCGGCCCCGGCGCAGAACGCCTTGTCACCAACCGCGGTCAACACCATCACCAGGGCTTCGTCGTCGGCCACGAAACGGTGGGTGGCGTCCCACAGTCCTTGGCGCGTCGCAGCGTTCAAGGCATTGCGCGCCTCGGGACGGTCGATGGTGACCCAAGCGATCCCATCCTCGATCTCATAGTGAACCGGTGCTGACATCGTTCCTCCCAAGTGGTCACAACCTGAACCAGGATGGCGCGACCTGGCCCGTGGCGGCTACCGCAGGGCCAGGGAGCACCTGGCGGATGAGCGAAACGGAGCCTATGTTCCACACGCAAAGGGGGTCGACCGTGGTCGGCATCAGCGGCTGGCTACCGACGCCTGCCGGTCAGAGTCCGAGCAGACGTTCGGCGTTGGTCCGCAGGTACTTTCGCTCCACGTCGGGTGGGAGAGCCCACGAAGCGATGGTGTGGCGCAGGTCCGACAGCGGGCCGCAGTTGGGGTACACGCTTCCGAACAGGATCTGGTCGGCCAGCAGGTGGCGAAGGGCGGTGATGTAGTGCTCCGAGCCGGGGAAGCCGTAGTGGATGTACTGCCCGGGAACGAGGTAGAGGTTCGGTTGTTTGTAGGCCGCCCCGATCGCCTCCTGAACGTAGGGCCAGCCACCATGCTGGATCACCACCGTGAGGGCGGGGAAGTCGGTGGCGACCCGGTCGGCGTATTCGGGCCGACAGTCATCCATGTAGGGCCCAAGCAGGCTGCTCATCGTGGTGGTGACAATCAGTCCCAGGGCTGACGCCTCATCAAACAATGGATAGAGCGCCCGATCATCAAACCGTCGACTCTCGGTGGCGGTGGACGGGTCGATGGTGACGCCCCGGAACCCGGCTTTGGCCAGCTCACCGATGCGGGTGACCGCAGCCGACACATCGCTCGGCTCAACCGAACCGAAGCCGATGAATCGATCGGGATGGGCGGCCACGATGGCCCCGATGTCGTCGGCCGAGGACGGGTCGAGGCCCCGCTCAGCGGTCGGCCCTGGCACCCCGATGACACCAATCTCGATATTGGCCTCGGCCATCTCGTCGAACATCAACCCCAGCGACTGGGCCTCGAACGAGGGGCACGGCTCCAGGTTCATACGCTGGAGGTAGTGGTAGGTCGTCTCCCGAGTCCAGCTCTGGGCACCGACGGGCCGGAAGCGAAAATCGATGGCGGGCGTCGGCGACGGTGGATTCGGACGGTCAGCTGCGGCCATGGGCGAGAGAATAGGTCCTTGCGTCACGACATCCCCAACAAGAGTTGACGATGGCAGGCGAGACCGTCGACGACGTGGTTCGAGCACCATCGGGGACTTCTCCGGCGAGCTTGTATGTAGAGGTCGGCGACGGTGTGGTCTTCGACATCATGGTGATTGGTCGGCTGATCAGCGAATGAGTAGCCGGAACGCGGCACGACCGCGATCGACCGCGTCACTGGGAAGGTTGCTCCATGCTGGCTGATCGCTGTCGGCCATTTCCGACCGAGACCGAAGTCGCTGCAGGTCCTTCCTCGTAAGTTGACCGGCGAGTTCGATCGGATCATCGACGAAACTCAGCAGCAGGGCGAGATCGAGTCGCTGCGCCTCGGGCACATCATCAACCTCAACCGCGACTGCCTTGCCGACAATGGCACCAAGAAGCGAAGGCCGGGGCACAAGCCCCCGATGTTCGCCGAACGCGACCGGCACCAGCTCACTCCGCTCGAGTGCTTGAGTCCCACCAGGGATCTGCAACGTCCGACCCGGCGGCGTTGTGGTGAGGTCAACCCGCGGACCGAGACCCTCCGGAGCAAGCACGTCGACGCTCACACCACCCCGCCGGTAGCGGTGAGCGATACCTTCAGGCGAAACGCCGGCGAGCATGAAACCGCGGGCCTCAATCGCGGCGACAAACTCTCGCACCCCTCCAGTAACCACTCGGGCGTTCACCAACACGTCGAGATCGGTAGACACCCTCGGTGGCGCCGCCCCACGCTCCATCGCATGGAGAAACACCATCTGCCCACCGACAAGGGTCCACTCACCCGGCCGCAGTCCGGACAATTCGATGAGTGCCGACCACAGCTCGCCGTCATGACCGGCCAGCGTCGGCAGTTGTACCGGGTCCCGATCCACGATCGGCCAGCCGCTCATTTGAGGTTCGCCAGGTCGACGCCAGCACGCCTCGACCGAGGCTCCTCGGACTCCACCAGATCCACAGCAACTACGGCTCGCCCAGCTGCAACCTGGCCAGGCTGGAATGGCCAAACCGAATCATCGACCACCCGCAGCAACACGTTGGGTCGAACCGATTGATCGTCGAGCCCGAACCGATCCTCCAGCCCGCCAAGGTCGCTAGCTCTCACGTACCCCTCAAACCCGTGCGTTACTACCAGATCCACTCCGTGCTCAGCTACTGCGCTGATGCCAGTTCGCACCACCTCGCAACCCGCACCCAGCCGATCGAGCACACCGGGGTGAACGTAGAACCAGCGTCGATCGGCCCGAGAGGCGAGACGACCAGCAACCCTCTCCAAACCCAGAGCCAATCGCCTTCTGGCACGGGAACGTTCGACGGGTGATAGATCTGGGTCCTCCCCATCAGCCAACGCCAGCACCGCCCACGCCGACGCCGGACTCCAGGGACGACCAACCGCTGGGCGACTATGTCCAACTCGGCGAAGCTGCTTGGACTCGACCACCCAGCCCCGCCCAACACGCTCACCAGCGAGGCCACCATCAGCCAACATCTGACGCACCCGGCGCGGGCTCACCCCCAGCTCGGCGGCAACCTCGGCAACTCCCAGCACAGACATATCTAAATACTACCGATATCGGAAGGATTAAGCGATCACGATGAACTGCAGGATCGGGAGCCGCCACCGATTCACAGTTGCATGCGACGCGGCTGCGAACTGATCACCAGAGATCGAACGCCTGCCGTCAGGTGGAGCGCCTCAGCCACAAGCGCTCCCACCTCACGATCGGGAAAGCCGTGACCTTTCCGCGGCGGCTCGGTGGAGTCCCATGAAAGCTGAACCAAAAGCGAGGCCGTCCACTCTTCCGACCTCGCTGCCATGACCCGACACCCTGGACCTTCTTCGATTCAGAAAGCTCCGGGAACCTACGTTCGCTCGTCTGAGCGTTTTCCCTGGTTGGGATGTGCGCCCCCGACAGGATTCGAACCTGCGGCCTAGTCATTAGAAGAACAGGACCCGCCATCTGACCGCTCCCCCACCGTGTCCACGCCAAGCCGCATCGTCCGATCCATCACGTTTGGTCCAGACAATGACGTGCGGTGTCTTGGATGGAATCTTGGATCGTCGGCACGCCTCCCCCCTTCGTTGCGGCTTGGGACGGCTCCCGGTCGCTACACGCCTCCGGCGAGCTTGTTGCGCTGCGGTGGCGGCCTCAAGATCGTTCGGCCTATCAGCTGTCGATGCCCCAGCTGGCAGCGTGGCCGACAGGATGACTGGCTAGGGGGTACCACCACCGTGCCCCCGCCAGTGCCGTGCGCGAAAGAAATACATCGCACTGAAGAACGGCGACACTGCCGCGAGTGACGGGTCATTCGCCGGGCTTAGCGATCCAGTAGCAGCGGTCGCCGAGTAAGCCCGTCTGTCGATAGCAGCAAGACGACATCCTTCGAAAACGTCGACCACAATTCCCAGCCCGGGAGATCGTCTACAGTGTCAGCAACAAGCTCAAGCTCGACAAGCTCGGTCTCAGTCCCATCGCTGGTCCACTGGCGTCCGGCGTGGTGTATCGATATGGGGTCCACTGTTGGATCGGCGACGGGAGCGACAAGAGTGACGACTGCGCTACCATCAGGCCGAGAACCATCGGGCTGTCTGACGACAGCGACCAGATAGCCTTCGGATGGACAGTTCTCGACTTCTGCAGGGCGTTCGTGGTCAGGCAGTTGTTCAACACCGCCGATCGGCTCGCCAAAGACCTCATAGATCTCATCGTTATCGAGATCAATATAGTGAAATGGGACGCGAAGAACCGAGCCATTCTCTCGAAGTGGATTCACGAGTTGGTCAGACACAGCCACTATGTATCCATCAGTGTGCTGCTCTGGGGTGAAAACAACACAGTCGCGCATCACACTGAATTGACCTCGCCACCAGCCAGTAGACCCAATGACTTCAAGTCTCAGAGTTGACCTCCACAGGAACGGTAGACTGCCCACCGCTGCAGCTGGCTCTCCCAACTGCAGCGAAGTCGTCTCACTTGCGAGAATCTCTTTCGACGGATCGACATCTGGCTGGCCTCGGCCTCCCTGAGAAACCAGGTATCCAAGGCTCAAGACTAGCACCAGAACAGCGCATGAGATAGCGCCAATAGCCAGAGATCTCCTCTGCATACTAGGGGGCTCCGTTCACACAACCCACGTTGCCGACCTCCGCGAACACGGCAGTCGGCAACGTGGGCATACTTTGGCTAGCGATGGACTTCAGCCGTCAAGGCTGGCGTCCAGCGTCCCAACGGTAGCACCAATGACCCTCTCTCTTGCTAGCTCATAACCGATACATTTAGGGCACTCTCAGCGTTCTTGATTCGACTAAAGTACGAATACGATATCACAAACGTGACTGGATCTGGTGTCGAGTGGCCAGAGTGAATTCCAGCAGCGTTCCTATTCCATTTGTACCATGGTCCGCCGGAGTCGCCCTTATCATCGTCGGCGTAGTTGGTGCGAACAAGATTGTGAACAAGGACACCGTTCGGCGGAGCCAAGCTCGCGGGGAACCACACCGACACACCCAGATGGTTGATCTGGGCAGATTCATTCCCAGTCTTCTTGCCGTAGCGGTTGTACCATTGACCTATACTGAAGCTACCTACCTCCCCAGTAACATCCCATTGAGTTGAATGGTTGGCGTAGAAATCGTCGAATTCCAGATGTGTAGTAGTATGGAACTCGACGTCGCCATATGTGCCAAGGTGTTGACGAACGTACGGAGCATCATAGACTGGGTACGGCGAGTACGATTGGCGATTGTGTGTGACTACGCAGTGCCCTGCTGTAATCACACCACCGTAACCGGTCGAGTTGTCCGTGGCAGAGAAGCCAGAAGTACACGCGTTCTGACCGTTTAGCCGCATCCAGTCACCGCCGTTAGTATGTGTAGCGTCAAAGACATGATCGACGTTGTGGATATTCAGCTCAATACCAATAGGTGCTATTCGAGCCACCCGCTCAGCGATGGGCGGTGCAACTAGCTCGATCCTGGCGAGATTTCGCTCGTTGCAGAACCTGGTCGATATCTGGTGAACCTTTACCTTTGCCGGCGACGTCA
>Ga0316192_10003255_pt1 | contig 11856 bp, 10 predicted proteins | sample MerIslwburrow_MG_FD_204931 | JGI IMG/M metagenome (GOLD analysis project Ga0316192, IMG submission 204931) | Coastal sediment microbial communities from Maine, United States - Merrow Island worm burrow | ecosystem: Environmental > Aquatic > Marine > Coastal > Sediment | place: USA: Maine...
TTGCATTGAAATTATTTTTTCGTTCAGGCAGGTAGTAAAACAATTGTTATCATGAATAAGAATGTTGAACAATATGAGTTATTTAAGCGTGGAGAAGTTAGAATGCCTTCACACTTAAAACCAGAGAAAGAGGAAAAAGCAAAATTATATAAAAATAAATTTATTGAATTATTATCAAAAGCTCCATTTGGAGTACCACATGTAATGTGGTTGTTGCTATTCTTTGCCTTTATATGGTATAGTATTTTTAGAACTGAAATGACTGGTTTTGAAATACTTATATCTACTGTATCAGGCTTTTTTGTCTGGACTTTAATAGAATATACCATGCACAGGTTTTTGTATCATACAGAAACCAATTCAGAAGGATTTCTAAACTTTCAAATGAGTATGCATGGGAACCATCACCTGTATCCTAAAGATCCTGACAGGCTCGCCATGCCTCCTGTCCCAGGGTTGGTGTTATCGAGTGTTTTTTTGGGCACTTTTTACCTGATCATGGGAACTTACGCTTTTGCCTTTTTTCCTGGATTTATGCTCGCATATGATGCTTATATAACAATTCATTACTACCAGCACAGGGTAAAGAGCCCTAAGTACAAACCCTGGAAGAAATTATGGCAACATCATAAAGCCCATCACTACTCAAATCCGTACAGTGCCTTTGGGGTTTCGACTCGCTTTTGGGATTTTGTATTTGGAACCATGCCGAAGGCTGCAAATCAAAGGAAAAAAGTAAATGTTAAAGCTGTTGCCTAATCTTACTTTTTTTAAATCGTTTTTTCGATTAAACCCGAATTCGGTAATAGAACTTTGTAATGAGGCTTTAAAGTGCAATAAAACAGACACTTATTGAGACGAGGCATAGCACCGCTATGGTGAGTTGAAATAAGTGAGTGCAACGGGCTGTTTTGCAGCAGTTTAAAGACGGAATAAATTTTCTAATGCCGATTTCGGGTTAAATTAAGTGTCCTTTTTCCGGGCTTAGAAAATAATCTTATATTCTCTGAGTTACAATAATCTTATATATATAGAGAATCCATAGGTTTGGTTTGGACTGCAAATTATGATGAAGCCCAAATAATAAAGATGTGTTGTACCAGGTGGATCTTAACAGACTCCCGGTTATGGCAATGTTTTAGTCATATACTACGATTTGTAATGACATATTAAAAAAGCCAGTACAACTTAATATATATTCCGGAATCACCATCTCGGCTATCAATAGCCTGACCATAATCAACTGAAATTACAAAATTTTCATTTAATCCTACCTTTAAGCCCAGGCCTGCACTCATATGTAATTCTTCAGCTCCCGGATCAAAGTATTCATCTATGGGGTATAAAGAATTATTCCAGCCACTTATATCTCTTTTCATTTCCTTTACAACCATCCCGGCATCGAAAAAGAGGTTGGTCCCCAGATACAAACTTTGTTTAAATACGGTTGTTCTGAAAAAAATCCATCGTACCTCAAAATTTCCCAATACCACACCATCACCTACTACCCTGTTTCGTAAAATTCCCCGAAGTGTACTTTTCCCACCTAAACCTTGCGAAGTAGCTGTTCGCATCTCGATAGGAACGATATGCGGTTGCATATGGTATGGTACTTCCCCTGATAAAGTCCCCTGGTAAGCCAGTCGATATGCAAAAACAAGGTTTTTAGGCGCGATCGAAAAGTATTGACGATGGATAAATGTCAGTTTTGAGTAAGAAGATACCCAGTCACCCAAAAACTCCGGAGCATATGAAAATACTATTTCTGACCATATCCCTTTCGTTGGAAAAGCTTCAAAATCCCGACTATCATAAACCAAACCACCTTTTAAATAAGTTATTTGATTTCCATATACTTCAGCCCTTGTAAGAACTCCTGATGAGTCATAGAGATCAAAGAGACCTGGTATATCTGGAAGTTTATCAGCATCATCTTTACCCTTATTTAATCTGTCAATATCTACGGATCCCATTTTATTATTAAAATATGCAAATCCTGCAATCCATTTTAATCGGTCATTGGTCTTTAGAATATTTCCCTGCAGACTGGCCATGATTCTGAACATCTTCCTTTCCTGTCGATAATATACACGGGATTTATATTCCGGGCTGTCTTCATCCTCCCATGAAGAGTTATAGACTGCTTCGTAGCCGTTAAACCCATAGAAATTAAGCGCCTGTTCCGTCAAATAGCTGATATCGGCTGTAAACCTGACCTTGGGTATCAAATATTCCGAATCATAATAAAAACGACTGATACCACTTCCTTTGGTCGTCCTGGACCATTCTAAATATAATTTATGCTTATAACTAGGATAAAGACTATCCCCATAATCATATAGGTCAACCAATAAACCATATTGCAACCCTACGTCAGTATCATAGGCTACTACGGGTAAGGCTCCAAATGTCCAGCCTTCTTTTGTTTTTACACTATCGCTTTTAGCAGACAGTACCTCAGTCGAACAATAAAAAGAGATCAGTAGTAATGCGGAAAAAAAAATTAAAAATACTCTTCTCATTGCATGAAAATTAAAAAACCTGAGCACCAATATATAAAATCTTTCATAATAAATAAAAAATGCAAACTGGAGTAAGGGTATAATGAATTTCAAATGTCAGTATAATGAAAACATAAACAATAATACAATGAAAAATCTAATTAAAAAGGCATCATATACTTTCATGTTCATTCTCGCAATAGCGATTTCTTCTTGTCAATGCTGGGAAGAGCCAGGTATCGTTATTTCTGAAACCAGAAGCCTGGATGAATTTACAGGTATACGTATTAACAGTATCGGAAAAGTAAACCTATATGCATCAGAAGAATATAAAGTTAATATTAAGACACATGATAATATCATGAATGATATTGCTGTATTTATAACTGACAATGTGCTTGAGATCAATCTTACAGGAAATCATAAAAGGATAAAAACTCTTGAATTTGATGTCTTCGCACCATCTTTTAATCTGATTCAACAAGAAGATGTAGCCAGTATAATCTGTCTTGATGGATTTTCAACTGACCAATTGCAGGTTATTCAAAATGATGTGGGTGATATTAAATTAAACAACATTTCCGTTGATCTATTAAAAATTGACCTGAATGATGTAGGTGATATTGAAATATCAGGTATAGCAAATAATACAAAAGCTAATTTAAAAGGAGTTGGTGATATTCGCCTTTTTGAAACCAATTGTCAAACTGCGGATATAAATCTCAGTGGTACAGGTGATATTGAAATTAATGCATCTGAACAACTAAGCATTAACCTATCAGGTGTTGGGAGTGTATACTATAAAGGATCACCTTCAATGATTGTAAATAATACAGGAGTTGGTAAAATAATAAATGTAAATTGAGAAATATTACGGTATTAATTATGCAAGGGTATTATTTCTACAAGTAATGCCTTTGCTTCAGGAATTATAATTCAATATTAAGTATTACTATATCGCGGTCCCTATCACGACCTCTTCCCAAAATCTTACCATTTGAGTTTATCGCGACACTTTGACCTCCATAAACCTGACCTGTCCATGGCCCTTTTGATATTTCACCTACCAGATCGGTGCCAATAACAGGGCATTCTACCGTTTTTGATACCTTAGCAACTACATCCTCGAGGGTTTTAGCATGTTCCGGCCAATCTTCTTCGGGAGCTGCCCATCCATACGGCACAAGTACGAGATCAGGTTGCAGCTCTTTCATTTTATTTACATATTCGTCAAGAAAAGTATCTGCACAAATCATAAGTCCTATTTTACCAAATCTTGTTTTAACAATATTGACTTCCGATCCTGGAGTATAAGAGGGTATCATTAATTCAGAGAGGATATTTATCTTTCTGTGTTTTAATAATATTTCACCATTATCATCAATCAGAATTACTGAATCGTGTAATAATTTTTCATTTTTTTCAGCTAATCCAATACAAAGATGAACATTGTATTTTTTTGCCAACTGGCATAAACGCTTTGAATCTGCTCCAGGAATAGGATAGGCTCTTTCATGAGCATCACTATTCACCCAACCTAGTATAGCGGTCTCAGGAAAACATATTATTTCAGCACCTTTATCTTTAGCATCAATAATTGCATTTTCTATCCTCACAAAATTCCCTTCCCTGTCACCATCAAGGCAAAAGATCTGGCACATGGCGATTTTAACATTCTTCTCTCTTTTCTGATTAAATGAGAACAAAAGAAAAGACAACAAGAGGATCAGGGATAAATGGAATAAGTCTTTCATAGATGGATTTTGTTTTTAACATTTAATGCTTCAGCTTCTCTTTTTACATAAATAGACTATATGAATAATCAGCAAAATACTTCCCTATAACTTTCTTTTAATCAGTAGTTTAATTATTAAAACATAAAGTGATTCTTTTAATTTGCCGCAAAGCCTAACTAAATCAATAGTCAATCAATAAGATCACATTTTTATTATATTTTTCCAAATAGTTTTATTCACAGGTATACCTTTTTCCATATTTTCTTTTCTGGTTACTAAAGTTTGTTCCCCCGGGTAATATACCTTTGAATTTTTATTAAGTGGCTCTGATGATTTAAGATTTGCAAGAACCTCATTTATAAGATTCTCAATATAATCCGGATTCATTCCACCGACATTAAAAGCAATGAAAACCTGTGAAAGGCCATATTCTTCTTCCTTTAATCCAATATCCGCAGTGGAATCTCCTCCAGATAAAATACTTGCCAAAAGATCCAGGACAAAAGACAAGGAAGATCCTTTCCAAAATCCCGTGGGCATGATTCTTTCATTCGCGATTACCTCATCTGGATCATGTGTTATTTCACCCTCATCATTCCACCCACAAGGAAATGGGAGCTTATTATTTTCAAGGGAATATGTCTGTAACTTACCATACGAATATTGGGACATAGCCATATCCAAAACAATGTGCCCTTCTTCCCGGGGCACAGATATAATCAATGGATTATTTCCTAATACAGGTGTTTTTCCTCCCCATGGAGGCATATTGGGATTGGTATTGGTCCAACAGATGCCTATATACCCTGCCTCTGCCGCTTGCCATCCATAAGTTCCTCCACGCATCCAATGATTGGTATTTGATAAAGCAACACATCCTATTCCACCTTGTTCAGCTAATTCGATAGCCTTTCCCATAGAAAATGTGGCATTTAATATTCCTGGCCCCAGATTTCCATTCCAACGTTCGATATTTCCAAAACCAAGAACTTTCGAAGGCTCCGTATCAATTTTAACATAACCATCCTTGACGGTCTCAATAAATCTTTCAAAACGATTTATCCCATGCGAGTAAACGCCATCCAGGGAAGATTTAGTAAATGTTTCTGCTAACTTATCAGCTTTCTCAGCAGAGAAATTATACTTCAAGAGTATGCCATATAAGGCTTCATATATTTCCTTAAAATCTATCCTCATTGCATAGGTATAAGACTATAGATCAATCCATATAAATATCTTCAGGATCTGTCTCATTTAATTCTATAAGAAAATTGGAAAATTTTGGGATTATAGCATTCAGATACGCTTTTCCTTTTTCAACGGTTGATTGTTCAGGATTTCCAATTCCCGTATCTTTCGAAACTTTTGTCCATTCGCGAGGTGCCCATAGCCATCCTTCTTCCCTACCCAGGAATTTTAACCTTTTACTCTTTCCATCACCAGCTTGATTGAGAGGAAGCACCCAGTCAGCAGCTATCTCTATCATGATACTAGTCTCCATTTCTCCGGCATGATCACCAGTATCGTTAAAATAATGTCCCCAATTCTTATCAATCATGTACCAGTTTACAATCCCCAGGAAAAAATCAGGATAATCTGCTTTTATTTCACGGATCATCTGCTTGAAATCATTACCTCCGTGTCCATTTAAAATTACAAATTTGCGGATTCCCTGACTATATAAAGATTCAACAATGTCTCTTAATACAAAAGCCTGAGTGGAAGGATTCATATTGATCGTTAATTTAATATCTAATTGTTGAGTGTTTACGCCAAAAGGAACTGTTGGTAGCACTACCACTTTCACGCCAGCTTCCCAGGCTAATTTTGCTGAGGCAGCGGCAATATAATCACATTGGATATTATCAGTCCCGTAAGGTAAGTGATAATTATGAGCTTCGGTAGCTCCCCAGGGAAGAATTGCTATTGTATAGTCAGTATCTTTTACTGTTTTCCAGTTAGTTTCTGTTAAAATATAGGGTTTTGGATTCATATGAATTTATAAATTTATTTCGATATACATGCTTCCTTTATTTCTTTTCCTGAAGCTCTTGAATTGTCCCAATTTGCATAAAAGATAGTCCCTTCCCATCACCATAATTCCCTGCAAGGACCACAATTCGATCATTCTTGTTCAAATGCAATTTTTCTTCTACTATTTTAATTGCATTTTTAATAAACTCATCCTTATTTTTTCCCTCTTTAGAGTAAATAGGAAATACTCCATAGGTAAGTGCGAGTTCCCTCATCGTTTTCTGTGAATAACAATGAGCAACAATCACGTTATCCCCCCTATATGCTGCTAGTGCACGGACACTCTTCCCTTCCATCGTATCAGCAATAATAGCTCTGGTATGCAATTCTACTGAAGCATTTACAGCATTAACAGCCAGGAAAGCAGAAACTTCGTTATTGATTACCAGTTTTGCCGTTTCTTTGATGGGAGGTTTTATCTTTTCAATTTCCAGCGCAATTTGGGTCATCGTTCTAACAGCCTGGATAGGATAATCTCCATAAGCAGTTTCGCCACTTAGCATAATAGCATCTGTTCCATCATAAATTGCATTGGCTACATCGCTGATCTCCGCTCTGGTGGGTCTTGGATTGTGAATCATAGAATGCAGCATCTGGGTAGCTATTATTACTGGCTTCCTCTTTACAATGCACTTTTCTATCAGCATTTTCTGAATGCCAGGTATCTTTTCTTGCGGAATTTCGACAGCAAGGTCTCCCCTGGCGACCATTATACCATAGGATGCTTCCAGAATTTCATCAATATTATCTACACCCTTCTGGTTCTCAATTTTAGCAATTATTTGAATTTGACTATTCCGTTTATCCAATATATCCTGAACTGCCTTAACATCCTTTTTATGTCTTACGAAAGAATGGGCTATAAAATCTATATCGTTTTCAATAGCGAATTCAATGAAATTAATATCTTTTTCTGTAAGTGCCGGAAGTTTAACATGTACAGATGGAATATTAACACTCTTCCTTCCTTCAATCACCCCGTTGTTCTGTACTTCGCACTCCAGGTAATCTTCCTTCCTGTTTTTGACAATCAACTCAATACTGCCATCGTCAATCAAAATTCGGCTTCCTGCTGGAACATCCTTTACAAAAGCATTATAATTTACATAAATCAAATCTTTTGTGGAGATACCATTCTCATCTCCTTTTATTCTGACAATATCACCAAAGGAAACCTGCCTTTCTTCTATTGCTTTGTTAGTTCTTACCTCAGGGCCTTTTGTATCAATGAGAATAGCAATCTGATCAGAAACTTTCCTCACATTCTCTATGATTTTTAAAGCACCTCTCCTATCCATATGAGCAGTGTTTAAACGAACCACATTCATACCGTTACTATATAGAGACTTGATGAGTTCCAGGTCACATTTCAAATCAGAAACTGTTGCAATAATTTTTGTCTTTTTAGGCATATAGAGTTGTGATATATCATGTAAAAATAGAAGATAAAAGATAGTTTTTTAATTTTCGGAGTTTATTTATCTCATGTTTCTCCTAAAAATTTAAACCCGAATTCGGTAATAGAACTTTGTAATGAGGCTTTAAAGTGCAATAAAACAGACACTTATTGAGACGAGGCATAGCACCGCTATGGTGAGTTGACATAAGTGGGTGCAACGGACTGTTTTGCAGCAGTTTAAAGACGGTATAAATTTTCTAATGTCGATTTCGGGTTAAATTGCATCAATTACTAAAAAATTAATTCTGAAGCGATTCGAATAACTATTAATTAGAAATTCCTCTAACATAATTTGAGATAAAAAAAAGGTGTCATGTAAAGACAAAACACCTTAATTCAATAAATGATAAACATTCTACAATGCAGAAAATTTTAAAATTTTAGGTTTTACCAGGCTCTCGAAATCCTTGTATTTCATTTGTATCAATTCAGAATGTGTCCCGGCATTGAAGGCAATATCAACATCCTCCGTTAATGTTTGTGCTACAAATACATCTACCCCATATAAATTGCCAAATGGTGGCATTGCACCTAATTCGCAGTCTGGAAACACATCCCTGAATTCTGATTCATGAGCCAAAATTACATCTTCGCTTCCGGTAATCTCCTTTAGTAATTGAAAGTCAACATGGTAATTAGCAGGTAGCACAGCCATTGCCATTTTCCCATTCATTTTAATAATGACTGTTTTAGCCATTTCACTACCCTTAATATGTGCCGAGGCTGCTACTTGTGATGCCGTAAATGCCTGGGAATGGGTAATCATGACATACTGGACCTCGTTTTCATCAAGAAATTTAATTATTTTATCACATGCCATAAAAATAAATCTATTGTTCTTCAATTCATCTTAAAAAAGGTAACATTCTCTGAGGAATGCAGAAATAACTTCTCTAGAAGTTAATGGACAAAAATGCCCTTTCAATAAGGCCTTTTTATTGCTTTATATGTTAATAACAGAATTTACGTATAAATAATTCTATTTTTAGTGAAAATCTTTATTACCATATATTAAGTAAGTTGTTTCCCATATTTTTCCAGTAATTTTTTCGTCAACATAATGCCTTCATGAAACGTACTGCCACTTTTCTTTCCGCCACCCCATTCAATACCAATATGTCCCGTATAACCGGCATCTTTAACGATCTTGAGAATTTTATTAATATCAACATTGCTTTCCTCTCCGTCATCATTAAATCCAATAGTTTTTGCACTTACTCCCAAGGCGTAAGGCATAAGTTCTTCAATTCCCTGATACGTATCGTAAACCTCAGTTTTGCTTATTCTGAAATTTCCAAAATCAGGGAGGGTACCACATCGGGGGTTGTTCACTTTTTTCATTACTCCTGTCAACCACTTGGCATCACTGGAATACCCGCCATGGTTTTCAACCACCACATTTATTTCAGCTTCATTCCCATATTCCACCAGCATTGATAGCCCTTCCGTAAAATATTCAGAAGCATCCTCCCTTGAAGCCTTGTCATAACCCAAAGCATTCACACGAATTGCGTGACAACCAAGAAATTTGGCAATGTCAACCCATTTTTTGTGGTTTTCCACAGCAGTCTTTCTTTCCTCGCTGACTGGACTTGCAAGTCTACCACCGGCATTATACATATCAACCATGATCAACACATTAGTTATGCCTTCTCCATCTGTCCTTGATTTCAAGTCTTTTAGATATTCCATATCGGATTCTTGCTTATTAAAGAAGCTACTCACATATTCCACCGCATTAATACCAAATTCATCCTTAGTATATTTGGGGAAATCCAGGTTGGAAATCTCTTTCGACCAAAGAACCTCACGAAGGGACCACTCTGCAAGTGAAATCTTAAAAAACATATCTTTCGATTGTGAAAACACATGGTTACTAATACCCGGAATGGTTAAAATTGTGCCTGCCGTACCTATTGATTTGATAAATTTTCTTCTTTCCATAATTCTTTTTAACTAGAGTGTGAATGGTTTTCTATATTTCCTTGTCAAAAGCTTATTTGCTTCGGCATCATCAAATTTTTCCTTTTCCGGATCCCAATTTAGATCTTTTCCTAACCAATAGGCTATATTTCCAATATTACATACTGATGAAGTACGATGCCCTGTTTCCACGTCGCAAATAGGTTGTTTTCGACTTTTAATGCAATCAATCCAATCCTGGTAATGATTGATGCTATGATAAAGTTTAATTCCATTGTCAGGTATCTTAGCATCCAGTATATTTTCTGGATCCGTTTCAAGAAATGACCGGCTTACCCTGAGTACTCCTTCTGATCCAATAAATTCTACACCAAAGCCTCTTCCAAAATCTTCATGTACCATTTCAACTCCATTGGCATAAATAAATTTTAAACCTCGTACAGCACCTTTTTCTTTTGGTGGTATAAGCTTAACAGGACCCGTTTCATCCATCCCCAGACCCCATTGGGCTATATCAAACATATGTGCTCCCCAATCAGCTATTCCACCACCCCCATATTCGGCATACTTCCTCCAGTTTGGCCATCCCTCGAATGTAATGGGTGGAGCTAAAACAGAATTATAGGGTCTTACTTCGGCAGGTCCTTGCCATCTATTCCAATCAAGTTCCTCAGGAGTCAATTCGGCAGGAAGATCACAGGGTATACTGGGATTACCAACAGTTATTTTTACTTCTTTAATATCCCCAATAAATCCATTTCTCACCAATTCACAAGCTCTTCTGAAATCTTTCCAGGATCGTTGCATACTGCCTGTTTGCAATACTCTCCCATGTTTTTTTAAAGTCTCAACCATTTTTCTGCCTTCAACAACAGTATGTGCCAATGGTTTTTCACAATAAACATCCTTACCGGTTTTCATAGCATTAATGGAATTAATGGCATGCCAGTGATCCGGGGTGACAACGATAACCGCATCAATATCCTCTCTATTGATCAAGTCAGTATAATCTGTATAGCTATCTATTCCTTTATAGGATGATTTATCAAGAAATTCTGAATAATGGCCATTTACATAAGAGGCAAAGGCTTCTTTTTTCTTTTGATCCACATCTGAATTGGCAATGATTCTGACTTCATTCATTTGCAGGAAATTATGGCATAATCCTTTGCTCTGCTTACCACAACCAACTACCCCGATGCTTATCTGATCACTGGGTGCAATATAATTTCTGCCACCAAGTACAAATCTAGGTACTATTGTGAATGCTGCCACCTTTGCAGATGTTTTAACAAATTTTCTCCTGGAAATGGGATGTTTCATATTTTATATGGTTAAAAAGTTTTCTGTGAAAAAAAATAACATACTAAACTTCATCATTCTTTTTGAAATTTACAATCAAAATTAAGTCCATTTTTATGGTGCAGATTTTATTTTTTATATATTGAAAAAAATCTAAATAAATCATTATGAGAGAGCAGGACCATATTTATACCAAGTCCAGAAGAAATTTCATCCGAAAGACTGCTTTGGGTACGGCAGCTATTTTATCAGTTTCAGCATCACCGGCAATTCTTCGTCCAAATCAAAATAAAAAGATGGGGATTGCTCTGGTTGGATTAGGTTATTACAGCCGGGATCTGCTTTCACCGGCATTGCTCAAAACTTCTGAAACTTACCTGTCAGGAATTGTTACCGGATCATCGGAAAAAGCCAAAACATGGTCAGAGAAATACAAAATACCTGAAAAAAATATTTACAATTATTCAAATTTCGATGATATTGCGTTTAACGATGATATTCAGATTGTATATATCGTTCTGCCCAATTCTATGCATCGGGAATATACTATTCGTGCTGCTGCTGCAGGAAAGCATGTAATCTGCGAGAAACCAATGGCACTTAATGCGGAGGAATGTCGCGATATGATTGCGGCTTGTAAAGATTATAAAGTCAAGCTATCTATTGGTTACCGCATGCATTATGAACCCAATACCCAGGAAATTATGAAAATGGGCCAGGAAGCTGAGTTTGGAGAAGTTCGACAGATTACAGGTGGTGCTGGTTTTTTTATGTCAAATTTTACCAATTGGCGAATGAAACAGGATATGGGTGGAGGTGCTATGATGGACATGGGAGTGTATCCATTGAATGCTGCCAGGTATATCACCGGAAAAGAACCTGATTCCGTAAGTGCACAAGA
>Ga0316192_10003260_pt1 | contig 11849 bp, 13 predicted proteins | sample MerIslwburrow_MG_FD_204931 | JGI IMG/M metagenome (GOLD analysis project Ga0316192, IMG submission 204931) | Coastal sediment microbial communities from Maine, United States - Merrow Island worm burrow | ecosystem: Environmental > Aquatic > Marine > Coastal > Sediment | place: USA: Maine...
AACTGCGCCAAGACCTCGTCCGCCATGGCGTCCAAATCCTCAGGGCGGCCACCGACCACGGTTTGATCAGGTAAGTTGCATCCGGCGATACCGCAGAAGTGTTTATCCGCGATAGGACGAAGGGTGTCGAGATCCAGGGTGAAGGCGGTCATCTCACCTTCGCCGTGCGTGCCCATCAGTTCGCCGCGTCGCCTGACCAAGCGCAGCGCATCGGCGAAATCCAGGGCACCGGCCGCCACCAGGGCAGAGTACTCGCCAAGACTGTGACCTGCACACAGGTCTGGGGTTACGGCCTCGCCGGTGAGGTCGCGCCAGGCTTCCAGACAAGCGATGTGATGGGTCAGCAAAGCAGGCTGGGTGTTGCGGGTCAGGGTCAACTGATTGTCCGGATCCTCGAAACTCAGTGTCTTGAGATCGAAACCCAGAATGTCGCAGGCCTGTTCATACACGGCTCGGGCTCGCGGGTAGCGAGTGAATACGTCCCCGCCCATGCCCCTGTACTGGGCGCCCTGGCCCGGGAAAATGAACAGAATTTTACCGTTTTCCTCACCCATCCAGGGGTCCTCGTTTCCGTCACCATACCGGGCTGTGCCCCGACTCACGCCGGCAAATGCCAGAGCCCGGGGGCTGGGCCAAGTGACCATGCTCGCGGCGGCACACTAAGTGCAAACCCACGTTGCTGGCAAGTACCTGATGCGTTCATGGGCGCTTGCAAAAGCGGCACGCGCTCTTGAGCGCATGCCTAAATTGGAGTATGTTGCAATGCAACAACTCGGTTGATATTCAAGGGTGATCTCTATGAACAGAAAGACATCGCTGGCGTGCATGGATGCCGGCAGTACAATGAATGAGTTCGCCTCGCGCATGGCGTTGCTATCGACACTGGGCTATCAGAGTCTGCTCCGCGCCACCATCGAATCCAGCCTGATGCCGTTGCGGGTCGGCAGTCGCATGCTTTCGCGTCAGATGTCCGAGCCGTCGAGGGTGCCCACTCCGCAAGACGCGGTCTGTCTTATGCGTGAAGCCAGTGAAAAGGCCCTGTTCGATTTGCGCAATCAAATGCAGAACGCAATGCTGATCCAGGATGAAGCCGCCGTCTGGACACGACGTATAAATGACCGGCTGTCAGCAGTCCGGCAGGCTGCCATGGTAGCACCCCACCAATGACGATCTAGCGGCCCGCCGCCGGTCGTGGCCGGCGGCATGGCCCGCCGGTGCGAGCTAGGGTATGATGCTGCGCTCGTTGACCGGAGTGCCCCATGGCATTCGACACCCAGATCGCCGACGGGCTAGGCGCACTCGGGATCAAGGCATCGGCGGACCAGATTTCGCGCCTCGACGCCTATGTATTGCTGCTGGCGAGATGGAATAGAGTCTACAATTTGACAGCGGTGCGTAATGCCCGCGATATGGTCTCACGCCACATCCTGGACAGTGCTTCGGTCTGCCACGCATTGAATGGCCATCGCGTCGCTGATGTGGGCACCGGCGCGGGCTTGCCGGGAATTCCACTGGCAATTCTCAATCCAGACAGTGTGTTTGTACTGATCGATGCCAGTGCAAAGCGAACCCGCTTCCTGGAGCAGGCCAAGATTGAACTGGCATTGCCCCAGATCGCAATCGTGCGGGAACGGGTTGAGACATACAGGCCCCGGGATCTGTTCACCACCGCCATCTCCCGTGCCTTTTCATCCACCCGGGATTTCGTGGACAATGCTGGGCACCTCCTTGCCCCGGATGGTCGCTTGCTCGCCATGAAAGGGCGGCTGCAATCCGAACCGGCAGACACGCTGGCAAACGGTTGGCGGATTGAGACCACCGAGCGGCTGAATGTGCCCGGCATTGAGGGCATGCGCCATTTACTGATCATCGTTTGTGATCCTCCGGGTTGAACACTGGGAACATGGGTAGAACACGGATCATCGCCGTCGCAAACCAAAAAGGGGGCGTCGGCAAAACCACCACCGCGGTGAACCTGGCGGCGGCGTTGGCTGCTGTGGGGGAGCGGGTGTTGCTGGTGGATATCGATCCACAGGGCAACGCCACCATGGGCTGTGGCGTCGACAAGTACGAGCTGGACGCGGGCACTTACGAGGTGCTGAAGGGCGAGCGTGAGATTGGGGGCGCGCTGGTCCATCGGGCCGACTCAAATCTGACCGTGTTGCCCGCCAACGGCGATCTGACCGCGGCCGAAGTATTCTTGCTTGATCACCCCGAAGGCCCAAGGCGCCTGAAAACACTGCTGTCTCCACTGGCCGGCGACTATCAGCATGTGTTTATTGACTGTCCGCCCTCTCTGAACATGCTGACCTTGAACGCTTTGGTTGCCGCCGATCGCCTGATCATTCCAATCCAGTGCGAGTACTACGCACTGGAGGGCTTGTCGGCGCTGCTGGACACTGTTGAGCGGGTTCGGCGCAGCTTGAATCCCGATTTGCGCATCGAAGGGCTGTTGCGAACCATGTTTGATTCCCGCAATCGCCTGGCGAACGAAGTATCGAGTCAGCTGACGCGTCATTTTGGTGAGCGGGTATACAAGACCGTTGTGCCCCGCAACGTCCGATTGGCTGAAGCGCCCAGCTACGGGCTGCCCATTGCGTTGTATGATCGCGGTTCGCGCGGAGCGCGGGCCTACCGCGATCTGGCGCGTGAGATTCTGCGTCGGGGCCGCGCGGAAACAGGTGCGGCGGCCTGACCGACGGGAGATGACGATGGGAGATGACCAAGTGACAGCCAAACGAGGCGGTCTCGGCCGCGGTCTGGATGCCCTGCTGGGGCTCGGTTCCGACGACGCATCCTCGACGCCGGGTGAGTTGGTTGAATTGTCCGTCGATTTACTGCAGCGCGGGCGCTATCAACCCCGGTCCGACATACGCCAGGAGACCCTTGAGGATCTGGCTGGCTCTATTTCTGCGCAGGGTGTCATCCAGCCCATCGTCGTTCGATCTTTGGGTGACAACCGCTACGAAATCATTGCAGGGGAGCGGCGCTGGCGCGCCGCCCAGCTGGCCGGGCTCAAAGCCGTGCCGGTGTTGGTGCGCGATGTGCCGGACGAGGCGGCCATTGCCATTGCCCTGATTGAGAACATTCAACGGGAGAACCTCAATCCCCTGGAGGAAGCTACAGCTCTGCAGCGATTGATCGATGAGTTCGAGATGACCCATCAGCAGGCGGCACAAGCCGTCGGCCGATCACGGGCCGCGGTGAGCAATCTACTTCGTCTGTTGGATCTCGCCGAACCGGCGCAGGAGATGGTGCGGGAGCGACGGATCGAGATGGGCCATGCCCGCGCGCTGCTGGCGCTGGATGCAGATGTGCAGGTGGAGGCGGCAAGAACCGTCTCTCTGCACGGTTTGTCGGTTCGGGAAACCGAGGACCTGGTGCGTAAGCTCATGCGCGGCGAGCATCATGGGGGGGGGGATAAAAAATCCCTCGATCCCAACATACGGCATCTTCAGAACGATCTTTCCGAACGTCTGGGCGCCCGCGTGCAGCTACAACATACAGCCGCCGGGAAAGGCCGTCTGGTCATCCACTATGGCAGTCTGGATGAGCTCGACGGTATTCTTGAGCATGTCAAGTAGAGGACGGACCTGAGCAATTGGGCCGCTTTCCGCGTCTGGCAATTGACCCGCGTGACCGGACTCTAATATACTTCGCGCGCTTCGTTGCTGTGGTGCAATAAAGCGGAACCCGCCACATCCTCCGTGCGTAGATGCAGGCACTTGGAGGACGTACATGGGGTCGGGGACAAAAACAGCGGCGATGGTCGTAGGCGGTCAGATCGGGGTAACGCTGGCGATCGCCGGCATCGCCGGCTGGTTTGGTGGAGCCAAACCAGCTTGGTCGGCGGCGACGGGAGGGTTGATCAGCATTGTGACCACGGCGTTCTTCGCGCTACGGGTCTTCATGGGAGGGTCGGATGCGCCGCTCAACGTGATTGTGCGGTCGTTCTACGCGGGCGAGGTACAAAAGCTCATCCTGACGGCGGTACTCTTTTATGCCGCCATCCGCTGGATGGATCTTTCATTCCTTCCCCTCTTTGTCACATATGCGGTAACCCTGTTGATGTACTGGGTTGTGTTGCCCTTTTCGCTGGAGAGTCGTTGACGATATGGCTACGGGTACAGAAGGCACGGGCGCAAGCCCCACCGAATATATCGTTCACCATCTAACGAATCTCTCGTCCGGTGAGGGATTTTTCACCGTACATTGGGACACGATGTTTTTCTCCATCGTACTGGGCCTGGTGTTCTACACGATTTTTCGCCGGGCCGCGGTGGCGGCAACGGCAGGGGTGCCTGGGAATCTTCAGAATTTCGCCGAAATCATGGTTGAATTCGTCGACACTCAGGTGAAGGATTGCTTTCATGGGCGCAACGAACTCATCGCCCCACTGGCTCTGACCATTTTCTGCTGGGTGTTTCTCTGGAATCTCATGGACCTGGTGCCAGTCGATCTGCTCCCCATGGTGGCGAGCTGGTTCGGAATCCATTACCTGAGGGTGGTCCCGTCCACCGATTTGAACTCCACCTTAGCGCTGTCGCTTTCCGTGTTCGGTCTGATCCTCTTTTACAGCATCAAGGTGAAAGGGCCGGCTGGCTACGCGAAGGAATTTCTGTTTCACCCGTTCAAGACCGACAACCTGCTGGCGCAAGCGCTGCTGGTGCCTGTCAATCTGATACTGGCGTTCGTCGAGACAATCGCCAAGCCCATTTCGCTGGCTCTGCGTCTGTTCGGAAACCTGTACGCCGGCGAATTGATCTTTATACTCATCGCCCTCTTGCCCTGGTGGCTCCAGTTTACGCTGGGCTGGCCGTGGGCGGTGTTTCACATTCTTGTGATCACACTTCAAGCGTTCATTTTCATGGTGCTCACGATCGTATACCTGAGCATGGCGCACGAAGACTTGGATCACTGATCGGGACTGCGCACAGCCGCAGTCGTCTAGGCATTTTCGTTAACCCGTCGAGTCCTGTAAGGAGAGAAGCATGGAACTGATCCAAGGTATGACCGCCATCGCTGTCGGTCTGATCCTAGGTATGGGCGCCCTCGGAACCGCTATCGGTTTTGGTCTGTTGGGCGGTCGATTTCTGGAAGGCGCGGCGCGTCAGCCCGAGATGGTCCCCATGCTCCAGGTCAAAATGTTCATCGTCGCTGGCCTGCTCGATGCCGTGACCATGATTGGCGTTGGTTTGGCCTTGTTCTTCACCTTTGCCAACCCCTTTGCCATTGCCGGTTAGGCGACTCCTGCGGTCGCCGTGCAAGTGCAAACCGAGTTTTGAGGGGGTGGTAACGTGAACATCAACGTCACGCTGCTGGGCCAAATGATCACGTTCAGCCTTCTGGTGTACTTCACCATGAAGAAGGTCTGGCCGCCGATCATGCAGGCCATGCAGGAGAGACAGAAACGGATCGCCGATGGTCTCGCGGCCGCCGAACGGGGTGCCCATGAGCAGGAACTCGCCGCGGAAAAGGCAGCGCTCACCATCAGCGAAGCGAAGCAGCAGGCCGCCGAGGTGATAAACCAGGCCCAGAAACGGGCCGGTGAGATCATCGACGAGGCCAAGACGCAGGCGCGTGAGGAAGGTCAGAGGCAGCTCGCCGCGGCGCAGGCGGAGATCGGCCAGGAGACGACCCGCGCGAGGGAGCAGTTGCGTGGCGAAGTTTCCGCTCTGGCGCTGGCCGGTGCCGAAAAGGTGCTTGGCCGTGAAATCGATGCCAAGGCGCATGGCGAGCTTCTCAAAAGCCTTACTGCCGAGCTCTAAGTGGGTCTTTAACTATGGCTGATACCACGACAATCGCCCGACCCTACGCCAAAGCAGCTTTCGAAGCAGCACAGGCCGACGGTGCTCTTGGGGCGTGGTCGGACATGCTGAACCTGATGGCCGAAGTCACCGGGGATCCGGCGATGCGGGCGTTCCTCGCCAACCCCGATGTGGAAAACGCGGACAAATGCCAGCTTGTGCTGGATGTTTGCGGTGACCGGTTATCCGTGCAGGGGCAGAATTTTGTCCGAATCCTGGCCGACAACCGACGGCTTCCTCTGGTGGCCGACATCGAGACGGTCTACGAGCTTTTGCGTGCCGATGCGGAGCGTACGATCGAAGCACAGGTTGTTTCGGCGCGCGCCCTCACCAAAGAGCAGGAAAAACGGCTTCAGACCGCGCTCAAGAAGCAGTTGGGGCGTGAGGTCGTTATCTCGTCCACGGTCGACGAAGCATTGCTCGGTGGCGCCATCATTCGAGCGGGCGATCTGGTGATAGACGGTTCCGCCACCGGCAAGCTGCACCAGCTCGCCGCGGCCATGGGTCAGTGAAAGGAACGAAAGGCAAATGCAGCAATTGAATCCATCAGAAATAAGCGAGCTCATCCGGGAACGGATCGAAAAGTTTGAACCGTCTACGGAAGCCCAGACCGAAGGAACGCTTGTTAGCGTCACCGACGGCATCGTGCGCATTCATGGCCTCGAGGGCGTCATGTACGGTGAGTTGGTCGAATTTCCCGGGAATGTGTTCGGCATGGCTCTGAATCTTGAACGGGACTCGGTCGCCGCCGTGGTCCTGGGCGAGTATGAGCACCTTTCCGAGGGTGACAAGGTCAAGTGCACCGGTCGCATCATCGAAGTGCCGGTGGGCGAGGCCCTGCTTGGACGCGTGGTCAATTCCCTGGGTGAACCGATCGACGCCAAGGGGCCGATCAACACCGATCATAGCTCCCCCATTGAGAAGGTGGCGCCGGGTGTGATCTGGCGCAAATCGGTTGATCAGCCGGTGCAGACCGGTCTGAAGTCCATCGACGCCATGGTGCCGGTGGGGCGCGGGCAGCGCGAGCTGATCATCGGCGATCGCCAGACCGGTAAGACGGCCATTGCCATCGACGCCATCATCAACCAGAAGCATACCGGGGTTAAGTGCATCTACGTTGCGGTGGGTCAGAAGGCCTCGTCTGTCGCGGGTGTGGTGCGCAAGCTCGAAGAGCACGGCGCCATGGACCACACCATTGTGGTTGCCGCCGGTGCCTCCGATCCCGCTTCGATGCAGTACATCGCCCCTTATGCCGGCTGTGCCATGGGTGAATTCTTCCGGGACCGGGGCGAAGACGCCCTGATCATCTACGACGATCTGACCAAACAGGCATGGGCCTACCGGCAGGTTTCGCTGCTGCTGCGGCGGCCACCGGGTCGTGAAGCCTACCCCGGCGACGTTTTTTACCTTCACTCGCGCTTGCTCGAGCGTGCTGCCCGGGTTACCGCGGAATGGGTGGAACGAGAGACCGAAGGGAAAGTGAAGGGCAAGACCGGTTCTCTCACCGCATTGCCTATCATCGAAACCCAGGCGGGGGACGTGTCGGCCTTCATACCCACCAACGTAATCTCAATCACGGACGGGCAAATCTTTCTAGAGTCCGATTTGTTCAATGCCGGCATCCGTCCGGCCATCAACGCTGGGCTTTCGGTCTCGCGTGTCGGTGGTGCCGCCCAAACCAAGATTATCAAGAAGCTTGGTGGTGGCGTCCGCCTGGCCCTGGCGCAATACCGCGAGCTGGCCGCATTTTCCCAGTTCGCGTCCGACTTGGACGAGGCGACGCGTAATCAGCTCGAACGAGGTGAGCGCGTGACCGAGCTGATGAAGCAGAAGCAATACTCGCCCATGTCGGTCGCCCACATGGCGATATCACTGTTCGCCGTCGACCAGGGCTACATGGACGATGTGGCAATTGACAAGATCGGGGACTTTGAGTCCGCCTTGATTGCGTACATGGATCAAACCCAGGGTGAGTTGGTGAATCGCATCAACGAGACCGGGGACTATGGTGATGAAATCGCCGATGCCTTCAAGAAGGCGGTGGAAGATTTCAAGGCCAATAACGTCTGGTAGTGGGGTGAAGCATGGCCGGCGCCAAGGAAATCAGGACCAAGATCCGAAGCATTCAGAACACGCAGAAGATCACCTCGGCCATGCAGATGGTCGCTGCCAGCAAGATGCGCAGGGCCCAGGAACGTATGCGAGCGACACGGCCCTATGCCAAACGCATGCGGGAAGTGATTTCGCATCTGGCCCAGGCGCATCCCGAGTATCACCATCCGTTCCTGAGTGATCGCCCGGTAAAGCGTATCGGATACATCATTGTCTCCTCCGATCGCGGTTTGTGCGGGGGCTTGAACAACAATCTGTTTCGTCAGCTGCTGCGGGACATGAAGCAGTGGAACGATCAGGGCGTGGAGATCGAGTTCTGCGTCATTGGGAGTAAGGCACTCCAGTTCTTCAAACGTACCGGTGGCAGCATCGTGGCCGAGGCGACCCAGATTGGTGATCAGCCCGGGATCGAGAGTCTGATCGGAACCGTGAAGGTGATGTTGGATGGCTTCGACGAGGGTCGGCTGGATCGGGTGTTTCTGGCATCCAACGAGTTCGTCAACACCATGACCCAGCACCCAGCGATCGACCAGCTGGTGCCGATAAAAGGGGATGCCGTCGACGAAATCAAACATCACTGGGATTACATCTACGAGCCCGATTCAAAGCAGATCGTGGATGCCCTGATGGTGCGCTACATCGAATCGCTTGTGTACCAGGGCGTGGTTGAGAATCTAGCCTGTGAGCAAGGCGCTCGGATGGTTGCCATGAAGGCGGCGTCTGACAACGCCGGTGAGTTGATAGGCGAACTTCAGTTGGCCTATAACAAGGCCCGCCAGGCCGCCATCACGCAGGAGCTATCGGAAATCGTCGGGGGCGCCGCCGCCGTTTAGGGTCGAATTACAACGCTTTCAGGGGGAACCCTCGAAAATGAATGACGGAAAAATTGTTCAGATCATCGGCGCCATCGTTGACGTCGAGTTCGAACGGGGCAGCATGCCCCATGTTTACGATGCGCTGACGGTGGGTGACACCGGTCTGACGCTGGAAGTGCAGCAGCAAATGGGCGACGGTGTGGTGCGCGCGATCGCCATGGGCAGCGCCGATGGTCTGAAGCGGGGCCTCGGTGTGGAAAATACCGGCGCACCGATTTCCGTACCGGTCGGTGTGGGAACGCTGGGGCGTATCATGGATGTGCTGGGTGAGCCCGTCGATGAGGCCGGGCCCGTGGAAGCGGAAATACGGCTTCCCATTCATCGAATGGCGCCGGCATATGCCGACCAGTCGCCTGGGATCGAGATCCTCCAGACGGGCATCAAGGTGATCGATCTGATCATGCCCATTTCCAAGGGCGGAAAGATTGGTCTGTTCGGGGGCGCGGGTGTCGGCAAGACGGTGACGCTCATGGAGCTGATCCGGAACATCGCCATCGAGCACTCCGGTTATTCCGTGTTTGCCGGCGTGGGGGAGCGGACCCGGGAGGGCAACGACTTCTATCACGAGATGCGCGAGTCCAGCGTATTGGACAAAGTCGCCCTGGTCTACGGCCAGATGAACGAGCCCCCGGGTAACCGGTTACGGGTCGCGTTGACCGGTTTGACCATGGCCGAGCACTTCCGTGACGAAGGCCGCGATGTGCTGATGTTCATAGACAATATCTATCGCTACACTTTGGCAGGCACCGAGGTGTCTGCTTTGTTGGGACGCATGCCGTCCGCGGTGGGTTACCAGCCGACATTGGCCTACGAGATGGGCCAGTTGCAGGAGCGTATTACCTCCACCAAGACTGGCTCAATCACGTCCTTTCAGGCCGTGTACGTGCCTGCCGATGATTTGACTGACCCCTCGCCCGCGACCACCTTTGCCCACTTGGACGCTACCTTGGTGCTGTCACGGCAGATTGCGGAGCTTGGCATCTACCCGGCTGTGGATCCTCTGGACTCCACCTCCCGGCAGCTTGATCCGCTGGTCATCGGCCAGGATCACTACGATGTCGCCCGCTCGGTTCAGGGCACGCTACAGCGGTACAAGGAACTCAAGGACATCATTGCCATTCTCGGCATGGATGAGTTGTCCGAGGAGGACAAGCTGATCGTGTCCCGAGCCCGTAAGATACAGCGTTTTCTGTCCCAGCCGTTCTTCGTCGCGGAAGTATTCACCGGGAGCTCCGGCAAGTACGTATCGCTGAGCGACACCATCGCAGGCTTCAAGGGGATCGTGGCGGGAGAGTACGACCACCTGCCGGAGCAGGCCTTTTACATGGTTGGCGGCATCGAAGAAGCGGTCCAGAAGGCGGAGCAACTCTAAGCAGTGCTTGATGGGGCCTGCTGCTGCGGCCCCGGCGTTTTGCCGAGTGCGACCACCCAAGAGGTTGATTAGAGATGGCCATGACCATACACGTCGACATCGTCAGTGCCGAGCGGGAAATATTCTCCGGGCCCGCAGAAATGGTGATTGCCCCGGCGGAGTACGGCGATGTTGGCATTGCGCCGCGACATGCACAGATGCTGACTCGTTTGCGTCCCGGTGAAGTGCGCATCAAAACCGAGGGTGCTGAAGACCAATACATCTATGTCTCGGGCGGCATGCTGGAGGTGCAGCCCCATGTGGTGACAGTGCTTGCCGATACCGCGCTGCGGGCCAAGGACATTGACGAAGCCTCCGCCATGGAGGCCAAGGAACGGGCCGAGAAAGCACTGACGGATCACAAGGCCGATATCGATTATGCCAAGGCCCAGGCTGAGCTTGCCGAGGCCGTGGCCCAACTCCGCACCCTGCGGCGTTTGCGCAATACCGGGCGTGCCTGAGACCGTGATTGGGGTGGGTGTGCAATGCCCCACCCCGCCTTGCTCGGCGGGAATCGCTGCCAGGCACGGTCATTGCTCGCTTGATCGGGCATGAATACACCAACTGCATCCATTGTGTCCGTTGTCATCCTGGCTGCCGGCCAAGGTACGCGAATGGCCTCGCGACGCCCCAAGGTCCTGCACACCATAGCCGGTCGGCCCATGCTCAGCCATGTCATCGATACCGCTGGGCAGCTTGAGCCCGCGGTGGTGCGGGTCGTGATCGGTCACGGTGCCGACTCGGTTCGCCAAGCCTTATCAGAGGCGCCGGTGGATTGGGTCGTACAAGATCAGCAATTGGGCACTGGTCATGCCGTAGCGCAGGCACTTCCTGGCCTACGGGACGATGCCGTTGTGTTGGTTCTCTATGGCGACGTTCCGTTGGTGCGCGCCGAAACCCTGTTGCCCCTCGTCCGCGTCGCCGAATCGGGCGCCCTTGGCCTCTTGACCGTCGATCTGCCTAACCCCACCGGTTACGGGCGTATTCTGCGCGATCCGAGTCAGGCTGTGACGCGAATCGTTGAAGAAAAGGACGCCAGCGAAGCCGAGCGCAAGGTGACGGAATGCAACACCGGCATCGTTGCCGCACCCTGCGCCCTGTTGCGTGAATGGCTGTCCAGAATGGGCAACGACAACGCACAGGGTGAATACTATCTCACAGATATCATTGCCATGGCGGTTGCGGACGGGATCGGCATCGTCACGCCCCAGGCACCCGACGCGTCCGAGGTTCTGGGGGCCAACGATCGCATTCAACTCGCACAGCTCGAACGCACTCAGCAGGCACGCCTCGCCCGGACGTTGATGCTCGGTGGCGCGACACTGATGGATCCGGACCGGGTCGATGTGCGTGGAGAGATCAGCACCGGTCCGGATTGCGTGATCGATGTAAACGTGGTGTTCGAAGGGCGGGTTGTGCTCGGATCGGATGTCCGCATTGGTGCCAATTGCGTCATCCGGGATTGTGTCATCGGCGACGGAACCGATGTTCAGCCCAACTGTGTACTCGACTCAGCCCAGCTGGGCCGGGATTGCCAGATCGGGCCGTTTGCGCGTATTCGACCCGACACGCATCTGGCCGATCAGGTGCGCGTGGGCAACTTTGTCGAGATCAAGAAATCAGAGCTGGGGCTTGGCAGCAAGG
>Ga0316192_10003263_pt1 | contig 11848 bp, 7 predicted proteins | sample MerIslwburrow_MG_FD_204931 | JGI IMG/M metagenome (GOLD analysis project Ga0316192, IMG submission 204931) | Coastal sediment microbial communities from Maine, United States - Merrow Island worm burrow | ecosystem: Environmental > Aquatic > Marine > Coastal > Sediment | place: USA: Maine...
GGGCGAGATCGAGATCGCCAAGCGCATCGAAGACGGCCTTAACCAGGTCAAATACCACATGGCGCATTTCCCGCCGACGATCGAAAAGCTGCTGTCCGTAGCGGCTGCGGTTGCGGCCGAAGAAACCCGCATGCAGGATTTCGTTGTTGGCTTCATCGACCCGAACGAACCGGACGAGATCAAGCCACCGGCGCCGAAGTCGGACGATGACGACGAAGTCATTGATACCGGGCCGGACCCTCTTGAGGTAAAAGCTCGCGTCAAAGTTATCAAGCGCCTTCACAATCGGGTGCTGACACACATCGAGAAGCATGGCCTCAAGGACAAGAGGACCGTCAAGATTCAGGCGCAACTCGCCGATCAGTTGATGGAAATCAAGCTGGCACCCAAGCTTTTCGACCTGCTGGTTCGCAATCTGCGAGGCATTGTTTCGATCATCCGCAGCCAGGAACGCCTGATCATGCAGATCTGCGTTCGTGATGCCGGCATGCCGCGTAAAGACTTCCTGTCGAGCTTCCCAAAAAGCGAGACGGATTTTACGTGGATCGACAAGCACATCCGCGCCAAGCGCAAGCACTCATCAACCCTGGCCAAGCTCAAAGACGACGTGTTGCGCGCCCAGCGCAAGTTGATCGGCGTTGAAGAAGCGACCCGTCTCAAGATCGCCGAGATCAAGGAGATCAATCGCCAGATGTCGATTGGTGAGGCCAAAGCGCGCCGCGCAAAGAAGGAAATGGTCGAGGCAAACCTGCGACTCGTTATATCGATTGCGAAAAAGTACACAAATCGCGGGCTGCAGTTCCTGGACCTTATCCAGGAAGGCAACATCGGCCTGATGAAGGCCGTCGACAAGTTCGAATATCGCCGTGGCTACAAGTTCTCGACGTATGCGACCTGGTGGATTCGCCAGGCCATCACACGTTCGATCGCTGACCAGGCACGCACAATCCGAATTCCGGTGCATATGATCGAGACGATCAACAAGCTCAACCGTATCTCGCGGCAAATGCTGCAGGAGATGGGCCGGGAACCATTACCGGACGAACTCGCCGAACGCATGGAAATGCCCGAGGACAAAGTTCGCAAGGTCCTCAAGATCGCCAAAGAGCCGATCTCGATGGAAACGCCAATCGGTGACGACGAAGACTCACACCTCGGCGACTTCATTGAAGATCAGACGGTGCATTCCCCGGTCGACTCAGCCACATCGTCGGGTCTCCGTGAGACGACGCACAACGTTCTTGCCGGCCTGACGCCCCGCGAAGCAAAAGTGTTACGCATGCGATTCGGAATCGACATGAATACCGACCACACGCTCGAAGAGGTCGGCAAGCAGTTTGATGTCACACGTGAGCGCATTCGCCAGATCGAGGCTAAAGCATTGCGAAAACTGCGCCATCCGACACGCTCGGATCAGCTGCGAAGCTTCTTGCTGGAAGACTAGAAAAAAGCCGGGCATTGCCCGGCTTTTTTTATACGATTTCCAATGCCTTTCTGCGCTGCGTATGGAAGTCCTGTTTCTGGATAAAGGCGATGAAGTTTTCTTTGTCCAGCGGCTTGCTGTAGAAGAACCCCTGCACAAAATCGCACTGGTTGTTCTTGAGGAAGTCGGCCTGGTCGCGCTGCTCGACACCCTCTGCGATCGCTTTCTTGCCAAGTTCGTGTGCCATCTTGATGATCGTTCGACAGATATTGTCGGACGGGTCACCAGCACCGATCCGGTCCACGAATGATTTGTCGATCTTGATGACGTCGAACGGCATCTGTTGCAAGTAGCTCAACGACGAGTAGCCCGTACCGAAGTCATCAATCGCCACACGAACGCCCTCCTCGCGCAGTGCTTTCAGAAGGTCGATCGCCTTGTCGCGATTCTGCGCCACGGTTGTTTCTGTAACCTCGAGCTGGAGATAACCCGGATGAATACCGAATCGTTGCAGCGGTTCCAGCACATCACTGACGAAACGACCTTCTCGCAGCTGTCGAGTAGAAACATTTATCGATACTGATCCCGGATGCAGACCCTGGTTAAGGATTCCCTGCAAATCGCGACAAGTTTTTTCGATTACCCAACGACCGATGTCGACGATGAGATCCGAGTCTTCGGCGAGTGGTACAAATTCCGCCGGTGAAATGAACCCCTCATCGGCATGTTGCCAACGCAACAACGCCTCAGCACCGCTGATAATGCCGGTCGAAAAATCGAACTGCGGTTGATAGTAGACCTCGAGTTCATTGTTGTAATACGCAGCCCGCAGGTCTCGCTCCAGGCCAATCTTGCGGCGACTCTCAGCGTTGAGTTTCTTGCTGAAGAACTCGAACCGCCCACGACCTGCTTCCTTGGCGCGATACATGGCCGCGTCAGCATTCTTGAGCAGTGTTTCAACACTGTCGCCATCATCGGGAAATAATACAATTCCGATACTCGCGCTAACGAAGTGATCGTCACCCCGGACAGAAAAAGACTCGGACAAGCGCTCGAGAAGGCGCGTTGCCTTGGCCCGCACCTGGCGCTCATTTTCCGCATCAGGCATGACGATGACGAATTCGTCACCGCCCAGGCGGGACACCGTGTCACTGTCGCGAGCTTCCCCGACTATGCGTTCGGCTGCCTGTGCCAGTACGATATCACCCACCGAATGGCCGTAGATATCGTTGATCTCCTTGAATCGATCGAGATCGAGGTACAGCAAGGCTCCGTGGTGATTGTCGCGCCGTGTCTGCACGATCTGTTGCTCGAGTCGGTCTTTGAGCAACTGGCGATTCGGAAGCCCCGTAAGCTCGTCAAAATGCGCCTGGCGGTACAGTGCTTCTTCGCGCTCCGCGCTGGCGAGGGCAACAGCGAATCGTCCTGCCAGATCGACGCAGTGATTCATGCTGTCCTTTTCCATGTTGAGTCGGGTCGACGAACCCAAGAGTAGAATTCCCTTGAGATCATCCTCGAGCACCACGGGAATCAAAACAACGCTTGTTACGTTATAGCTAAGGAATCGAGCTTTGTACGGAGCGACCGCCGCACTGACATCCTCGACAGATACCTGGCGCGGCTGACACCAGTTGTGGCCGAGCTCCATGGGCAACGAGATTCGTTCATGAACGAAATCCTCGCCGTACAGGGATATCATTTTCGCCCAATGGGGTGTATCGGGATCGCGTGCAATGACACCAGCGGCCTTGCAGCCGGTCAGGTTCACCATGTGTTTGACGACACTTTCAGAGACTTCCTCGAATTTCGCCCCGGACAGGATCAGCCGATCGATACCGGACATCGCCTCAAGTGTCGAAATCTGGCGGCCGAGTTGCGACGCCATGTTGTTAAACGCCTCGCCCAACCACTCGAACTCGTCATCGGAACGAATACGTACGCGCGAAAGCAGGTTGCCTGACGCGACCTGGCGCGCCGCCAGTGTCAGTCGTTGCAACGGGCCAAGACTGCGGCCAATCATGTTAAAACTGAGTAGCCCAACCAGAATCACGACAAGCGCAAGTGCGGGAATGAACACGTGGCTGAAATCCGCCCTGGAGCGCAGTGCGAATGAGGCCGGCTGGCTCGCTGCGATATCAAGTGCCGGTGCATTGAACTCCGCCGCGAGAAACAGCTGCCACGCTGATGCCAGTTGTTGCTGGCCATTGATGTGCCATTCCAGGGGCCTTGTATTAACTCGACTCGATGCCGACGTCAGCTGAGCATGAATACCGGCCGCCATATCGGTTGAGCAATGAAGCACGCCACCTCCGACACTGAAGACGCAGATATCTGTTGAGAAAGGCAGATCTTCGGCCGCCCCCCACAACTCTTCTGCAAGCGGCTTGAGGGCTATCACCTGCGGCTGTGATTTAACGGCGTCAATTTGCCTCAAAAACACGAGATCACCACCTGCAGTGTCAATACTGGTAACGAGAGAAGGAAAAGGTATGCCGGTCGGTATTCTGGAGAGATCGGCAAGTTCGACGATGCCTTCCCGAGCACCGCTTAAGACGCCCGTATCCTGAGATCCATTGACGTACCAGATTGTTTCGAATTCGCCGAGCAAGTATGCATTGCCTTCGATGCCGTCAATGCCCTGGCTCTCGACAATACTCGCCAACTGGTCGGCCGCTTTGGACATGCGCTGCAGCCGTGACAGGACATCCAGCCCATAGTCCTTTGCGTGTTCACGCAGCGTACTGCTGACTTCCTGCTCCAGGCCGCGGCCGATCTCGTAGTAAGCGAGCCCGGCCGTGAACACTACGGGCAGAGCTCCGGCCAGGAAAAAGTATCCAAGGATCCGCCGACCCACGCCACGCTTCAGAGATACCGGCAAACTTGGAAGATGCATCAGTAGTCCTCCCCAAGGCCGATGAATGCACCATTGTTGGCGCGAACGATGTCATCGCGGCTGGCCTGGGCCGACAGCGGTCCCTTCGATTGCCGGTCTTCACCACGACTGTAGAGATCGAAATCCGTATTCAACGGGCTCAGGTTTTTGTCTTTGCGAAGTGCACCATTACCTGCTCCTGCCGTGACGATATTCAGGTACTCGTAAGGCATGCCCCAAGGGTCAGGTGGGATGTCGATGCCCAACTCGTCAAGCGTTTCAGGAAGTGCGTTGTTATTGCGCAGCTGGAACTTGCCGATCTCAATGCTGATGGTCCCGATGTCACCGATGGACCGGGCGACCTTGGCGCGGTCCGCGAAGCGGTCATAAGCCGGTACGGCTATCGACAACAACAGAGACGCGATCACGAGCGTGATCATCAACTCTATGAGACCAAATCCTTTGGTCGTGTCGATGCGGCGATCCATCATATATGTGGTCCAAAACGCCCATCCAAGTGCGTTTTGTCGGCTGTGTGGTCCGGTGATCTAAACTATAAGTCATTGATTTATAAAAAGCGGTGATGCTCGTCACGGACTTTCTTGAGACTTTGAGCGATCGTAAAAGCCGGCTGCTGAAACGCCGAATTGGAACTCTCGAACATTCTGGTAGAATGCCGCTCCCCGACATGTGGGCCTGTAGCTCAGTTGGTTAGAGCAGGGGACTCATAATCCCTTGGTCCCAGGTTCGAGTCCTGGCGGGCCCACCATTTTCCTCACGTGTTCGGCGATACTCCCCGCCGAGCTTGAAAAAGGGCAGCGCTTGTCGCCGGCTAAGCAACTTTCAATCGACGAAGCTTTATCGAAAGCGAAAAAAGCCGTCAAGCTGCGCCAGCACGCGTTAGCCGCTGAGCTATATGGCGCTGTGTTGCGAGCACAGCCAAACCATCCTGTCGCAAAAAAATCTCTGCGCAAACTCGAGCGCCAGCTGCAGCGGGGCGCGTTGGCCAGCGCAGCCAATACCGAACCTGATGCCGAGCAAACAAACGAGCTTGTCGCACTCGTACGGCTTGGCCATATGGAGCAAGTCGAACTAACAACCAGAGAGCTGTTGCGGGACTATCCGCGGTCCGTTTTGCTATTGAACTTTCTCGGTATTGCACTGCAACGGCAAGGCAAGCTGTCGCAGGCCGTCGAGGTCCTGGACAAGGCAATCGAGCTCAAACCTGATGTCGTGGATAGCCATTCAAATCGAGGCATCGCCCTGAAAGAGCTGGGACGTGCCGAGGCGGCGCTCGCGAGCTACGACAGGGCAATCGAACTGCAGCCCGACTTCCCGGAGGCTCATTTCAACCGGGGCAACGTGCTCCTGGGCCTCGGGCGCTTTGACGAGGCTGCAGAGAGTTATGAACAGGCGATCGCGATCCGACAGGATTTTGCTGAAGCGCATCGAAGCCTGAGTACGCTCAAACACTACACCCCGGATGACACCCAGGTTGATCTTATGGAACGCCTGTTCAATGCAGCCAACACAAATGACGTCGATCGCATGGAGCTCGGTTTTGCGCTTGCCAAGGCACATGAAGACCTTGGCCATATTGATACGAGCTTCAACTTTTTGAAGGAGGGTAACCAGCTCCGCAAACAAGTGCAGCACTACGACATCGAGGACGACAAGAAACTCTTCGCGGAGATTAGAGGCCTGTTTGCCGAAACGGGTCCATCTCGGGCAGGTTTTCCGGAAAGAACCCCGCCAATAAGTCCCGTGTTCATCGTCGGCATGCTGCGTTCCGGCACGTCTCTCGTGGAGCAAATACTCGCGAGTCACAGCCAGGTTTACGGCGCGGGCGAGCTCGACGCGATGACCAGGCTGGCATCACCGCTGCTATCGGATTTGATCGAAAAGCATGACGGCATAAAACTTCGCGGACTAGCTGACGCGGATGCCGACAAGCTTCGAAGTGCCTACCTCGATACCTTGGGCGAATTGGGTGTTTCGGAAACAATTATTACGGACAAGATGCCGCTCAATTTTCGCTGGATCGGCTTCATTCTGTCCGCTTTTCCTGATGCGAAAATCATTCATCTGAACCGGGACCCGATAGCGACCTGCTGGTCTGTCTACAAGCACTACTTCCCGGATCCGTGCTTGTTCGCCTATGACCTTGAGGACCTGGCAGAATTCTACAAGCTCTACGTGGGCTTGATGGCGTTCTGGCGCGAGCGCTATCCCGACAGCATTTATGACCTCAACTATGAATGCTTGACCGAAAATCAGGAGGCAGAGACACGAGCACTCCTGACATTTTGTGATCTCGGCTGGGAAGACCAGTGTATCGACTTCCACGAGACTGAGCGTCAGGTGAGAACGATGAGTTCCGCACAGGTTCGTAGGCAGTTATATAAGGGCAGTTCGGAGGCCTGGAAAAAGTATCAGCATCGCTTGCAGCCACTCATAAAAGCAGAATTGCCACGTAGTGGCTGATGCTTCCTGCAAGAACGAACAGGTGCCAGATGCCGTGGCACCACGGGTACCAGCTATCCGCTGCGAAAAAGGCTACGCCCGAGGTATAGAAGACCCCGCCTGCGATCAACCATGCGAGACTCTGAGCTGACAATGCAGCGAGAAATGACTCCGGGAATAAGACGCAAAGCCAGCCCATGAGCAGGTAAATGACGACCGGCATAATTCGCGCGCCACGGCGTGGCAGTGCATCCAGGAACATGCCGAATGCTGCCAGACCCCAAACCAGGCCGAGCATCAGCCAACGTTCATTACCGCTCATGGTGAGAACGATAAACGGCGTATAGGTGCCGGCGATCAACAGGTAGATCGCCTGGTGGTCCATCTTCTGCAGAAATTCTTTGGTGCTGCTGCGCGAGACGCTGTGGTAGAGCGTTGAGGAGAGATACAACAGGAACAGGGTCACCGCATAGATCGTAAAGCTCACAATCTTGCTGGTGTCGCCTTCCATCGCAGCCGATGTGACAAGGACCACACCACCGACCAGCGCAAGCGACGCACCAACCAGGTGACTGATGCTATTGAATCGTTCGCCGTAATACACGCGTCAAGAATACCCTATTCTTCGGCCTGTTTTTTCTTCTGGCGCTCATCTCGACGTCGCTCGCCCTCGGCCAGCAGCTTTTTACGCAGACGAATATTCAGTGGCGTGATCTCGACGAGTTCATCGTCATCGATGAACTCGAGCGCCTGTTCCAGCGAGTAATTCAGCGGTGGTGTCAGCTGGATATTCTCGTCGGTTCCCGCGGCACGGATATTGGTGAGCTGCTTGCCCTTGGTCGGGTTCACGGGCAGGTCATTGGCCCGCTTGTGTATGCCGACGATCATGCCTTCATACACTTGCACGCCGTGGCTCAGGAACAGGGAACCGCGCTCCTGCAGATTGAACAGTGAATAGCCCAGCGCTTTGCCGGCCACATTTGAGACCATGACACCGTTGACGCGTTGCCCTATGTCGGACTTGACGCGCGGAGCGTAGGTTTCAAAAACCGAATAGAGCAGACCGGTTCCGGCTGTAATAGTGAGGTACTGTGTGCGGAAGCCGATCAGGCCACGCGCAGGAATTCGATATTCGAGCCGCATCCGGCCCCGGCCATCCGGCGACATGTTTAGCAACTCGCCCTTACGATCAGCAAGGCGCGTCATTACCGCACCCTGATGCTCCTCCGCAAAATCGACGGTGACGAGTTCCCACGGCTCGTGCACGACACCATCGATCGTGCGCTCGATTACCGTTGGTCGCGATACGGCCAGTTCGTAGCCCTCGCGACGCATGGTCTCGATTAGCACAGACAAGTGAAGTTCACCACGCCCTGAAACACGGAACTTATCGGGATCACCGGTCTGCTCAACGCGCAGCGCGACATTGTGTTTGAGCTCCTGGTCGAGGCGCGCCTGGATCTGGCGACTCGTAAGGTACTTGCCATCCTGGCCCGCAAACGGCGACTTGTTGACCTGGAAGGTCATGCTGATGGTCGGTTCGTCAACCTGTAGAGCCGGCAGCGGATCGGGCTCATCGCGCGGACAAATGGTGTCCGAAATCTGCAGATCATCGATGCCGCTGAAGACAACGATATCGCCCGCCCCGGCCTCCTCGACCTGGATACGCTCCAGGCCATTGAAGCCATACAGGTGCATAAGCCTCGCACTCTTGGTCGTGCCATCGGGTCGCGCAATCGTGACTCTCGCGTTCGCCTTCGCAGTGCCGCGGCTGATGCGGCCAATGCCGAGCACACCGACGTAAGAGTTGTAATCAAGGCTCGAGACCTGCATTTGCAGCGCGCCTTCGGGATGCACATCTGGCGGCGGAACATGCTGCACGATGGCATCGAGCAGCGGCAGGGCGTCGCCACTTCTCACTTCCGGGCCAAGCCCGGCGTAGCCCTGAAGTGCAGACGCATAAACAACCGGAAAATCGAGTTGCGCGTCCGTCGCCCCGAGCCGATCGAAAAGCTCGAAGGTCTGGTCGAGAACCCAGCCCGGCCTGGCGCCGTCGCGATCAATCTTGTTGATGACAACGAGCGGCGTGAATCCCTGGGCGAAAGCCTTCTGCGTTACGAATCGCGTCTGCGGCATCGGGCCTTCGACCGCGTCGACAAGCAGCAGCACGCCGTCGACCATCGACAACACACGCTCGACCTCGCCGCCGAAATCGGCGTGCCCCGGCGTATCCACAATATTGATGCGCCACTCATTCCAGCGAATTGCCGTGTTCTTGGAGAGAATCGTAATGCCGCGTTCGCGCTCGAGGTCACTGGAGTCCATGATCCGCTCAGGCGCAGCGGCACGCGAGTCCAGCGTGCCGGATTGTTGCAAAAGCCGGTCGACGAGCGTGGTCTTGCCGTGATCAACGTGCGCGATGATCGCGATATTGCGAATTTTATCTGTGGGGAACATGGTCGGAGTGCCGCAAAAGGTGGCGCATTATATAGGCATTCCGCGCTACTTGTTGCTTTTCTCGCGCCGTTTTTCTGCCAGCACGGATCTGTACAGCTTGCCGAAATGCTTGTCCCGGGCCCGCCGTTCGGCGATGGTGGCCGTGTTGTGCCGATCTTCAGAAAGAAGCTTGCGAAAACGGCGCAGACGCGCGGCGTCCAGCTCACCATGATCGATTGCCTCGAGCACCTTGCAGCCAGGCTCACTCACATGTGTGCAATCTGAAAACCGGCAGTTGCTGGCGAGCTCTGTAATTTCGGAAAACACGTCTTCGAGTGCGTCGGCGACGTCATAGAGCTGCAACTCCCGCATCCCTGGCGTGTCGATTAGCCAGCCACCGCCTGGCAATCGGTGCATCGAACGACCGGTTGTCGTGTGCCGACCACGCTGATCGTCTTCCCGAACGCCGCTGGTCTCCAGGTGAGCGCCGGTCAGGGTGTTCACCAGCGTTGACTTGCCGACGCCCGATGAACCGACCAGCGCCACCGTTTGTCCCGACTCGCACCATGGCGACAACACGGCGACCTGGTCCGCATCGCGCGCATCAAGCGGCTCGACGAGCAAACCTGGCGACAGCTGTGATGCTTTTTGAACGAACTCGGTTACCGACTCGACCGTATCGGCCTTGGTAATGACAATGACGGGATACGCGCCGGCGTCGTGCGCGATAGCAAGAAAACGCTCAAGACGCGCGATGTTGAAGTCACGGTTGGCAGACGTAACGATGAACAATGTGTCTACGTTTGCGGCGATGAGCTGCACGTCGCCGGACGTTCCTGCCGCGCGACGCTGAAACAGGCCGAATCGCTTGAGGCGCCTGTTCACTGACGGACCAATGACGTCGATCAGCAACCAGTCGCCTACGGTGATATCCAGGGCCGCGCTTTTTCCCGTCAGGGAGATACTCGACTCACCGTCTGTTCCGGCAACATCTATCCGCCCACGATGCACGGCCATTACGCGGACTACTTGCAAGGTATCGGCTTCGGCATCTGTGAGTTGCGCGGAGAAGTGCGGTCGCCACCCCAGACTATTTAGCGTGCTGTCTTTCATCGTCGGATATCCGTCTATAATGACACGATATCAAAATCGAGAGTCTCAATATGAACGTTGCCCTGGTCACGGGTGCAAGCTCAGGAATAGGCGCAGCCATCGCTATCGCATTTGCTGACGCCGGCTGGTCCGTCATGGCGGCGGGCCGTCACGAAGGTCGGCTCGAGGAGGTGGCTGATGTCTCGGAAAAAATTTCCACCTGGGCCGGCGAGTTGGAGGAATCGGACGAATGCGACGAGCTAATCGCTGATACCGTCGATGAATTCGGCGGGTTGGATTGCCTCGTAAACGCGGCTGGCGTTCTGATCCGCCGTGACGCAGAGGCTACGAGCGATGACGATTGGCGTGACACACTCGCCATCAACCTGGATGTTCCATTCTTCCTCTCGAGGGCTGCCATTCCACACCTGAAAATGGCGGCGGGCAGCATCATTAACATCTCTTCAGTATGGGGACTTGAGGCCGGAGACAGGGCTGTCGCCTACTGTGCCAGCAAAGGCGGGCTCATTCTCCTGACGCGTGCAATGGCGCTGGATCACGCTAAAGACGGAGTGCGCATCAACGCGGTATGCCCAGGCGGCGTCGATACGCCAATGCTCGTCAGCGAAACGCAGGAACAGGGCGGAAACGTCGCGGCGTTCCTCGAGGATGTTGCAGGCGAAAGCCCCAATGGCCGGATCGCAACGCCCGAAGATATAGCGGGCCTCGTATTGTTTCTCGCCAGCGATGCGGCGAGTCACATGACAGGAACCGCGATACCGGTCGACGGCGGCCTGATGGCGTAACGGCGTAACGGCGTAACGGGGTAACGGGGTCAGAGCCCAAGGGCTCTGACCCCAATCGCCACCAATCGCCATTCGGTCGATTAAGCGCCCGAGAAATCGACGTCGACAAACACCAGTGACGGCGCCAGTGTCGACGAATACGGGTACGGGTCGTTGCCGACCATTTCAAGCTGGGCGAACAGGTCCTTTAGATTACCGGTAACGTTCATCTCACCAACGGGCCTGCCGATCTGACCGTTTTCGACCATGTGGCCACGCAGACCGAGCGAGAAATCTCCCGTGGTCGAGTCGGCGTTACCGCCAAGCCATGACGTTACGTAAACGCCATTGCCAACCTCCGACAGCAGCTGCTGCAGCGAATGTTCACCCAGGGCAATGCGCCGGTTTGACGGTGATCCCGTCGTTGGGGTCATGCCGCCTTTGCGACCATAGTAGGTGTCGACGTAGATATTCTTCACCACGCCGTTTTCGACGATAGGCAACGCCCTGGCTGATATCCCTTCCCCGTCGTAGTGTCGCGATGCCAGGCCGCGCTTGATCAGCGGATCATCAATGATCGTCAACTTGTCGCTGAATGCCTGCTCGCCAATAAGCGGGGCCCAAAAAGACCGGCCTTGTTGCACACTTCCCGCGTTCGCGGGGCGCATCAGGCGGCCGATCAACGACGCTGCAGCGCGAGAGTCGACAATCATGGCCGTCTTCACAGTCGGGCCTTTCTCCGAATCGAGACGCGACAAGGTTCGGTGCAGCGCGATA
>Ga0316192_10003265_pt1 | contig 11846 bp, 13 predicted proteins | sample MerIslwburrow_MG_FD_204931 | JGI IMG/M metagenome (GOLD analysis project Ga0316192, IMG submission 204931) | Coastal sediment microbial communities from Maine, United States - Merrow Island worm burrow | ecosystem: Environmental > Aquatic > Marine > Coastal > Sediment | place: USA: Maine...
GGTGGGAATGAGGGTGCAGTCGCCGGTGCCGGATCACCCCCTCATATAATCTCGACTTCACGCAGCGGCCTGTTTCTGCTGGTTCAGTGCTTCGGCCACTCTCAGAGCGCTGACCACGCCGTCCTCGTGAAAACCATTATGCCAGTAGGCGCCACAAAACCAGGTGTTGCTCTGTCCGTTGATTTCCTGCCACCGCTGTTGTGCGGCAATACCGCCGATGGAGAACACCGGGTGATCATAATTAAAGCGACCCAGGATCTTTACCGGGTTGATGGCTGCGGTGTTGTTGAGCGTGACGCAAAAGGTTTCTGGTGCCGTAATGCCCTGCAGGATGTTCATATTATAGGTGACTACGGCCCGCTGCTGTTCGCGGCCCAGCGAATAGTTCCAGCTGGACCAGGTCTTGCGATTGCGCGGCAGGAGTCGGGTGTCAGTATGCAATATCACTTCGTTCGATTGGTAGGGCAGTGCCCCGAGCACGTCGCGCTCGGCGGGGCTGGGTTCCTCCAGCATGGCCAGGGCCTGGTCGGAATGGGTTGCCAGTACAACCTGGTCAAACTGCAGCTCGCGGCCGTCGGCCATGACAAGCGTAACCTGATTCGCCTGGCGACGCACCCGCTGCACTGCACACCCGGTGTGAATCCTTTCCTCGAAGCGCTGGCACAGCGGCCGCAGGTACTCCCTGGATCCGCCTTCAATGACTCGCCACTGGGGCCTGTTCTGTACCGATAGCAGACCGTGATTGCGGAAAAAGCGCAGGAAGAAGCTGAGGGGGAAGTCCAGAATAGTGGCGCAGTCGGCAGACCAGATGGCAGAGCCCATGGCGGTGAGATATTGCCGGGTGAACGCATCGCTGTAGCTATTGCGCTCCAGGTATTCGCCCAGGGTCTGCTTGTCGCTGACCCGGCCCTCGTCGAGGTCTTTTACCGACTCTTTGTTGAAGCGCAGGATGTCCCGCACCATGGTGATGAAACGCCACGAGAGCAGGTTTCCCCGCTGGGCGAAGAGGGTGTCGAGGTTGGTGCCGGAATATTCCAGCCCGGAGGTTTCATCGCGAACGCTGAAGCCCATGTCGGTGGGCTTGCTGGAAACGCCCAGGCTATCCATCAGGGCAATGAAGTTGGGGTAGGTCCAGTCGTTAAAGACGATGAAGCCAGTGTCTATGGCGTAGCGACGTGTGCCCAGCTTGACGTCCACGGTAGCGGTGTGGCCACCGACCTGCTTACCAGCCTCGAAGACGGATACCTCGTGGTTCGTGCTCAGGTAGTGGGCGCAGCTCAGGCCGGAAATGCCAGATCCGATAACAGCGATTCTCAAAACGCCAATCTCCAATAAGGGGTCGCTGTGCCTTGGGGGTCAGCGAGGGTATGTGTAGTGTCCTTTCTACGCTGATGCCTCGCGATCGGATCTGCGCTCACTTTATTGTAATACACGGTGATCCAGTGTTCTGCAGGGGGCGTATACTTATCCGAATTACGCCAGAAGAGAGAATAGTTCCAGTGGTAGAAATCCCTGAAGGAACAAAGACTTACACGCAGGACGCAGCGGGCAGGCGCACCGACGAATGGAGCGAATGCCTGGTGCTGATCGCCAGCAACGAGGACAGGGCGGCATTTACGCGATTTTTTCGACACTTTGCCCCTCTGATTAAAGCCTTTGCCCTGGCCGGTTCCAGTCTGTCCGCCTCACTTGCGGATGAGTTGGTGCAGGAGGTCATGCTCAAGGTCTGGCAAAAGGCAGGTGGTTTTAACCCGGAGAAGGCAGCCGCCAGTACCTGGGTCTACACCATAGCCCGCAACTGCCGAACGGACATGTTTCGGCGTTTGCAGAAATTTGATACACCCCTGGCGGAAGAGGATGTTATGCCGGACCAGGGCAGTGAGGAGCCTTTTGCGATGTTGCAGGACAAGCGCAGCCAGGAGCGGGTGCGTGACCTGATGCAGGGGTTGCCGCCGGATCAGATGCAGATACTGGCCAAGGTATATATGGAAGGAAAATCCCATGCCGAGGCCGCCGCTGAGCTTGATTTACCGCTGGGCACAGTAAAGTCCAGGGTCAGGCTGGCTATTCAGAAACTTCAAATACAGATAGATCGGTAAAACTATGGCTAAATTTCACCCAGAATTGGACCTTCTGACCGAATATGCGGCGGGCAATTTGCCCCTTGCCCAAGCGGCCTGCGTTTCGGTTCACATGAATTACTGCGAGCAGTGCCAGCGTACATCAGGCCAACTGCAGAATATGGGCGCAGCCCTGTTCGAGGAACTGCAGGCTGAACCGGTGGGCGATGCCCTGCTCAACACGGTTCTCGCTCGCCTTGATGACGAAGCGCCCCTGAGCTACGCAAAATCGTCGGAGTGGTCTGCTGGCAGAACCCCTGCCATCCTGCAGCGCCTTATGAGTGGTGACCTCACGGATCTTGTGTGGAAGAAGATAACCAGCTCCCTGAGTATCAGTTACCTCAAGACCGGCGACCCCAATTATGAGTTCGCCCTGTACCAGATCAAGGCGGGCGGCAAGATTCCGGAGCACACTCATCACGGGTCCGAGATGACCCTGGTGCTTGAAGGTGGATTCTCTGACGCAGACGGTAGCTATCACCAGGGTGATTTCCTGTTGCGTCGGCCCGGTGATGTGCACGCGCCCACAGCGGTGCAATCGGAAGACTGCATCTGCCTGGCGGTGCTGGACGCGCCATTGAAATTCACTGGCTGGAAATACCGCTGGATGAACCCCTTCCTGCAGCTTCGTACCGGCTGAGCCGGTACGAGCTTTTGCTGCCACCCTGCAGCTCTAAGCACAAGGCCCCCTAAACATCCCGCAGTCAGTACTTAGCTGAAGGCGAATCCGTATCCTACGTGCATTCATCCGGTGAATAGTGGTCATTGTTCACCCGCGGTGGCTGCTGTGCTACAGTCGGCGGCTGCCCGCTCCCCGGGCATACGACATACGCCAGGTTCAACGCTGGTTAGGCCCCTGGAGGCTCGCTGAAGCAGGTCAGCACAACCGGCCGTTGACACACAATAAACCGTTAGGGGGTATACACCGCAATGCGCATCGCCATTCCCAAGGAGACTCACCCGGGCGAAAACCGGGTCCCTATTACGCCGGATACGGCCAAGAAGCTGTGCCGTATGGGCGCCGACCTGGCTGTTGAAGCAGGCCTGGGCGCGGGAGCCGGTTTTGCCGATTCTGAGTACAGCGAGGCCGGTGCCACCGTAAGCGCTAACCGCAATGAACTCATCAGTTCAGCCGATGTATTGCTGCGCCTGCGCAAGCCGTCGATTGACGATATCGGTCTTATGAAGCGCGGCTGTATTCATATCAGTTACCTGGACCCCTTCAACGAGCGGGAACTGGTAACCGCCTTGAAGGACGCCGGAATCACCGCCATCAGCATGGAAATGATTCCCCGCACAACACGCAGCCAGAAGATGGATGCCCTGAGTTCCCAGGCTAACCTGGCGGGCTATGTCATGGTGCTGCAGGCGGCGAGTCATCTGCCCCGCATATTCCCCATGATGATGACACCCGCCGGTACCCTGAAGCCTGCCAACGTGTTTGTGATCGGCGCTGGTGTTGCCGGCCTGCAGGCTATTGCTACCGCCAAGCGCCTCGGCGCCAAGGTCATCGCCTTCGATACCCGACCAGTCGTGGCCGAGCAGGTGCATTCCCTGGGTGCCAAGTTCCTGGAGATCGATCTCGGTGAAACCGGCCAGACTGAGGGTGGATACGCCCTGGAGCTGACGCCCGAGCAGGTGGACATGCAGCGCCAGGCGCAAAAAGATGTGATCGCCAAGTCGGATGTGGTCATTACCACTGCACAGGTATTCGGGCGCAAGCCGCCCGTGCTGGTAACGAAAGACATGGTGGAAGGTATGGCAACGGGTTCGGTGATTGTCGATATGGCAGCTGAGACCGGCGGCAACGTCGAGGGCTCGGTGCCCAACGAAATTGTCAAAGTGGGCGGTGTCACGATTATCGGCCTGGGCAACCTGGCCGGTGAGGTGGCGAAAGATGCCAGCCAGATGTATTCAGCGAACCTCTTCAACCTGGTGGAAGACAACTGGAACGAAGAAGAGAAGCAGTTCGTGGTGGATTTTGAAGATGACATCCTCCCAGGCTGCATCATCACCCACGGGGGTGAGGTCGTGAACGAGACCATCAAGAATAGTATGGAAGGGGGTGCGTAACATGATACCTGCAGAAGTTTTCCTCACATTTATCCTCATGCTGACCATTTTTCTCGGCTTTGAACTCATCAACAAGGTGCCTGCAACCCTGCACACGCCGTTGATGTCCGGTGCCAATGCCATATCCGGCATCACTGTGGTGGGCGCTATAAGCCTGGCGGGTACCGGCGAGCAGGACATCTCCAATTGGTTGGGCGCGGCAGCTGTCGGCCTCGCCACGATTAATGTCGTGGGTGGTTACATGGTGACTGATCGTATGCTCGCCATGTTCAAGAAGAAGGAGAGCTGAGCGCCATGGATAACGTGATTCAATTCAGTTATGTAATAGCGGCCGCCCTGTTTATTTTTGGCTTAAAACAACTGGGCTCTCCCGCAACCGCCAGGCGCGGCAATATGATTTCAGCCGTCGCCATGCTTATCGCCATAGTGGCAGCCTTGCTGGATCAGGGCATCGTCGAGTATCAATGGATCGCAATAGGCTTTCTGGTCGGTGCTATTATCGGCGGCCTGGCCGCGCGCCTGGTACAGATGACCTCCATGCCGGAGATGGTGGCCCTGTTCAATGGCTTTGGTGGTATGGCCAGCTTGTTAGTGGGCTGGGCGGCACTGGCACCCGGTTCCGCAACGTTTACCCTGGTAACCATCATCCTCTCCATATTGATCGGCGGTGTGACCTTTACCGGTAGCATGATCGCCTACGGCAAGCTCAGCGAACGCATCGGCAGTGGCGCGGTGCTGTTCAGTGGCCAACAGGTGGTCAATAGCCTGATTGTGCTTGGCATCCTCGGCGGCGCGGTCATGTTCTGCCTGCAGCCGGAGAACATCAACTGGCTGTACCTGGTGGTTGCCCTGTCGCTGGTGTTTGGCGTGATGGCAGTGATCCCCATTGGCGGCGCTGACATGCCGGTGGTGATCTCTCTGCTGAACTCCTACTCAGGTCTGGCGGCCTGCGCGGCGGGTTTTGCGGTAAACAACAACATCCTGATCGTGGCGGGTGCCCTGGTGGGCGCCTCCGGCATCATCCTCACCCAGATCATGTGTAAGGCAATGAACCGCTCCCTGGCCAATGTACTGTTCAGTGGTTTTGGCAGCGGCAAGACCGACACGACTGCGGTTGAAGGCGAGATCAAGCCGATCACCGCGGATGATGCTTACTACATCCTTGAAGCGGCCAGCAACGTGGCCATTATTCCAGGATATGGCATGGCTGTTGCCCAGGCCCAGCACGTGGTGAAGGAACTGGCAGAACTCCTGGAAAAAAATGGCGCCGAGGTAAACTTTGGCATCCACCCGGTCGCCGGCCGTATGCCAGGCCATATGAACGTATTGCTGGCTGAGGCGGATGTGCCCTACGACCAGCTACTGGAGATGGACGATATCAACCCGCGCATGGAAAATGTTGACGTGGCGATCGTGATCGGCGCCAATGACGTGGTAAACCCGGCGGCGCGGGAGAACGAGGGCTCGCCCATCTACGGCATGCCGGTGATCAACGTGGACAAGGCGCGTACCGTGTTCGTACTGAAGCGCTCCATGGCTTCCGGCTTCGCCGGTATCGAGAATCCACTGTTCTACAAGGACAACACGCGGATGCTGTTTGGAGATGCCAAGGAGTCCATCAGCAGTCTCGTTCGCGAATTCAGCTGACAGCCCAGCGCTCCAGCCTCAACGCCGGCCCTGCGCCGGCGTTATTGTTTGTGGGGCAATGGGCCGGTGGCATTATCTGTACCACAAGGCAGATCCTGAGCAGGATCAATGTTTTAGCGCTCTGCAGGGGTTAGGGTAGAATTGTAGGCTTGAATGCATGTGTGGGAGACAACACTGATGGCGACCAGAAATCCGAAGGTAGCAAAAAAGCGAAAGCCCGCGGCGAAAAAAACCGCACCGAAGAAAAAGCCCGCGGCGACAAAAAAATCCCGCAGTAAAAAGGCGCCCCGGGTCGAGACCAAAAGCCGGTTGGTGGATACAGCTGAAGCAACTGCCCGGCCTACGCCTCCCCTGATCAAAACCCTGCGGGCAGAGCACCAGCATATTGCCAGCGTCATGCAATTGTTCCGTGAGCAGCTGGATGCCATCGACGCCGCGCAGGCCGTGGACACTCATGTGGTGTACGAGATCATGGATTATATGGTCACCTGGCCGGATCGTTTTCACCACCCCCGGGAAGACCTGATCTACGGCCGTGTGGCCGAACTCGATGCTTCTGTAGCTGACAATGTGGACAGCCTGCAGCGCGACCACGACGCCATGGCAAAGTCCGGTCGAGAGGTACTGCGCCATATCCAGCTGTGGCGCGAGGGCGAGGTATCCGGCGCGGTGCCGGTCAAGTCCGGTCGCGCCTATGTGGATCACCTGTATCAGCATATGAACAGTGAGGAAAGCCTGGTTTTCCCGCAGATTCAAAGCATTCTCGACGCGGCGGACTGGGCAGAGCTGGAACAGGATGACCAGTTGATTCCCATACCTGATCCGGTGTTCGGAAAGCGGGTTCAGCGCGAATTTCGTAATATGGCGCGCAAGTTGCGCTCCGGTGTGCGCCGCAGTGTGGAGCATGGAACCCTGGTGGAGTGGCTTAGCGTCGAGGCATTTCTGGAGTCACTGGAAGTGGTTTCCATGGCGGTTGAATCGGCCCGTGGCAGTGCAGATGAGCACGTCAGGATGGCCTGGGATGAGGGGCGGGAGATGTTTCGTGACTCGTTTATCACTGCACCCTGGCTCTGTGCCGCCAATAACGCCCGTCTGGGTTTGCGCCTGGCGCAGCAGGTAGCCGAGATTTCCCGGGACGCCATGGGTGACCTGGCGCGGGTTAACGGGGAGAGGAAGTCCCGAATTCGCTTGTTGGATAGTTGATCAACTCGGCTTTATCAGCGTCGGTATCCCGGAACTGTAAACTGGCCAGGCGCTGATAGAGCTCACAGCTTCGCATCAGCTCTTCGTGTGTTCCGGTGGCAACCAGCTGGCCCTGGTCCATCACCGCAATATTGTCGGCGTGCAGTATGGTTGAGAGCCGATGCGCGATGATGATGGTGGTGCGGTTTTTCATTAACTCGTGCAGCGCCTGCTGCACCTGGTATTCACTTTCTGTATCCAGTGCACTGGTGGCTTCATCCAGCAACAGAATTTCGGGGTCGTTGAGGATGGCCCTGGCCAGCGCGATGCGCTGGCGTTGGCCACCGGACAACCTCACTCCCTGCTCGCCCAGGTGGCTGCCATAGCCCTGCGGTAGGCGCTCGATAAATTCTTCCGCATGTGCGGCCTTTGCTGCCGCGATGACCTGTTCATCACTGGCGTCAGGCTCGCCGTAGCAGATGTTGTAGCGCACATCGCCGGTAAAAAGCGCTGGCTGCTGCGGTACCAGCGCGATATGGGCCCGTAGCTGCTGCAGGCCCAGCTCGCGAATATCCTCGCCATTGAGCAGTATTCGCCCCTGTTGCGGATCATAAAAACGCTGCAGCAATTCAAATACCGTGGATTTACCAGCCCCCGAGGGCCCCACCAGTGCGAGGCTTTTTCCCGCCTCGATGGGTAGGGAAAACTCTCGCAGGGCTGCCTGCCCGGGCCGGGTAGGGTAGAAAAAAGTGACCCTGTCCAGGCAGAGCTCGGGGCGTTCGGGCTGCAGGGGAAGGTCCTGTGGGCCGGGGTCTTCAATCAGACTTGGGGTGTCGAGTAGCTGGATCAGCCTTTCGGCAGCGCCGGCGGCCCGCTGCAACTCGCCCCAGACTTCCGAAACAGTTGCCACGCCGCTGCCTACCATGATGGCGTAAAAGACGAATGCCCCCAGCTCGCCACCAGTCATCTGGCCGCTGAGTACATCCTGGCCGCCCTCCCACATCATGGCTGCCATACCCATGAATACCAACAGGATTGCGCCCCCTATCAGCAGGGACCGCTGCCAGATCCTGCGCCGGGCAATGGCGAAAGCCCGCTCCACCTCGCGGGCAAAGGCGGCCGACTCAAATTTTTCCTGCGTGTAGCTCTGCACAACCCGGATATGTTGTATGACCTCCCCGGCGTAACTGCCCACGCTGGCAATGCTGTCCTGGCTTTGATTCGACAGGCGTCTTACGCGGCGGCCGAAGAACAGGATAGGCAGCAGCACCAGCGGCACTCCAACGGCAATGATCAGGCTGAGTTTCAGATTGGTGATAAACATCATTACCAGCGCCCCGATCATGGTCAGGCTGCTGCGCAGCGCCATGCTGAAAGACGACCCTATAATGGTCTGCAGGAGGGTGGTATCTGTTGTCAGGCGCGACATGATTTCGCCGCTGCGGTTGAGTTCAAAGAAGCCGGGGTGCAGGTTGACCAGGTTGTCAAAAACCGCTTTACGCAAGTCGGCGCTTACCCGCTCTCCCAGCCAGGACACCAGGTAGAACCGGATAAAGGTGCCCACCGCGATGGCCGCGGCAATGGCAATGAGCAGGCCGACCGCAGCACTCAGGTCAGTGCTGTCGCCGCCGAAGCCCTGGTCTATCAGTACCTGCAGACCACGACCCAGGGACAGTGTGGCGGCGGCCGTGAACAGCAGTGCCAGGCTCGCTGCGATCAATCGCGTCTTGTAGGGTTTAAGAAAACCGATGACCGGCAGCAGTGACGGCAGCCTCGCAGCCTTGGGCTCAGTCGCCACCGGTTATTCGGTTTCCGGCTTTCTGTTGCGGGTTATTATGCGGCCGAAATATACCCCGAGTTCAAACAACAGCCACATCGGCAATGCCAGCAGTGACTGGGAAATAATATCCGGGGGCGTGAGCAGCATGCCAAGGACAAAACAACCCACGATGATATAGGGCCGCTTCTTCGCAAGGTTATCCGGCGTGGTAATACCGGTGGATATGAGTAGTACGGCAGCGATGGGTATTTCAAATGCCACACCGAAGGCAAAAAACAGTTTCAGGACGAAGTCCAGGTAGCTGTTGATATCGGTCATGATGGTGATGTCCGCCGGACCGGTGCTGGTGAAGAAAGCAAAAATCAGCGGAAACACTACAAAGTAAGCGAACGCCGCTCCGGCATAGAACAGCAAGATGCTGGAAGCGAGCAGTGGCACGGCCAGTCGCTTTTCATGTTTATACATACCGGGTGCGATGAAGCTCCAGACCTGGTAAAGCACGTAGGGTATGGCCAGGAATATTGCGGCCACCAGGGTGAGCTTGAAGGGGGTCAGGAAAGGCGAGGCCACCTCGGTGGCGATCATGGTAGCGCCTTCAGGTAACAGTGCCCGCAGCGGCTCCGAGACGAAGGTGTAGATTTCGTTGGCAAAGGGGAACAGGCAGATAAAGACCACCAGAACCGCCAGCAGCGCGCGCAACAGGCGATCGCGCAGCTCGGTGAGGTGGGCCACCAGCGGTAATGGTTGATCCATGCTTTCCGGCTCGCTCATTCTGCGCGTTTATCCGTGGCCTGGGTTGGTGTGTCCTGGGAGGGGCCGTCGTCCAGCACAGGGTTCGTAAGGCTGGGGGTGGTGTTCTGAAGGTCCTGGCCAAACTCGTCTGCCTGTGACTTCAGCTCCTGGCCAGTCTTGCGCAGTTCCTGCATTACCTCGTCATTGTGCAGCTCCTGCTGCACCTCACGCTTGATATCGTTGAAGCCACGCTTCAGCCGGTTCAGCCAGAGGCTGGCTGTGCGGATGGCTCCGGGCAGGCGTTCCGGCCCGATGACCAGCAGGCCTACCACGCCCACCAGCACCAGCTCGGTGAAACCGATATCGAACATTCAGGCCTTACTTGTCCTTTTCGGCAGAGGCAGCAGTTTCCTCCGGCTGTTCTTTCCCCGCCGCGGTGTCTGCTGCGCCATCATCCTGCATGGTTTTGCGGAATCCTTTAACCGCACTGCCCAGGTCGCTGCCCAGAGTGCGCAGCCGCTTGGTGCCGAACAACATGATGACGATCGCGAGGACGATCAACAGTTGCCATATACTTATTCCACCCATTCCCATTTTAATCTCCCACTTACATATTCGGTTTACTGTTTGTTGCGCCCTGCCTTCTCATCGATACCGGAGATGCCCATGCGCTCACCAAGGCAATCGGATATCTCGCTGACGTCCACCTCCAGGTGAGACAACATGACCATACTGTGGAACCACAGGTCGGCGACTTCAGCGATTAACTCTCTGCGGCCCTCATTCCCCTGCATATCCTTGGCCGCGAGTATGACCTCCGTAGCTTCCTCGCCCACTTTCTCGAGAATCTTGTTCAAGCCTCCCCTGTGCAGGCTTGCCACATACGAAACTTCCGGGTCAGCGCTCTTGCGCTGCTCCAGGGTAGCTGCCAACTTTTCCAGCACATCACTCATGATGTTTTTCCGTATATCTCGTCCGGCGATTGCAACACCTCGTCCGTTACCTGCCAAGCGCCATCTGCTCTTTTGCGGTAAAAGCAACTTCGGCGGCCGGTGTGGCAGGCGATCCCGCCCAGCTGTTCCACCTTCATTAATAGCGTGTCGGCATCGCAGTCAATTCGCAACTCCTTGAGTTGCTGCACGTGGCCCGACTCCTCTCCCTTGCGCCACAATACTTTGCGAGAGCGGGACCAGTAGATTGCCCTCCCCTCGCTGATTGTAAGCTCCAGAGACTCGCGATTCATCCAGGCGAGCATCAGTACCTCGCCCGTCTGCCAGTCCTGGGCAATTGCCGGAACCAGCCCGTGCTCGTTCCATTTAATGTCCTGGGCAAGGTCGGCTGCGTCTTTACTCATCGTACTGCTCTTTGTGGCCGGCCATTATGACACAGGGCTGTGTGTGGCACATTCTGGTGATCTCTCCGCTATCTCTCAGCTATCTCTGTTAGTTATGCCGTGGCCACAGCAGCGCCAGGGCCAGCCCTGCCAGCAGCCAGCTGACCAAAGGGGCATCTGTCAGCTGCTGCCAGCCCCCCGGAAACACTGAAATAGCCGCCCCCACACAGGCAAGTGCGGCTACCAACTGGCGCCTTTGTCTACGTACCTTGTCGGCATTTTTCTTGCGCAGGTCTTCCGACTGTTGTTGCTGCTGGGTGAAGCGTATCTCGATGTAGCGAGACTGTTGCAGGTTGTCCATCATAACGTCCGGCAATTGCGGCAGTTGTTCCAACCAGGAGGGAGCCTGTCGCTGCAGGCGGCGCAGCAGGGACTGGGGCGAGTAGCGCTCCTGCACCCAGTCCTCCAGGAATGGTTGGGCAGTGTCCCACAGGTTCAGGCCCGGATAGAGCTGGCGCCCCAGGCCCTCAATGTTGAGCATGGTTTTCTGCAGCAGTACCAGTGAGGGTTGTATGTGCATATCAAAGCGACGCGCGGTCCTGAACAGGTAGATCAACAACTGCCCGAAGGAGATTTCGCCGATGGGGCGCTCGAATACCGGTTCGCATACAGCCCGCATCGCGGACTCGAAATCCTGTACCCGGGTCTGGGGCGGTACCCATCCACATTCAACGTGCAGTTCGGCCACCTCGCGGTAATCGCGGCGGAATATGCTGAGCAGGTTGCGTGCGAGGTAGTACTGGTCGGAGTCGCTCAGGCTGCCAATAATTGCGCAGTCCACCGCTATGTAGGTAGGGTCTGCCGGGTCGGTGGCATCGACAAATATGTTACCGGGGTGCATGTCAGCGTGAAAAAAACTGTCGCGGAACACCTGGGTGAAAAAGATTTCCACCCCGCGTTCAGCCAATAGTTTCAGGTC
>Ga0316192_10003267_pt1 | contig 11845 bp, 11 predicted proteins | sample MerIslwburrow_MG_FD_204931 | JGI IMG/M metagenome (GOLD analysis project Ga0316192, IMG submission 204931) | Coastal sediment microbial communities from Maine, United States - Merrow Island worm burrow | ecosystem: Environmental > Aquatic > Marine > Coastal > Sediment | place: USA: Maine...
ACCCAGTATCACCTAATTGAGCATCGCTCAATTGGGCTAACATGGGCACTAACATTAGGTAAAGGAGGGTATGAAAATGAAAAAGCTTTTTATGCTAGCGACGACAATCCTGGTTTTGACTGCAGGCGGATTCTTGCAACCGGCAGCAGCGGAAACGCTGCGGGTTGGATGTGAATGCACCTATTTCCCATTTAACTATCGTACAGATGACGGGGTTCTTACCGGCTACGACATCGATGTCGCCAAGGGCATCATCGAAAATATCGGTGCCGACGTCAAATTCGTCTGTCAGAAGTGGGACGGTATGATCCCGGCCCTTCTTGCCAATAAGTTCGATTTGATCATCGCCTCCATGTCGATTACCGACAAACGGCAGCAAAAAATAGACTTCTCGATACCATACCGCATTTCTGTGGGACAGTTCGTCGGCAAAAAGGGCGCCAATCTCAATCTTTTCAATAAAGACGGTTCCCCCAATCCAGCCAATTTTAAAGATCTCAAGGTGGGTATCGAGCGCGCGACGACTTACCAGAATTGGATTAATGCGAACGTCCCCGGCGCCAACGTACTACTGTACGATACCAATGAAGCCTTATATCTTGATCTGCAAAATGGTCGCACCGACATCATCATGACCAACCCCATGAAGGCCTTTCTTAAATTTCTCAGCAAGGATAAAGGCAAAAATTTTGGATTTGTCAGCCCGCCGCTCGATGATCCCAAGATTTTCGGTGTCGGTGTCGGCGTGGGCATTGCCAAAGGCCGTGAAGATTTGCTAAAGCGCATCAACAGCGCTCTGAAAACGCTGATCCAAGACGGCTCTCTGGAGAAATACTCACTGAAATACTTCCCGTTCGCTATTCACAATGAGAAATGGGAAGGTGTCGAATAAGGCGCTCTAAATGACGCAGTGGTGCTGACGGCAGCCGGCACCACCGCGTTTTTCTTGCGCGATTTAATACTATGCAAGGTTGAGCGGTTCAGGGGTCAACGTTCAGGGTTGAAGAACTCCCAACCAGCTCCTATCAAAGGGAATCAGCTTTCATGTGTTAATAACGCCTTTTCACCCAATGGGTGAGATCGGGTATTCCGGATTTTGATCAATATAGTATGCAGTTTCAAACAGTTGTAACCTTTGAACCTTGAATCCTGAACCTGGAACCGATCAGTAACTGACAAAACAAGCCTGCGCGTGGTCATTTAAGCCAAACCTCGCATAGGCCTCGTCTAAGGAAGGGATCCGCTGTGGTAGACTTATCCGGCTGGTGGGATGATTATTTTTGGGGTGCCATGGCCGTTCTCAGGGTTTTTGCTGTTTCTTTGGTCCTGACCGTTGTTTTCGGCTTAATTGGTGCTGCCGCTAAATTGTCGAAAAGTCGCATTGCCCACAAAATAGCCGGGGCCTATACAATTGCCTTCCGCGGAACGCCGGAACTACTGGTTCTACTGATTTTTTACTATGGTTCGGCGGTGACGTTGACCGGTATCGGCAAGATCTTTTCTTCCCAAACCCAGTTTGTTGATATTCCTCCTTTCTGGGCCGGCTCATTTGCCATTGCCATGATTGTCGGCTCCTACGCGACAGAGACCTTCCGGGGGGCTTTTCTGGGGGTGGACCCAGGACATGTCGAGGCCGCCCGAGCCCTTGGGATATCGAATTTACAAACTTTCTTCTATGTCCGGATCCCTCAGATGTGGCGTTTGGCCCTGCCCAGCTTCGGCAATCATATGCTTTCGCTGATGAAGGATACGGCGTTGATTTCGATCATCGGACTTGAAGAAATCCTTTTTGTCGCTGAAATGGCCACGGCGGTGACCCTCAAGCCCTTTATGATGTATATGGTCGTGGCTTTAATTTACCTCAGCATTACGACCGTTATCACCCTCGTGGTGATGGCTTTGGAAAAACATGCAAATCGGCATCTGGAAGGTGCTCGATGAATCTTGATTTTCACCTTATCCTGGAGAGCATTCCCAAGATGCTGGCCGGATTAGGGGTGACATTTCAGCTTTTGATTTTGGCATCTCTGCTAGGCTTGGGGTTGGCAATCATTTTGTTGTTAATGCGTATCAGCGGCCGCTGGTATCTCTCCTTGCCTGCCTTTATTTACACCTACTTCTTTCGTGGTACGCCGATTTTGGTTCAAATTTTTGTTATCTACCATGGGCTTCCGCAGTTCGAATTCATTCGTGCCAGCGTGTTTTGGCCGATCCTTAGAGAGCCGTTTGGCTGCGCCACGCTCGCCCTTACTCTGAATTCGGCTGCCTATGTTTCGGAAATCCTTCGGGGGGGGTATCTGGGCGTTGAACGCGGACTGCATGAAGCGGGGATGGCGTTGGGCTTGACAAAACGCCATCGCTTCTTTTACGTGACGACACCCATTGCCATCAGACTCGCTATACCGGCTTACAGCAACGACTTCATCAGTATGCTCAAGGCAACCTCCTTGGCCAGTACGATCACATTGCTCGATATGACCGGTGTGGCACGTACGATTGTCGCCCAAACCTTTGCGCCCTATGAGATCTTCATCGCCACGGCGATTATATATATTGTGATGACAGGAATTTTGCAACGCGGCTTTGGCTTGTTCGAAAAACGCATGAGCCGATACATCATGCAATAGGGCAAAGCTGGGTCAAACTTGTTATTTGTAATATGTTAATCGTTATTGGAAATTAATGATGTCCCTATAAGGTTATTGACTTGGAAGCCAGAAAGCCGGAAGGCGGGGATGTTAAGAGAACCTATAAATTGTGAGCTTCCAAGATTTCCAGCATACAGGCTTCAAGCATACGAAACCAAAAACGAAAAAATAATTAGAATCAGCTTTTGAGTCTTAAGCGGCAAGATGCTGGATCCTGGACACTCGATACTGGATGTCGGATAAAATGAGGATAGATTCCTTTTAAAATCCAGTATCCAGAAACCAGCATCCAGCATCATTCCAACAAAGAGACTTTAATATATTATTAGAGAAATTGGACGTAGAGTCTAATATGAATAATCGTAACCAAGAACCAAAAATCATACTGCAAGACGTCTGCAAATCGTTTGGAGACTTCCAGGCATTGCGCAACATCAATCTTCAGGTGAACAAAGGCGAAAGGATCGTGGTTTGCGGGCCATCCGGGTCCGGCAAATCGACCATGATCCGCTGTATCAACCGGCTTGAGGAACACGACAGCGGTAAAATTATTGTTTCCGGTCGTGAGCTGACAAGTACGGTCAAAGACATTGACGCCGTCCGCAGCGAGGTCGGGATGGTCTTCCAGAGTTTCAATTTGTTCCCCCATTTGACGGTGATCAAAAACCTGATGCTGGCCCTCAAACTGGTGCGGAAGATGAACAAGTCGCAAGCACGGGAAGTCGCCATGCGTTTTCTCAACCGTGTTCGCATACCCGAGCAAGCCGATAAATACCCGAGCCAGCTCTCGGGAGGACAGCAACAGCGGGTTGCCATCGCCCGCGCGCTATGTATGAACCCTCAAGTGATGCTTTTCGACGAACCGACATCTGCGTTGGATCCGGAAATGATCAGCGAGGTTCTCGACGTGATGATCGATCTTGTGAATGAAGGGTTGACAATGATCTGTGTCACTCACGAAATGGGTTTTGCTCGGTCTGTCGCCGACAGCATCGTTTTCATGGATTACGGTGAAATTGTCGAAATGAAGCCGCCGGATGAGTTTTTCGGGAATCCGGAAAATGAGCGGACCAAACTCTTTCTCAGCCAAATCATTTCTCATTGAGCCGGAGGATGTTATGAACGTGTCGGAACTCAAACGGTTTGCCGAATGCGGCCTGCGGGCAGTCGACGTCAGCGGCAACCTCATCCGGGAAAGCAATCGCAAACCTTTCCATGTTGAAGTCAAGGGAGACGGCAGCCCGGTTACTTCAGTCGATGAGACCGTTGAGGATCGGATGCGAGAGATTATTTCTGTTGAGCATCCCGACCATGGCATCATTGGAGAGGAGCGCAAGGCCTATGCTGCCGATAGTGAATTCGTGTGGGTGATTGACCCAATTGACGGCACGTTGGCGTTTTTGGCAGGCATACCGGTATTTGGCACCTTGCTGGCCCTGCTTTACAACGGGGTTCCGGTACTTGGGATTATCGATATGCCGATGACCGGTGAACGCTGGATCGGCGCTTACGGCCTGCAAACGACCCGAAACGGCAAGCCGGTCCGCTCACGCGCCTGTGAGGATCTTTCGATGGCGCTGATGTCAACCAGTAATCCAGATTACTATGACGACACCAATGCCCCGGCACTGGAGCGTTTGAAAAAAGCCACCCGCTTCGCGGTTTATGGCGGCAGCTGCATGTTCTATGCCCAGATCGCTTCGGGGCGGGTCGACATCTGTATCGATGTCCAATTTAGAGCTTGCGATTATTTGGCTTTGATTCCTGTCGTTCAGGGCGCTGGGGGCGTGCTTACGAATTGGGAAGGGAGTGCCGCGGGTTTGCACACCGGGAGTCAGTACATCGCATCGGGTGATCCGCGAGTACACGAGCAGGCCCTCAAAATTCTGGCGGGTCGCTAGTAAGGTGATAGCACTTGTGCCCGGGGATAATTTTCCAACCCGGATAAGCCGGAATTGAATATTGACGATTGACGATTGAAGATTGAAGATTTGTGGTATCGCTTCGCTCTGTCTTTTCTATTAAAATCGATAGCATTCCTAAGATATTCAATCTGGCTATGGCATAAATCATGTGCAAACATGATCTGATTTTAATAAATAGACCCTAAAGCCGAAGGAACCAGAATAGACAGAATGATTTACCAAAGTTGATTTCATGGAAAACACACTTTCAAGTTATACACCCGTTGCCGATGCCATCGCAAAACTTTTGCACCCTTATGCGGAAGTAGTAATTCACGATATCGAAAAGGACAACATCGTACATATCGCCAATCCCTATTCCAAGAGGGAGGTCGGCGATACATCCTATTTGGGTCTGGGCGGCGACGAATCCGATTTCGGATTGGAAAAGAATGTGCTTGGCCCATATGAAAAAACAGGCGATGGTGGCCAGCGGATCCGATCCATAACCGCCGTGCTGCGCAATGAAGCGGCCAAACCGATTGGAATCCTCTGCATCAATCTTGACTTTTCGACTTTGGAAACGGTCTTTGATTCGGCGCTTGAGGTCCTGAACGGATTGATCCGTCCTCCGGGTAGCCAGGCGCGCCCCGAGGTTATATTTCGAGAGGAATGGCAAGAGCAGATCAAGTTGGAGATCCGTGCATTTCGTCGCGAAAAAGGCCGGACGCAGGAATCGATAAGTACCAAAGAGCGCCGGGAATTGATGCGAAGGATCGATCAAAAACGGCTTTTTTACGCGCGTAAATCGGTGGAGCAGGTCGCCAGTCTCCTGAAAATATCTCGCGCGACGGCATACAAGGATCTGAACCAGATCAGAAAGAGTAACAATAAATTGTTCTGAAACCGCGATATGCACGAACATCGCCAGGGGCGGAATTAGAGCCAGTGAAAGGAGTTGTACGAATCTGATGACACAATTTGTGAGCACCAAAGGGGGTGCAGCCCCCGTGGATTTTGAAACAGCAGTTTTACAGGGGTTCGCCGCTGACGGCGGACTGTTCGTACCACAAACGATCCCGCGAATATCTGAAGCGTGTCTGCGGGAGTGGTCCAGATTGAGTTTTGTCGATCTGGCTTACGAGATCTTGTCGCTTTTCATAGAGCCCACGATCATTTCCGCGGATGAGTTGCGGGAGTTGCTGCGCGACAGTTATAAGACATTCGAAAACCCGGACGTTACCCCGGTTGTCGGTCTGGCGACGAAGCCCAATAGGTACATCCTGGAATTATTCCACGGGCCGACGCTCTCTTTTAAAGACGTCGCTATGGGATTTCTGGTGAACACGGTGGACTTCTTCCTAAAACGAAAAAACAATTGGGTATCGCTTGTGGTGGCCACCACCGGCGATACCGGTCCGGCGGCCGCACATGCGTCGGCCGGCAAAAAATCCATTGACTGCTGGGTGCTTTATCCCGATGGAATGATCTCGGAAGAGCAAGAGCGCCAGATGACGACGTTGGAAGCGCCCAACGTGCATGCCGTGGGTGTCAGCGGTTGCCCGGACGGCGGAGACGATCTCGACTTGGTGCTGGCCCGGATGTTTACCGACGACAACCTCAAACAACAGCTGAAACTCTCCAGCGTGAACTCGATTAATTGGTGCCGGGTAATGGCCCAGGCTGTTCACTATTTTTACGGTTATTTTCGCGTTGTCGATCGAGTGGGCGAAAAAATTGTATTTTCGGTACCATCGGGGGCCTTTGGCAACCTTTTTGGCGGCTATCTGGCGCGTACAATGGGACTGCCGGTAAAAGGGTTCATTTGCGCCAACAATCAAAATGCAACCCTTCACAGAGCCCTGTCCACCGGTTGTCTCACAAAAGAAGATCTCAAACCGACCGTATCTTCAGCCATCGATATCGTTGTTCCCTATAATTTCTGGCGCTATTTATATTTTGCCTGCGGACAAGACCATGGCAAAATCCGGAGATGGATGGAAGAGTTTCAAACCCAGGGCGGCGTACAATTGGATTCGCGGACGGCAGACGAGATCCGAAAGGGTTTCATCTCGGCCTCCATTACCGACGAACAAACACTTTCCACTATTGCGGATGTGTATCGAAGCCGGGATGGCTATCTGCTTGATCCACACACAGCCGTGGCCATGGCCGCGGCGGACATGCTTTCAGATACCTTTACAGCGGATACCAAAGTCGTATGTCTGGCCACCGCCCATCCAGCCAAATTCCCGGATGTTATCCGCAAAGCCCTGACTGTAGATGACAAGCTGCCCGAGCCGGCCATGCACAAATCAATTGAGGCGGCCAAAGATCTCTGCCGGCACGTGAGATTGTGCGACTGCGACAAATTGGCCCCGGCCCTGACGCGCGCCATGCAATCCGTGACGAAATTTCGCACGAGCTCTAGTAGATTGGGTTAGGATCAGTTCATAGAGTAGATTAGACATTGCTTTTTAGTCAATAGGGAAACAATAATCGGTTGACTCAATTATCCAATATTGATGGTCTCGTAAAAAGTCCGAAAAAAGCCGCTTTTCAAATTTCACACTTAATAATTTCAATAGGTTGATAGATCGAAATTTGATAAGTTTGACTTTTTACGAGATTGTCAATATTTATTAAGATCTAATTTTTTGTCAGAAAAATTCCGGAATATCTGGTACCGTCGGTCTTGCTGTTGCGCGGACCGCATCCGACCATCGGGGGGTGAAACTTTTATCGAGCCAATTTTTATTTTATTGCTGGGCGCCGGTGCATATGTCGGCTGGAATATCGGCGCAAATGATACGGCCAACTGCATCGGCACAGCGGTGGGTTGCGGATTGTTAAGTTTCAGGAGGGCTGCTGTTTTGGTTGCCGTCTTTGTGATCATCGGGGCCATGCTCCAGGGCGAGCAGGTCATGAAAACGATCGGTAAAGGTATCGTCAAAGCGGATTTGAATTATCTCGCCGTCTGTGTGGCCTTGATCTGTTCCGGATTTTTTGTGACCCTGGCCACGTTCTACAGAATTCCCACGTCTACTTCCCAGGCGATTGTCGGTGGCGTTACCGGCATCGGTCTGGCAGTGGGCGCTGACATAAATTATGCCAAGTTAATTGTCATTGCTGAAAGCTGGCTTGTTTGCCCCCTAATGGTCATGGCGCTTTCCTTTGGATTGATGGCTCTGGTGAAATTTATACTGAATAAATTTGGCACCAGATCTCTTCTTTTCCAGCAGGCATTCGGCCGGCTGGCAATACTATCAGCATGTTACGTCGCCTATTCCATGGGGGCCAACAATGCCGGTAACGCCGTGGGGCCCATCGCCAATCTCAATATTTTACCGCCAAAGTTGCTGTTGCTCATCGGCGGGGTGAGCATTGCCGTGGGAGCCATAACATACGGGGAAAAGGTTGCGGATACCGTCGGCAAGGGTATTACACCCCTTGACATCCCGAGCGCATTTGTTGCCCAGATCTCTTCCGCCTTCGGCATGCATCTTTTTTCTATGCTCGGTATTCCGGTTTCGACCTCTTCCGCCATTGTGGGTGCCGTGGTCGGCGTTGGCCTGAACAAAAGTGCGAAATCGATCAGCAAAAAAACCATTATGACCATCCTGATCGGTTGGGTGTTGACCCCGACCCTGGCAGGAACGGTTTCATTCGTTTTATACCGGGTGATTACCTATGTAACAGGCTAGGTCGTGACTAATTACCCGCTAATTTAGCCACAATTGAGTTAAAAACAATTAGGAGCTATTCGTTTAGTAGGCTCGACGCTGGGAGGCCCCGCCCATTCGGGCGGGATGACCGATCGAATCTTATGATTGTAACTGCTGGCCTCTGGAAAGCCTGGAAGCTCAAATGTTCCACGTTCTCTTAGCATCCCAGCTTCCTGGCTTCCCAGCGAACAAGTTGATGGGGTCATCATTAAATGCTAACAACTAGTAACAATTAACGGTAAATTGAAGGAGAATGCATGGTTTTCTTCAAAAAAGAAAAAGAGGTCATCGAGCTGATTTTAAAGCATCTCAACCTGGTCGAGGATACGCTGAAGACTGGTATCCGAACCATTGAGGTTTATCTTGATGACAATATCAGCGAAGCGAAAATTTTGGCCCGCAAGGTAAGAAGTGAGGAATCAGAGGCGGATATCGTCCGCTACAGAATTCGGGACAAGCTTTACTCCGGGGCCTATTTGCCTTTGCTGCGGGAGGATATCTATAAGCTGATCGAAAGTATTGATAAAGTGGCCAATGCCGGTGAAGCCTGCTGCGACTTTTTTTTGAACCAGCGCCCGCTGATTCCAGCGGAAATGAAATCCCATTTTGTTGGCGTTGCCCAAGAATCATTAGGCATTATTGATAATCTCAAACTTGCGGTATTATGTTACTTCAAGGGTGAGTGCAAAATCGAAGTTGTGCGCGAACACACCAGGGAAATCAGTCTCCAGGAATCCAGTGTGGACAAGCTCGAGTGGGATCTAACCAAGGTAATCTTTACCTCATCTCAGGATTTCGCCCACCAGCTCCATCTGAAAGAGTGTCTCAATCACATCGTTGAAGTCTCAGACCGGGCAGAGGATGCCGGAGAGCAGCTGGAACTGGCGACATTGAAGTCCATGGTATAGGGTTCATAGGTTCAGGGTTCAGCGTTCAAGGTTGTATTAATTCATTTCATCGTTGAGCCTCTAACCGGCTGCTGAGTATCCGGTTTGTCTGGCAAGAAGCTATCGATCAGAATTGACGTGAACCCTGAACCTCTGAACCTCTGAACGGTTACAACGGCTTATGTCACACCTTCTTCTTCAAACCGCTTTATTTCATTGTCCGAATAGCCCAGCTCCCGGAGTATTTCCGGCGTACTCGCACCAAAATCCACCGGCGGGGTACGAACCGCTCCCGGGGTGTCACTCAGCTTGACAGGCACACCTATCGCCTTTGATGTTTTACCATCATTTCCCTCGAGCTCGACCACCATTTCCCGTTGCCGGAAAAGTGGATCTTCCAGCACCTCTGACAGCGACTGGACCCGTCCCCAGCAAACATCCTTATCGCCGAAAACGGCATTCCATTCATCCAGGGTTTTTTGCTTAAACGCATGGCGCATAGAATTGAGGATTTCTAATCGGCGCTGATCATCATATTGCAGTTCTGCATATTCAGATAGGCCGAGAAGGTCGCATAATTTCTGCCAGAAGCGGTTTTCGACAGCCCCTATGGAAAGAAATTGTCCATCGGCCGTTTCATAAGTATTGTAGCAAGCATAGCGGTGGGAAAACAACCCGTCGGCACGTGCCGGTTCCTGTCCGGTAAGCTGACGGAAAAACAGTGCAGTGGGAAGAAACGCTACCATGCCGTCGGTCATGGAAATATCAATGTATTGTCCTTTGCCGGTGTTTTGCCGGGCAAAGAGGGCCAGCAAAATTCCGATAGCGGCATTCATGCTTCCGCCGGCAATGTCGGCAATCGGAACTCCCGGAATGGACGGCGGACGATCCGCTTCACCGATGAGGTCGAGCACACCGGCGTAGCTCATGTAATTTGCATCGTGTCCGGCACGGTCGCGAAACGGCCCGTCCTGGCCGTATCCGGTAATTGAACAGTAGATAATTTTTGGATTGACTTTTTGAACCGTCTCGTAGCCAATCCCGAGTCTGTCAACGACACCGGGCCTGAAACCTTCCAACAGAACATCGGCATTTTGGATCAGACGAAAAAAAATTTCCCTGCCTTTTACGGTTTTCAGATTCAACGATATGTGCTCTTTGTTTCGATTGATCAAATTAAAAAAGAGCCCATCCGCCAAAAAACGTTTGTCTTCGACAGCGATTACACGGGCTCCGTGATCGGCCAGAATCATTGAGCAATAAGGACCGGGAAGCAGACGGGATAGGTCGATTACGGTTATACCGGACAGTGCACCGGTGTTTGACATCGTTACCTCCTTACTCTGAGCTTTGAGCTCTGAGTTAATGGTTATTTGTTATTAGCCAAAGACACTTGTTGCAACCGTCTTGTTTGATGGCGGTTTTTTTTCCATTAACCAATAACGAATAACTAATAACGATTCCTCAAGCGTAGTGTTCTTTCCTACTTTCTCTTTTCCATTCTTTCTATTAGCACGGTTTTCCAACCGTACATATAAATAATAGAACCACCCAACGAAGTCAAAGGGAATTGACGCGTATCCGACTTTAGCGTATGGTACCGTTTCGATTGCCGCCCAATTGCATTTTAAAGACAGAGAACCTTTATTTTCACTGTGTGTGGAAGCGGCTTCCAGCCGCGATATGGCGACATCGAATTGTGGCTGGTATCGCTGCCACCTGTTTGAAATTAAGCATTCCAAAACCAACAATGACAACAGATCTTGAGCCCAAAGCCAAATCAGAATCTATCTTCGGCGTTATTTATGCCGGTTCGGCCTTTTTGATCTGGGGACTGAGCCCCGTATACTGGAAGGCCCTCCTTGCCGTGCCGGCCCTGGAGATCACTATGCATCGGGTGGTCTGGTCGTTTCTCTTTCTTATCTGTCTGATCCTGTTACAGCGACGTTGGCATGAATTTGCGGGAGTTTTGAAAAATAACCGAATGATGTTAACGCTCTTGTCCACCGCGATTCTTATTTCCGCAAACTGGTTCCTGTATATCTGGGCCGTGAATAACAATTATATGCTGCAGGCAAGTCTCGGATATTATATTAATCCGCTGGTAAATGTGGTGTTGGGATTACTTTTCTTGCGGGAGAGATTGAGAAAGCCACAGATTTTGGCGGTGCTCCTGGCAACGAGTGGTGTGCTGTATCTGACCATTTCATATGGTCAGTTGCCCTGGATTTCGCTCGCACTGGCCCTAAGTTTCGGCTTATACGGCCTTATTCGCAAAATTGCTCCGGTGGGCGCCTTAATGGGTCTGGCTGTCGAAACCATGTTGTTTTCCCCGCCGGCCGTTATATATCTTCTCTATCTGAACTCCCAGGGAGCCGGCACCATCTTCCATATGAGCCTCAAGCTTGATTTACTTCTGATCGGCTGCGCCCCGCTGACGGCTGCGCCGTTACTCTTCTTTACCCTGGGAGCTAAAAGGCTTTATCTTTCCACCGTGGGATTGATGCAGTATATAGGTCCCAGCGGCATGTTTCTACTGGCCGTATTTTTTTATAACGAGCCGTTCTCAACGAGCCAGCTCTGGACATTTGCCATGATCTGGGCGGCTTTGGGGATTTATTCGACGGATTCGGTAATTTACTATCGACGGGCACGGTGAGGTTGAAAGATGACCGATTCAT